>Ga0255771_1000042_pt1 | contig 110088 bp, 71 predicted proteins | sample 011ome_19_FD_179969 | JGI IMG/M metagenome (GOLD analysis project Ga0255771, IMG submission 179969) | Coastal salt marsh microbial communities from the Groves Creek Marsh, Skidaway Island, Georgia - 011510BT metaG (version 2) | ecosystem: Environmental > Aquatic > Marine > Intertidal zone >...
CCTCCTCGCTCTCTTTCCAGAGAGAGAGAGAGAGAGAAAGAGATCACACCATTCATTCTTACGTAGACCTTTTTCGCGACTTGAACGCAAAAGCCCTCGAGTGTCGAGCGTCTTTTTCAACCCACACCGGCTGTTTTTGCCCCAAAAAAAAGAGATCATTTCTTCAAATCATTACTGAACGCGCGAAAATTCTCGCGCGTACTCAAACACTTCTTAAAGCGCGTTTCGAGAACAAAAGCGAACGAAAAAGTGTTCCACGAGAGCGAGAGAGAGTCTCTTTGTGTTGACGTCGTCCTCGCGTTTGGAAGACGCGTTTTATTCAGAAAACGTTTTGAGAGAGACGACAGAGCGAGAGAGAGTGCGAAAGAATTTCATTCGTGTCGTCGTCAAAACTGAGAGGCGTTTTAGACGAACGCACGTCGGATCAGAGAAGAAGACGAAGAAGATCAGAGAGACGCTTTGAAATCATTCGTTCGTTCGGAGACTTCAGCCGATCGGGAAGAGCGTGAACTTTCATTTTGCTCAACGAGAGAACAACAACGAGAACAACAAAGCGAGAAAAAAAGGGAGATATTCGAGAGAAAAGCGCGGGGTTTTAAGAGAGATCAAATCGCATCTTCAAATCTCTTTCGCCGCTTCTTTCTGTTTTCTTGGCGGGGGTTTCGTCGGTCAAGGAGAGGTTTTTTTTGCTCAAAATTTGAGAAAAAGACGCTCGAAGCGAAAAAAGAGTGAAGAAAGAAAGAGAAAGAGAAATATCGCCTTATACGAGAAGAAAGACAACACCGCGACAACAGAGCAGCGGCAAAAGTCGCAGCATTCGTCTCTCGCATTATATTCGTCTCTCGTATACGTCGTTTATAAATAAAGGCACAGAACAAAATGGAACCGTATTTCGCGCGACGCGTAAACGCGGGGACGACGCCGTCTGGAGAGAATACGACGAATACTACTACGAAGAGTAATAATACGAATACCGAAAAAGACGACGCGGGAGAAGAGGAGGAGGAGGAAACGCGGCTGGCGGATGCGGTTGATGACGCGAAGGAGGTGAAGAAGAGTTCTCCGCCTCCAGAAGAAGATCAGCTTTTTTTGCAGGGTTCGAGAGAAACGACGACTTTAGCGGGCGAAGAAGGGAAGACGATGACGACGATGACGACGACGGAGGAGGAGATTGCAGAGCCCGTGGACGTAATCGTCGTCGGCGAAAAAGAAGTTCCGGCGAAACTACCGACTTCGTCGCCGTCGCCGTCGTCAAAGGGGGGGGCTGCTGTGGAGGAGGAGTCCGTCGTTCCGAAACTCCCCTTTCCCGTGTTAATCGCGAGTGCTGCCACGACAACGACGACGACCGATAATAATACGGGCGGCGAGAACGGCGTTACCACGTCGGCGGCAACGACGTCAGAAGGAGGCTTAAATGAAGAAGAGGATGTGAACTTGGCCGTATTTACGAAACGAGGCTTGAAAAGGCAACGAAAATACACGGATGTGGACGAGAACGGCTTGACGAAAAACGGAAAGAGGAAAGGCAGGCCGGCGAAGGACGTTACCGGCTTGACCGTCCAAGAGTTGAGAGTTCAAGCGAGAGAAGATTCGCTCGCAGCCGGAGTAGGTAATTCTAGGCACCAAACGTGGACGACGGAGGAAGATGAGCGCTTATGCGCTTTGGTCGAGCGATTCGGGTCGAAGAAGTGGTCGTTTCTCGCGCAACTTATGGTGGATCGCAAAGGGAAACAGTGTCGCGATCGGTATATTAATCACCTCGCGCCGAGCATCAAAAGAGGTGAATGGACCGTGGAGGAAGAGTACATGGTGGTCCAAGGTCATCGCGTGTTAGGGACGAGATGGGCCGCGCTAGCAAAGGTTGTGCCCGGGAGACCGGAAAACGCGGTGAAAAATCACTGGCACGCGTGCAGAAGGACGAAATTTGAAGCGAAAGCGTTGTTGCGACCGCTGTATCGATACCAGTTGATGGAATTGAATACGATAATTGAACCACCCTCAGAGGAGAGTTTGAAAGAGGCGAAAGAGAAGCTCGGCGATGAGTATCCGCCAGACGGACCGGTCGAAACACCGAAGGAATCTTTCGAGAACGAGACTGAACAAAAGACGTTCGAAAAAAGGTTGGCGAAGTTGGCGTCGAAGAAGCAAGTGAGAGACTACGACCCGGTAGACGACGACACCGAGGAGGAGGAAGAAGAAGAAGAAGAGGTAGAGGACGAAAAATTAGATTCATCGGAGGCGGAGGCGCTCAGGGAGAAGAAAAGACTGGCGAAACTGCTCAAGGAGCATCAAGAAAAAGAAAAGCGCGAAAAACAAGAGCGCCAGAAGCTCTTGGTCGAACAACAACGCAAACTGATGCCGAAGAAAACCAGAGCTAATTCTCGCAAAGCCAAGTCTCTTTCAGGTGCGATAAAAGAAGTGGACGCCAAAATGGAAACGAGCGCGTTGGTGAACGCGGTAAAGAGCGAATTGGACAGCCAAGCGGTGGCGACGGAGGCGGCGGAAGGCCTTCTCAAAGGCCTTCCCGGCAACGCGCCCGACGACGAGAATGAAGAAGAACACGCGGCAAAGAGTATTTCCCCGGTAATGATGGCGCTAGGCCCAGCCCCTCAGATGCCGAAAGTGAAAGTTCAGGAACTCCCGTTGCCGAAAGTGAAAGTTCCGGAACTCCCGTTGCCGAAAATTGGCGGATACATCAAATCGACGTGGAAACAACCGGAGCCGTCTTCTTTGAATCCCAAGTCAAAAGGACGGAGGGCTCAAAAGTATAAAGACAACGAAAAGAAGAGGAAGGAGGAGAAGATGAAGAAAGGTACGATTAAAGAATCCGATTCGGATGGATACTCTTGGCGCAAATACGGAGAAAAAGAACTCAAATCGGGCTCCAGCACCAAATCGTATTATAGGTGCGCGCGTCTCGACTGTCCTGCGAAGAAAACCATTGAAAGGGGCATGACTGTGTACACCTACGCGGAGCACACGCACGATAAACCGAAGGCATCGTTTAAACCGGAGGCATCGTTTGAAGACGCCGAGGACATGAGAAGACACGAACAAGAACTCGATTTGATTTTAGCCGCCGCGGAAGAGATGGATGGAGGAGCGAGCATGGAAACATCGGAAGAAGAGTTCACGAGGGAAGCGGATCTCGACTACGAGGAGCCAGAAATTGACGAGGAAACTGATCCCGTCGTGCTCGAGCGGCGTCGAGCGAAATGGCTCGAACAACAGATCTTTGGCGATGCCAAGAGAACAAAGTTAGCGCCCGCCGAAGCAGCTGCGTTTCAACAGGATTTTGTCGGAGACCAACAACTGAAACAGAAGAGAAAGTATACGAGAAAGGGTGAGGGGGTCAAAAAACCGGGTCCTGGTTCCGAGAAAAAGTTCAAAGTGACCAACGCGGAATATCAAGGACCGTGCATGCTTTGCGGTACGAGACTCACGCCGTGCTGGAGAAGCGTCGGAAATTTAAAGTTGTGCAACGCGTGCGGTATTCGCATTTACCGCGATTACGCGGTAGAGAAGGAGGAAGCTACCGCGCTCTTGGAACTTGCACAAGGCTTAGGTGCTGCAAAAAGCAAGCAAGAAGCTGTCCGCACGGTGAACAGGAGACTCCCGGGGAGGTGTAAGACCGATCAGCAAGACCTCGAGAGATTTGCTTTGAGCAAGTATCCGAAGTTACAATTAGTGCTAACGACTAATCTAGAAACGATCGGGATCGACTTGCCGGCGAAAATGAAGGTTCACAAAGTGAAAGCGCAACCGCGAAAAAACTTCCAAGCGCCGATTGCATCGAGAGTGCCGGCGAAGAAGCGCACGATGATCAACTACAGGAAGCGCGTTATTACGCTCGACGAGATTGTAAACAACGACGACGACGACGTTGCGGAGGCGGCCGCAATGCTTCAACTACAACAGCAGCGAGGTACGCGTGCCGATCAGAGCAACAACTATCTCTTCTATCTTCCGATCAAAAAGCGCAGAGACGCTCGGATGAACGAGAACGGCACGTTAACCGCGATTGACACCGTCTCCGGCGAAGACGTTCCAGAGTACATGGATGTCATGCAAAAATCTGGCGGTACCGTGCGAAACCCGCTAAGTTTATTGGCGTCGTCGGTTTCTTTACGACTGGACGATATTGATGAGCCGGAATCGGTGACGCCGCCGGCGACGACCGAAGTACTTGCGTTGCCGACAACGTCGGCGACTACTACCGTCGTCACCGCCGCTGCGGCGGAAAAATCCAACAACGACGTCACTACGCCGTACGCAGCGCAAGGCGAGGCGACAACAATAGCAGCAACGACGACTGAAATGACGACAGTTGACCCACAATTAAGTTCGATTGAAAACAAAGAGCAAAAAGGAACGACCGTCGTCACCCCGGCCAAGCGAGAGCAACCGCACGCCGGACCAAGAGCGGCGCCCAAAAAACGCACCGCGATTGAAGATTTTATCGAAGTCACGGAGTGGCCGTTGGATACCAATCGATGCATCAACGCCGCCCGATCTAGAAACACTTCTTTAGAAGTCGCCTCGCTGACGACCAAAGCCGCTTGCGACGGGCCAATTCAACTGAGGGGCCCGAACGTTTCCATCTCTCGGGACAAATTGGTCGCCGGATTGAAACGCATCGCATCGAACGCGCGCGAAAAAATCGCCAAGCAAAGAATGAAACGCGCGGGCACTGATCCAGAGAGCTTCCAATCTAATCCTTTAAATCGCTCAAACGGACGGTGTGCAATCTCCATTCGCCAAAATTCGTGCAAAAAAGGTGATTTGCAGATGATCATCGTCTGCTCTTCGGAAAATTTCCGCGACGCCATCAGTTGCGCGGAAGATTGCGCGGTGCAAATAAAAGAAGATTTTGATTTTGAGAGCGTCATCGACGCGCCCTAAAACAAAAGCTACTACAATAACTTAGAAAACGATACACTTAAAAGAGGATTGAACTCCTCCTCCTCCTCCTCCTCCTCCTCGCGAAAGCGATGGACGAGCACACTACTATTTGGGAAATAATGAATACACTGTACTGCTATAAAATAAACAAAAACTCTCTCACGCCGCAGCAGCCCCCGCCGTTTCTTCCTCGACTTCCATCATCAACTCCTCCAACCTTTCCCATTCGGCAAAATACGCGTCTCGCTTCTCTGTCTTCTCGTCAATCTGCTTTTGCAATTTCATCGCTTCGCCGACGTCCGAGCCGCACGCGAGCGTTTTCTCGGAAAGCGCTTCGATGTCTTTGTCCAAAACTTCCATAGCTCTTTCAATCTTGTCGATAATTTTTGGAGCGTTCGCGGCTTCTTTTCTTCGTTTCTCTTTCGCTTTTCTTTCCGCAGCTTCGAGTTCTTTCGCTTGTGCGACAGCTTGGGCGGCTTCGTCGTTTTCATTTTTATCGTCGTCGAGCGAGCACTCTTCCACCTCGCAATCGCGAGCGTACAAATCTTGAGCCGTGATTGCTTTTCCTTCCGGCCATAATTCGACCTCAATCGCTCTCGTTTCGTCCTCTCGCATGTCTTCGCCGCCTTTGCACCTTACCACGGTCGTCGGCTTTAATCGAGATGCGAATCGCGGGTTATGCGTGACGCAAATCACGCCACCTTTCCAATCTCTCAAAGCGCTCGTGATGGCGTCGATGCTGTTCACATCCAAGTGATTCGTCGGTTCGTCCAATAATAGGCAATCGACTGGTTTCAACATGAATCCAGCCAACGCGACGCGCGCTTTTTCACCTCCAGAGAGCTCACCAATGGATCGGTCAATGGCCGCGGTACCGGTTATGCCTAAAGAGCCTAGCGCAGACCGAGCCATTTGATCAGTGATCGTCGCTCTCTTAGACCCGATGCCAGACCCAACTCTGGCAACATCGAGAACGTACTCTAATCCCGTTTTATCCAAAGGCAATTTCTGCGCCAAATCTTGATCAAAGTATCCCAATTCGCAGTCTTCAGACACTCGCAACTCGCCCGATTTCGGCGGTATGACTTTGGCTAACGTTTTCAAAAGCGTAGATTTCCCGGCGCCGTTCCGTCCACAAATTAAGATCCGGCTCTCTCTTTCGATTTCAAACGTCGCGTTGGTCGCGATTGGTTCGTCTCTACCTTCGTATCCCACGCACAAACCTTTCGTCTGAATGTACATCCTCGTCGTGTTTGGCGGATCCGCCAATCTCAACGAAATGTTGTTGTTGTTCTTGTTCTTGCTACCACTACTGCCGCTACTGCTGCTACTACTAGTGCTACTATTACTATTCATTTCTTCGGCTTCGTCCACGTTCATCGCCCCAGCCGTCTCGGCGTCGATTTTCGCGTCTTTCAAAATCTCCAGCGCTTTTTCCAACTTTTTCTCCTTATCCTTTGCCTGCTTTGCTTTCGTCGCTTTCGCGCCGTACGTGTTTATAAACGTCTCTAACTTTTTCGTCTCCCTCCCAGTTCTTTCGAGGATCTTCGTTGCCTCTTTCGCTTTCGCGGATTTCGCTCGCAAATACTGCGCGTACGAACCGGGATACGAGACCAATTTTTTATTCTTCACCTCGACGATCCTCGTGCACACGTCTCGCAACACCTCCTCGTCGTGCGAGACCAAAAGAATCGTACCTTTGTACTTTTTTATCCAATTTTGCAACCATTTCTTCGCGTTTGAATCCAAATGATTCGTAGGTTCGTCCAGCAACAAAAAACCTCCGTTCACGCCCGTCTTCTCGCACTCCCCCGCCTCGCTCAACAACAACTTGGCCAAACTCACGCGCATCTGCCACCCTCCCGATAACGACGCGCACGATTGCGTCGCCCACGTCTTCTTATCGAAACCCAAACCGGACAAAACGCTACTGATTCTTTTCTCCGCGTTATCTCCGTCGACTCTTTCCCACTCGGCTCGCGCCTCCGCTTCCTCCGCCGCGCTCGCGTGTAACGCGTATTCTTCGTCCTCGCCGCCGTCGCCAAACAACGTCTTCTTCAATCGATTCAAAGTCTCCATCTTCGACGTCGCCTCCTCGTATATCGTCAGCGTCGATCCACTCGTCCCGGTTTGTTCTAAGTACCCGAGCTGTACGTTCGGCGCAATCGCACACTCGCCGGAATCGTGTTCCATCAATCCTCCGAGAGCTTTTAACAAGGAGCTTTTCCCGCAGCCATTTGGACCAATTAACCCACAACAGTCCCCAGGTTCACATCTGATGGTTTCATCCGAGGAAGTCATGTGCAATAAATCCTCCGCGCCGCGCGATAAGCGGATGCTTTTTATGCTCATAACTGCGCCGGCCGTGTCCCCGCGCGGGAGTACGTGAGGATTGTTTGATGATGATGAAGCTGCGCGTTGGTGTTCGCTTTTGACGGCGAACTTGCGTTTGTGTTGGTGTTTTCCCCTACGTCTGAGGCTGCCACAACTGCGCGAGAGGGACGATTCAGACGACGATGCGAGCATAGCAGTACGATGATGATAACAATGCCGCACGAACGATCGATGATGAAAATAACTTTGAGGAGACTTTGAGGAAGGTGAGAACAAGAGGAACAGGGAAAAGGAATTCTGTGTGGGACAACAACACCTAAAAGTGAGGCATCGAGCGGAGTATTCGAAGACAAAGTCCGGATGATAAAGTCTTCTCTAATACAACTAGTTCTTATTATTCGTATTACGTGCTGCTACAGGCAAAACATTGCTGCTCTAAAATGTGCGCACCTGCGCTACTCATCTTTCTCTCTCGTCCTCTTCTCGATATGTTCGAGTTCTCTCAAGCGCGTGCTGCTCAGTTTACTCTCAAAATCTCCATTTTCCGATGATGTTTCCTTCCCGAGCACGTCGAGTACGATCAATTCCAACGGTTTAAACCCTCGCTTTTTCCTTTCTTCGTTGATCTTTTCCGCGCCTTGGACGGTTTCCTCGGAGACGACTAAAGCGTTTACGTCCTCTCGAGTGGCGGCTATAGGCCAATTTTCATCCAGAGGGCCAAAGTTTACTTGTAAACCAACCGGCGCGGCGGCTTTGACGAAGTCTTTACAAAACTGTTCTCGCCGTTCGTACGGTTGGAGATACTCTTTGTATTTTTTGTTCTCCAGCAACGCTTCGCCGGTGATGCCGACGTCTAAGCGTTTCTCGGTCACCGCGACCGCGGCGGCTAAGAGCCATCGGTGACCGGCGTGCGCGTGGTCGAACGTGCCGCCGACGCAAACGTTGTCGAATCGTTTTGTAAAAGCATTTCTCTGCGTTTTCTCTTCTCCTCTTTTTGCACCAGAAATATCATCATCATCATCATCATCATCATCATCTCTCCTCTCGCCGTCCCAATACGGCGAATCTCTCAACACCACAATCGCGTCTTTCGCGCACGTCGCTTCCTCCCTCGCGATGGAATCATAAATCATCTCGAGTATCGGTAAAACGTCCACATTTGCATACAAACTCGATATCAAAGCCCCATCGGTATTAATATTACACTCGCGTTTGTCTTTGATCAAACCGTCGAATTTGAAGTTGATTCGAATTGACCGACTTCTCCTCGTCACGAATGGAACTTTCGCTTCGATTTCTTCTCTCACGGATGCGTACTGTTGTTGTTGCGGGACGTGAATGGTTACCACGCTTGGAATTTCCTCCTCTTCTTCGCCGTTGTTCGTGTTCTTCTCCTTTTCTCCTTCTCTTTCGCTCGTAAACGTCATTCGTAATCGTAATCTCTTTCCCCGGGGCTGTCGTTTCCCCGTCGCCGTCAAAGCCGCTTTAGAGAAGCGTCGTATCGAAGGACTTTGTTTAATCGAAAACAGCTTTAATAAATGTGTGTGTTATGTATATCTGCCTCTTTTCGCGGAGCAGTCGATGAAGAAACTCTCGCGTTTAAAGAAAGAGAGAAGAGACGCTCTTTCTGTAACGAATACGTTTTAGGGGAAATGTCCGCACTTTAAAAATGAGGATTTCGTGATGACATTGATGACATCGCAGCATCCAAACGCGCGTCTTTCTTCTCCCAGAAACGCTCGAAACGCTGCTCAAAGTAGTTCTCTCGTTTCTTCGAAAAGGAGGATTTTCTCGATCGTTTCTTCGAGAAAGACGACGACGAGAGTAAAGTCTTTTCGAGATGAAAATGACGTTGAAAGTTACCAAACCGTCGCCAATCCACTCGAATACACCGCGACGGAACGCGAAGCGATGGACGGGAAAAACTCTTTACTGTGGCAAAAACTCTCACCCGCGTGGCGCGTTTTATTACTCTCGGACGGGTCGGTGACCAGACACTTGAGCGTTTTAGGAGGGAAAGGTTTTGTTAATGATGATGACGACGACAAAGATGGTGCAACGAGCAGCGCATTAAGTGAAAGCAACGTGAAAGTGGAAGTGACGTCGATGAAACCGTGCGCGCGAGACAAGTCTCAACCGGAAGATGTGGTGAAGATTAAAGGACCTTTAGTACAGCGAGAGGTATATTTGAGATACGAAGACGATTACGATGGAAACGACGGAGAGCCGAAGAAGAATAAGAATCCGAATCCTCCTCTCGTGTACGCGTGCTCGTGGTGGAACGCGAACGCGCTGGAGAAGTTTATGAAAAAGAGAGAGGAAACGATGTGGTCGAACTTACGGAAGGAAAACGTGGAGCTGTATAGAGAGGTGAGGAGAGTGTATTTAGGGAAGAACAGGAGGTTGGCGAAAGCGTTCGGATGCGAAGATTTGGACGAGGCGATTTGGGCGAGGCATTACATCTTTTGGAGCGGGGGCGAGCCGGTGACGGTGGTATTCGAGGCGTTTTCGCCGAAGATTGAGTTATAGTTTGATTATGATTCGATATGTTATTAGTAGTAACAAAAAAAAACAAAAAAAAGCATGCAAGCAATAGTAGTAGAGTAGTAGTAATGGTAGTAGTAGTGGTAGCGTGGTTCTCCTACATGCGCAGATAATAGATGACTAAAAGCACTTTCCTCTGGCGGTGAAAACATCATCATCGTCCAAAATCTTCTTCTTCTTCTTCTTTCCACTGAATGAGTTCTCCAAACCCCGCGGCGGAGACGAACTCGTCCGAGTGAAATAAACCGAGATCACCGATGGTGCCGTGTTTCAACGCCACCGATTTCAAGCGAACGTCCAACTCTTCTTTCAAGAGGGAATAGTAATTCGCGGAACACAACGAGTGTTGCGCTTCGGCGCCGCCGCCGGAAATATCAATTTCTTTCGTTTTCACCCGGTCGCCGAGGTCCATGCGGAGCATTTGGACCAGTTTCGTGACTTGAGGAAAGTAGTGGTTTTCCAAGGCGGTCATTTCCCACAGGGAGGATTCCAACGCGCGAGATTTCGCCGGGTCTTTGGTCGAGAAATCGTACGGGTCCTCGTCGAAAGATCTTCGATGTGTAGTATTATTGGAGGACTTTCGTTTCATCACGTTTTCATCTCTTTCAGCAGCAGTATTATCCTCCTCTGCGTTGTCAATATTGACACCGCCGCCGCCGCCAACCACATCTCTGTCTCTGTGAATTAACGGTAAACACGATTTTGGATGTCGTCGCATCAAGTTGTGAATAAACGACACGCACAACATCGCCCCAGCCGGCGGCGCGCTTAAACTTAATCGTCCAAACTTTTTGCAAAACGCCGCCGCACAATATCCAGGCAACGCCGGCGATTTCAGAAACACGTCCGCTAACTCGAAGAACGTCCTCCTGCCGTTGGCATAAAACGAATCTTCGTTGATTAAATTGTACAATCGGTCGTAGAATTTCGGGTATTCGAGGTTGTGTCTCGTGACGAGGACAAACAACGCGTGTAACGCTAACATGCCGATTAAACCGCCGACGTTTACGGAGGAGACGCAGAAATCGCACAACAAAACTGGATTGACGTGGTGCGGTATGACGTCGAGGTGAAGTCGAGCGAGAATTTTCCGGTAGACGTCTTCCGGGAAATTTGGAAGACGTAAAAACGCAATCCAGGCGTCGCTAAATGCTCTTCGTCGCTTCACGCCGTCCATCCAGCTTATTTTCGAAACAACATTCGTCGTCGTCGTCGTCGTCGTCGCTTTCTCGTTCTCTTTCTTCTTCTTTTTTATGTCTTTCTCGTTGCTTTTCTTCCTTCGTTTCGCTTCGTTTTGTTCGTCCAAATCGAGCGCTTGCGAGGGCATTCTGCACCACGGCGTCGTTTCCGCTTCCTCGTCGTCGTCCTTCGACGCGGCGGCAGCTTTAGCTAAATCTTCGCTCGACAATCCGAGCATGGCGGCAAAATCAACTTCTTTGCTCGTCAAATTTGTTCCAGTCGTCGTCGTCGTCGTCGTCGTCGCGTTGTTGGTATTATTATCATTACTCTCGGGATCGTAATCCTCGAAATCGACGGACACGTTCGAGATGACGTCGTACAAGTTTCTCGCTACTTCCGCGCTCGTCGCTTCCACGTCTTCCTCTTCTTCTCCTCCTTCTTCTTCTTCTTCTTTCGTCTTCTTCGAACGACCACTACTGTTTTTGTTATCACTCGCCAGCCTCCCCGCAATCCTCGCCACCGCTTTATACGCGTAATACTGCACGTCCACCCTCCCCAAGTACCGTTTCTTCAACGTCCCGAGCGTCGCGTCCGACCACAGCTTACTTCTCACGCACTCCTCCAAAGCTCTCTCGAAAATCTCGTTCTCGAAATGACTACCACCGCTCTTACTCGAAGACTTCTCGTTCGCCGCCGCCGCCCGAGCGACTTCCATCAACCCCGAAAACGCCACCACCCTCGTCCGCTCGTCTGCCGCTCGGTCCTTCGCGCAGACGTAAATCATTCTCGATACGAACAGTTTGTAGTTTTTCAACAACCACGCGCGGTATTTTATCTTGAGCTCTTCCTCTTTGTTCGTCGCGAACGTCGCGTTCTCGCCTTTGCCTCCTTTGCCTCCTCCTTTTCGACTAATTAAATCTCGTTTCGCCTGTTCCACGTCGCCTCGCGCGAGTCTCTTGCAGAAGAATTTCTCCAGGGCGAGAATGCACTCTGTTTTTCCTTTTTGATGCGACGTTTGCTTTTTCTTTTCCTCCTCGTCTTTCTCGTTTTCGCGATCATCGACTTTGAAGGTGTCGTCGTCGTCCTCTCCTCCTTTCCGTCGTCGCAAACCTGGCGGCGGCGAAGATGAAATCAAAGCGGAAAGCAAACGGGAAAGGTTGTTCAGTTTCGTCGCGTCCGTGTTCAGTTCCACGCCTAATTCGCGCAATTTGTGCTCGAGAGTGTTGTTCGCGGTAGTCTCGGTGTTCTTTGTCTTCTTTTTCCGCTTCATGGCGCGCGTTTGATGCGATGAGAGCGTTGCATCAATGGGGAAAATGCGGACTCGTTTGCGCCATTCGATGCGCAGTTCTCGACACGTGTGCGCGCGATAATACACACACGAGAGACACAAACGCAATAAATCATGGCGGAACACTTAGCCTCGATCTTCGGCACGGAAAAGGACCGCGTGAACTGCCCGTTTTACTTCAAAATCGGCGCCTGTAGACACGGCGAACGATGCTCGAGATTGCACAACAAACCAACCGTCTCGCAAACGCTCTTGCTGATTAACATGTACCAGTCGCCGGAACAAGCGCGATTACTCGGCGGAAACGCGCAGGGCGCGCGCACTTCCGAACCTCAAGACGTGCAAGAACACTACGAAGACTTTTGCCACGATATTTTCGAAGAACTCGCGATACACGGGGAGATTGAAGAGCTCAACGTGTGCGACAACTTAGCCGATCACATGGTGGGAAACGTGTACGTGAAGTTCGCGGACGAAGACGACGCGATGAAAGCGAAGCAATCTTTAGACGGGAGATATTACATGGGACGACCAATCAAGTGCGAGTTTTCACCAGTGACGGATTTTCGGGAAAGCACGTGCCGACAATACGAAGAGAACACGTGCACGAGAGGCGGGTATTGTAACTTTATGCACGTGCGGCCGATTAAGAACCAGACGCTGGCGCACGCGCTGTTCGGGAGGTACGGGAAGAAGAGGCAGGAGAGGAGAGTTTATGGAAATCGAGGAGGAGGAGGAGGACGGAGAGGAGACAGAGGAGGGCAGAGAAGAGATCCGTATCATAGAAGAGGACGAGATCGCGGGTACGGCGGCGACCGACGGAGAGACGATTATTACAACAGAGACGACGACAGAGAACGACGACGAGGAAGATCGAGGTCGAGATCGAGAGACCGAAGAGGCGGTGGGAGAGACTACAACGAAGACGATCGTAATAACGACGATCGAAGAGGAGGAGGCGAGAAAAAAGCCGCTGGATTTGGCATGAGCGATGAAGAGAGACGCGCTATGATTGCCAGCTTCAAAAGCGAAGAGTAATAATTGAGGAAGAGAAACAACACGCACACACAACTTGTGAAAGTAGTACTTGTACCTTTGCTTATTATTAAAGAATTCAATTCGCTTTGTTCTTGTTTGGTACACCTAGTAATTTGTTTTTCATTTTTTTACACTCCTATTGTATTGTTTCTTCTTCTAATAGAGAAAGGCGTAAGGATCGAAGTTCGCCTGCCAGTCGTCGGTGACATTATTACTATGATGATTATTCAAATCGAACGAGCCTTCGTCGTCCTCTTCGCAATAATACGCCTCTCGGCTGATTGGATCTTTTCGATCGAATATAACTCTTCCGCACCTACCCACTCTCGCTTTGCATCTCTCCTTCAACTGCCCCAACGGTAACTGGAACCGTCTCAAAGCGGAACCTAACGGGATTTTCGCGAACAACATCTCGATGTCTGGAATCTCCGGCGGAGGTTCGTATAAAACCACCTCTTTCCCGGCTTTGTGTTTCTTGGCATCCTCGGCTTCTTTTTGCTGTCGACTTCTCTTGTTTTTATTCAACAACGCTTGCTTCTCTCGTTTATTCGCGGCTATGATTTCGCTCTCGTCCGGTTCGGTGACAATCGCCCAGGTGTTATCGTTCGCCTTGAAAATCTCCAAGTTGCCGTCGCACAACGCCACGTTCTTCCCTTTGATCGGTAACTCTGGCAACTCTTTCTTCGCTCTCTCTTCGTCTTCTTTCTTCGCCTCTTTTTCTATCCTCTCCATCTCCGATTTCGGTTCGTGCCTCAAATCAATCAATAACTTTTGCGCGGCGCGTTCCACCTCGAAAATTTCGTGCTTACGAGTTTCTCTTCTCTGCGTCAGCTGCAACGCCGCTCTGGCGACGACCAAACTATCCCTCGCGCGTAAAAGTTTCTCGTAACCAGCGACGTCGTTTTCTCTTCGTCTTCTCGTTTGCGGTCTGTGAATCTTCTCTCTCGGACGAAACACGTTGAACGGATTGGTATCGTTCGGCGCCGGAGGCGGCTGCAACCTCCTCAAACACGGCTTTTGCGTACTCTTTCTCTTCTCCACCCAATACTCGTACACGGCGACGATGACGGATTGCTTATTCACAATCTCCGCTAAAACTTCCACCGCGCTATCTTTCGGTAAATTCGACGTGCTCGCCAACGCCGCGCACCGATCTTGATACGATAACGCGCTTCCTTTCTCCTGCGCTTGCTGCGCGGTCACCGCCAAAACTCTCTCGTTCGCCTCGCCGCACGCCAACTCCAATTTCCACAACATCCTCTCGAAATCGTCCTCGTCCAACGGCACGTGGGATTCTTTCTTACTGCTGTTATACTTCTTCAACCAATCCTCGTCGTCGTTATCCAAATCGTACTCCACCCCGTCCGCCGTCGTCGGCGTTTCCAACTCCGGTCTCCCCGCCGTCGCTCGAGACCGTAAATACCTCTCGTCCTGTTCGTAACTCGGTTTATAATCTTTCTCGTACCTTAAACCGACTTTCAAAACTTCCGGTATTGGAATTTCTTGTTGTTTCGTCTTTTCGTTTTCTTTCGTTAACACTTCCTCGTTCTCTTTGTCCAGTTGCTTGTGCGCGTGCGAGACCTCTCGAGAGACGATTTGGTCCTCCGCGATCGCGTTCGGATCTCGCACGATGGAGAGTTGCTGCGTGACTTCGATCGGGCGGTTCCGGTAGGAGCGCTGTTGCGCCAGAGATGCCATCGCGTTCGAGTTTACTGCGCGCTTTATTAAAAGCTCAAATCGTCTCTGCGCTTGACCTAATTCAGAACAGAATGTGATCTCAATATGATTTCCTTTTCTATATGTGTGTAAAAGGATAAATCTCTCTCTCTGACACACACACACAAACGCACGAAGTACTGCGACTCTCTTCTGCGCGCAGCGCTCGATAAATGCGCGCACTAAAAGAGAGTATTAATAAGAAAGAGGAGGAGGAGGAGGACGGATCAAAGTGTGTAGAGGGAAATCGAATGTTTTGTTCGTTTTTTGTTTTTAATTTAGGGTTTTTGAAATGTGTTAAATACGAAGCAAATTTTTCAGTCTTTTTTCACCAAACGTCTGTGAAAGGAAAGAAACCTGTAGGCTTCACTTTCCTCGGCCAACGGGTGGTACGTGTACACCTCTTTCTCGGTGACTTTCTCACTTAAACGGTTGAAATAATGGAACTGCGTCGCGTTGTGACTGAAACCGTACAAAGAAACTTTCTCTTTTGACGAGCACGCGCGTAACGCCAAGACGACGCCGGCGAAACCGCTGGACGGTTTGAGCTTTCTTCTGTCCACCCAATCCCAGACGTGACACCAAAACTGAGGGTTGAATACGCGCTGGATGTGCGTTTTTTCTTTACCGTGTTTCGAGAATTGTTTCTTTTGGTACTCGGAAAAGTGGCGGAACGTTTTCTCGTCGCGGGCGGTGAAGACGAGCATTTCGTCTCGCGGTTCCCGGAAACCGAGGTTGTCGATGTTTTGAACGCGGATGGTGGTTTTCTTGCCGACGTGCTTTTCGTAGCCTTTCGTCGGCGCCGCGTTGAAGCGGATGACGGCGTCGTGGCTATCGATTTCCGCTCCGTAGGTGTGGTCGAGGAGAGAACCAGAGTTACCGACGACGGCGCATCGGCGACCGAGCGTTTTCGCGTCTGGTTTTACACCGCCTCGGGTGTGGACGTCGTCCTCGTCTGGAATATATTCCGAGAGTTCCGGGACGGCGTCGCGCAATTGATCGTACGATTTTACTTGCATGACCGGTTTCCCGCCGCACGTTATTTTGTTTCGCTTATCGTCGTCCGGGTCGATATCGTTTAGCGTCGATTTACTCAAGAAGATGTCCACGTCGGTATCCAGGAGTTTCTTCAGTTTCGTGCCTCCGAGACGATACGTCGCCGCTTTGAGCACCGCTTTTTGCATCGGCGTCGGTTTCTGTTCCGGAGAGTGTTCTTCTACGTTTTCGTGGCTGCTATTACTAGTACTATCCTCTGCCTCTTGTGCCTCCTCCTCGTGCTCGTCCTCGTCGTGTTCGTGCGGCTCTTCTCTCTCTGCTTTAAGCGTCGGCGCGTTCGAGCTTTCCGACGACGACGACGCCGAAAATACTTTGGGAGAAGGTTCATTATTTTTTTCAGCGCTATTACGCTCGTCCTCTTCGCCATCATCACCGCTATCACTACTTTTCTTCGTCTGCACCCCTCCCCGCGGCCGTTCCGGCGCAATCCTCGGCTTCACCGGAATCACCCTTCTCTCCGTCACGTACTCCGCATCCGCTCGTTTCAACCGTTCCGGGATCTCAGGCACAAGAGGCAAGTCCTTCGGCACTTTCCGGCGACCTTCAAACATCAACGAACTCTTCCTCGCTCCTCTTCCATCTCCTCCTCCTCCGTCTTCTGTGCCGCCGACGCCGCTAATACTATCACTACTACTACTACTACTACTCAAACTCAAACTCAAAGCCGCCATCGCTCGTCTCGACGCGCCGCCGATCAAAAATCTCGGTCTCGGAAGTAACGCGCGATGATGCGTCAACAAATAGTCCTCATCGTCGTCGTTGTTATTATTGTTCTTCTTCAACGCTTTTATCATTCCGTCGCTGCTAAAATCCTCCTCCTCCAACTCTTCTTTCTCGTCTTTCTCCTCTGTCCTCCTCCTCTTCCTCCTCCAAATCACTTTTGTTCTCTCGTCTCTCACGCGGACGTACCTCGCCATTTCTCTGTGCACAGACTTCACTTTTTCCGTCAGAGACAAATAGTTCTCGTCGTCGTTGTTCTCCTTTTCCTCCTCGTGCATCATCCGTTGGTGTTGGTGCAGAGAAAGAGACGAGAAGAACAGACATCCCGCGAGGAAGACGAGGAGGAGTTTCGGGAACCGGAACGTGCTTTTTAGAGCATTCTTTCTCTTTCTTTTCGTCGTTTTGGATGCAAGCAGCGAGGACTTTTCGGAGTCCAAATCATCGTACGTTTTGTTCTCATCGTCGTCGTCGTCCTTTTTGTTGTTCCCGCCCAAGAAGGAGCGGCGCATAGTTTTTAATGAAGATATCGAGGAAAATTCGACGCATGTCTTCGAAGAAAAAACGTTCAATTAAATTCTACTGCGCACGCGTCTGCTCTCTCTGTTACGACTACTTTACTACAAATACATTTTCTTGAGACTCTTCTTGGTGACCAATGCCGAACACGTCGGACACGGACCGGACGAAGAAGAAGAGCTTATTGTGTTGTTTTTATTGTTGTTTGGCGCTTTCTTGGCTTCCGCGCTGCTTTTCGCGAAGACGGCGTTGAAGCACTTGTAACAGGCAAAGTGGCCGCAGACGATCGATTGGAAAGGCCGGTCGCACTTGGAGGCTTTGCAATGGTCGCACGAGGTTTTCTTTTTTGCAGCTTTTTGCGGAGCTTGAGATGAGGAGGAAGGTTTGGTGGTGAGAATCGATTTGAGTTCTCCCGAAATGGAATCTTCTTTTGGCGGTCTCGCGAGGCGTCCGAAGATATTTTCGACGCCGGCGTCGATTTTCGGTTTTGGAGGAGGAGGAGGTTGCGATGATTGTACGAGCGGTGGAATCGTTGCTGCTGTCGCCGCCGCCGTCGTCGTTGTTTTCTCTGCCATTTTCCGTTTCGCGTTCTCCTCGAACCCGTCGTAGGCTTTCTTTGCCGCGTCTTTCAACGCCAAGCTGGTTCCGATGGCTGCCCACAAAGTTGAAGGACCGACGCCTCGTTTCTCGATTTTGCACAATTTCGCGAGCGTTTTCATGGACTCGTGCAGCGCGACGTCCGACGAATCCGCGCTGACGGCACTTTTCATAACCTCGACAAACTTCGGAAAATCTTCCGGCGGGAGTTCGGCGCGCGCCCTTTTGACGAGCTTTTGTTTCGCCAACATCGCCTTATCGACGACGTTGGCGTTTCCGAGAGCTCCACTACCACGAATATTACCGACGCCGCCGCCGGCAAGCTTTGTCGTGTTGTCTCTATTGCCACCGGATTTGAGTAACCTGGACGCTAACGAACCTCCACCGCCGCCGCCGCCGCCGCCGCCGCTAAATAAAAAGTTTCTTCTCTCCTTTTCCTCGTCCACCTCGTTCTCGTTCTTATTCGTATTATCATCATTATTATTATTCAACGCGTTCATGAGCGCAAACGGTAGCGAGGTATCTGAAGCCCGAGATTTCTTCGAAAAGTTGGTATCTCTTCGAGCGTGGTGTTGTTGTTGTTGTTGTTCGCCGTTAGTATTGCTGCTCTTTTTCTGCCGTTGACCTGCAAAATCCGCCGTTTCGTCGTTCTCGCTTTTGCGTTGGAGGAGCGGTCCTTTGCGTTTCTTCTTCTTTGCCGATTTCTCCGCCGCGGCGAGCATGAGCGCGCTGTTCGGGTTCCCGCACCGCTCAAAAAACGCGGATAAACTTTCTATGCCTCTTTCAAACGTATCGAACGTTTGCATCGCCGGTCGAAGCCATAAACTTAACTGACTCTGATGATTTCGATACGCGAATCGCTCGTCCGCTAAGATGACCGCGCCAAAGTCGTCCTTATGACGGATGACGCGTCCTATCGCTTGGTTCGTCGCGCGCATGGCGGTTTGCGAATACCACTGTTCTCCGCTCGTAATGTTGCAACTTTGATGCGTGTTGTTTCGTTTGTGAACCATTATGGCGGCGTCGAGAAATTCGCGCTTGTATCGAACGCGCGCCGAGGCTTTCGGCGCGTAGGGGATGCCGGTCAAAATAACCGCGCGTCCCGCTTTATCGGCAAAATCGATGCCTTCGGAGACTTTTCCTCTGCAGACGGCGAAGAACATAGCGCCACCTTTCGCGGCTAACGTGACGGCTGTTTCGTCGTCCTTCGCGCTTCCGTCAGTATTCGTCAAGCCTACTTTACTCCAACTGTTCGTTTTCGAACGTTCGAGCGCTTTGTTGAAAGACTCGAACGCTTCTAAAAACGCATCGCTCTCTTTCGGTTCCACGACCAACGTTTTCTTCGTCGTGCGCGCGATATCGTTCCAGATGGACGTTCTCGTCTTCCAAAATTCGATGCATTTTGCCATGACGCCATAACTCGGGAAGAACACCAAAACGCCGTCCGGTGTCACGCGAGCGACGCGCAGGATTAACAACCCGAGCTCATTCTTATACTGTTCGGTATCTCGAAAGCGATAGCTGGAATTCAAAGAAACCGCATTCGACGGTCCTTTCAAAAACGCGCCGGCCCAAACATTTTCTTGAGGGATGACGTGCGGATTCTCTAACCGAACCGGGAACGGCGCGCGAAGCTCGGAGGCGAACGAATCCATCGGCGATAACGTCCCCGAGGCTAACAAGAGCGATTTGACGCCCAATTCGCACAGTTCGTTCACGATGACGCCTGGAACCATGCACCAAAAAGACATCGTCGGTCCTTTCGCGAGTCGTTTGTTTTCTCTTCCGTCGTCGTTTTTCTTATTCCACGTGCTGCTAAACTCTTCCTCCGGAGGTCCCACGCGCGAGCGATAACACTCGATCAAACCTTTTTGTTTCGCTTCAAACGCGCGGTCGAGAAAATCTTTGACTCTTTCCAGACCAGCGCCAGAGCCTTTGCCAATTTCTTCAGCTCTCATTGATACTACATTCGCCGCGTCTTCGCACACTTCGATCATTTGCGCGTACGTATCCATATTGATGTTCACCTTCGCTAAAAGATCAAATATGAACCACCCGTCTCTCGACGAAGGTAACGTTTCGCCTTTCCTCACTCGCTCTTGATCTTGCGCGCACACGATTGCAATTTCTCTCTCCAACGCCGCAAAGATACCACGCAAGGTCAAATAATCACCCGCGCTTCGAGTCGGATACGTGCCTGTTTTCTTCGAATCTTTTTTTTCCTCTTTGGATAATCCCTCCATGCTTTCCTCGATCATGCTATAATACTGAAACGCGGCGTCGGCGTCTTTAATCGCGTTCGCAACGTGCACCGCGGTCAAGTCTCTCGAGGCGGCTTCTTCGCACGCCGATTCCGCGTTGTGCGCTTCGTCAAAGATAACAATCGAATTGTGCCAATTCATCACGGTGTCACCTAATGCACGTTTTCGCACTCCCGCGTCTAAGATGTACGAATACGGCGCGAAAATTATCTCCGCGCCTCTCGTCATCTCTCTCGCTAAATAATACGGACACGGACCATTCGCTCTCTTCCCTTCTTTCACCAAATCTTCGATGTCCATGATTGAACCCTTTCCTTTCCCGTCGTCATCGCCGCCGCCATCGCCGCCGCCGCTTTTACTACTTTTACTACTTAAAACGTCCTCGTTTGGTAGTTGACTTAAAATCGAACCCGCTCTTTCCTTCGTACCAAAATCGTGGTGGTTCGTCGTCCTTCCGTACCCGAGACTTCCTCCGTTAAACTCCCCTCCCCATTGATTCGCGAACCACCCATTCACGACGTCAATCCCAAACACTCGCTCCATGTGCGTACCAACGTTCCTCTTCTTATCACACTTCCCGCTATTGCACGCGATTTTACACAACTTCTCCGCGCCTCTCTTATTCCCATCGCCCATCTTCTTCGCCGCTTCCGCGACCCACTCGTTGACGCACAACTGTTTCCGCGAGCCGACGACGCTCGAGCGCGGCGCGTACTCGGTCGCTTTCAATTCCGAAATCACTTGTTGTAACTGACTGTGCGTTCGAGAGACGTAGACTATGGTTACTTTCGATGGTTCCCCGCCTGTATACTCCTCTTTCACGCCCTTCGTTCGCTTTAACTCCAAATCCTCCTCCTTTTCCTCCTTTTCCTCCTTCTCCGTATCTTTCCTTTTCTTCGTATTCTTCTTCTTCGTATTCTTTTGTTTAATTCGTTGTTTTTCCTCGTGCTCGGCGAACGCTAAAGTCGCGCAGAGTAAACACACGGTCTTCCCGGTCCCGGTTGGTGATTCTAACAAAGCGTTCGTGCCTTCACGCAAGGCGAAAAGGATCTTTTCCATCATGACGATTTGCGACGGGTACGGCTCGGGAAACGGAAATTTTACCGAATACGAAACGTTTTGGACGATGATTTGTATCGGAGGAGGAGGATGAGCACGACTTTTAGGAGGAGGAAACATTTGGTCCTTCCGTAAATATTCCGTCTGAAAGAGAGAGAGAGAGAGTGTTTTGGTGGGGTGTCTTCTTCTCTCTCGCGCAAAGTGTGTTGGTGTGAATTTTGAAATTTGTGTGGAGAGTTTTGAGCAGATTTTTCTCTTTCTTAATATGACTGATATGTATCGCGATTATTGGGGTGATTATTACACGCGTTCTCAAAACGCTTTCTCTCTCTCTCTCTCTCTCTCTTTGGTTGCGTCGTCGTTTTATCGTCGTCGTTCTTTTGTATCATGATATAAATGTGAGCGGCGAAGAAGCCGGACACCGCCCAAGCGAAAGATGGTCGGTATCGTCGCTCTCATCATTGTAACTCGTTCTCCAGATGCGAGTATTCGAACAGAAAGTCCGGTTTGCTTCGCTGACACCACCCTCGGACGCTTCCGTATTCGTCCCGGCTTACGGCGTGGTCGAAGTAGACGTACGCGCCTTGCTCGAATTCTTCGTTGGAGACTTTCGGTTCCTCTCGTCGAGCGAACCAGGCGCTGTATTTTTTGTGGAACCGCCAGTTGGCGCGTTTCAACTCTCGAGCGGCTAAGTACTGTTGAGGGGTGCCTTGTTGGTGGTAGAAGGAGAAGAAGAGCGCGTCGGCGTCTAAGCGTTCGAATAAAGCCGGGTTTTCCAAAACTGGGTATAAATTGTTCCCGTTGCCGTCGAGGAGAGTGGTCGGGTAGGAAGGCGGAATCGGCGCTTGGGGCGCGCGGCGAACGCGTCTGGTCCAGACGCCGTCCGAGGCGGACGGGAGAAGTCTAGAGGAGGCAGAAGCTTCGAGGAGACGGAGACGCGAGGACGGGTCGCCGTGCGCGACGGTAGCCGTGGAGGCGGCGCTCGCCCCTCCTCCTCCTCTTTGTTGTTGCTGCTGTTGTTGTTGCTGCTGCTGCCGTTGTTGTTGTTGTTGCTGTTGTTGTTGTTGTTGCTGCTGCTGCTGTTGTTGTTGCTGCTGTTGTTGTTGTAGCGCCAAGGTGGAGTTGATGCTATTATTGCTCGCGTTGTTTATGGATTGGGCGCTACCGGATCCGGATTGCATGCCGCTTCCAGATAATCCTCGTCGCATGGACGTGGACATTTCATTCAACGATCGCGCGCCTTGACTCGGGTTGTCGAAGACCTCGTTCGCAGTAAACGCCGCGTTGGCGGCTTCCGCGACGGATTGTTGTTGATTTGCGTCGGATGATAACGGTCTCGGTCCAGGTGGAAACGCTTGTTGCGCGGCGTTGCCGTCTTTGATACCTCCCGGTCCCGGTGGCGCGTTGGAATTGTTATTCGGTCTCGGTATGGGTTTCCCGGCGGCGGCGGCGGAACCGCTCCCGACTGCGGCGTTATTCCCGCCGTTCCCAGACCCCACGCCGTCGGCGTCCAAACCTTTCGGCGCGGGAAACCGAGATCCCCACTGATTGACGCTTTGTTGTTCCTGTTGCGCAGCTGCCGCGGCCGCGGCTTTCGGACTCAACACCGGCGCCGGCGGTACCACTCTCGGCTTTGGCGGTTCAATCTTCGACGATCCTCCGCTCAAGGCTGTTTGCAACTGCTGCGGCGATCCGGACGAGGCGTCTTGTCCGGACTCCTCGTGTAACTGCTTCACGTTCGTCACCACTTTCACGCTTTCTTTCGTCGCCAACTCTTCCAAATTTAAACTCTCGTACATATCGTCCACGACGTCAAACTCGTCGAAATCTTCTTGATTCCTCTCCAAATAATCTTCTATCAAATCCCGCACGTCGTCCGCCTCTTCCGCCGGCAACGTCTCGTTCTCCACCAATCGCATCATGATTTCCAAATTCAGCGTGTGCGCCTTGTGTCTTTGCACCGACTCTTCCAATCTGTTCACTTTCTCTTCGTTCCCGTTGTTCGTATTCTTCCCTTTCCTTTTACTCGGTTTCGCGGCTTCCAACTGCAACACCTCAATCTCCGCCTCGAACGCGTCCGACTGATTCGACAACTCCTCCACCACCGTGGACAACCACTCCTTCGTCTCTCTTCTCCTCTTTTGTTCCGGAGTTTCGTTTTCCATCTTCTCCAATCCGTGTTTACTAAACGCTTTCGTCTTCGATTGCCTTTCGACCATTTTAAACCTCTCCATGTCGATTTCAATTTTCCGCTTGTATTCGTTCAAAGACGTCTTGTCTTTAATCGCGGTATCCGCGGACCAGTTTTTGATCTGGTCCCGGAATTTTTGCAGTTTTTTCAGCTCTTTCTTCAAGTCCGCCTAATAATAAGAATAAGAATAGAATTGTGTCAGCGTCATCCGAACGTCGAGAAATAAGAGGAAAATCGAGGTTTTTGCTCCTCTTTCAGGAAAGAAGAGAATTCAATTTTCAACAATTGGGGGAAAACCAATCACATATCAATATATCCTTTCCTTTCCTCTCTCTCATCGAGCGCGCAAAAAGAGAGAAGGACAAAACGCTCTCCGTGAAGAATTTAGTTCTCGTTCTTGAAAAGAGTCTTTCTTTTCTCTTTTCTCTTCTTTGAAACGTGTAAAAAGAAAAGCAATTAAAGATACAATTTTACAGTTAATGTACAAATTGCGCGGCGGAACAAAATGGAAAATGCAATCGGTGAATAATAGTACCTCGTATTTCTCCTTCAAACTCGAATCGCACTCCTTCAACCGATCGAAAATTTGCTGAAACACCTCCTGCTGCTCGTCCACCTTACGAAAGGTCTTGTCGATTTCAGCCTGGAGCTTACGTATCGTCGCCATGATGATTTGTATTCGATTCTCTTTTTTTGTGCGTTAAAAGTGCGAAGAATTGGGAGGTGAAGTGACCTGAAAATACTTCGTCCGAGCGCGTACGTACCGCAGAGAGAGATATAGTACAAAGATTAAATGTGATGGTTTTACAACGAAAACAACCTACAAAACAGAAATATGCCGAGATAGTATTGTTATTGCGTCTCTTTCTCTTTCTTTCTTTCTTTCTTTCTTTCTTTACGCTCTCGTTCTCCTTCTTCTCCCTTTCGCCATATGCGAGAAAGGAGCTTCTCGCCAAATGCGTTTTTTACTAAACGCGATGGTTTCTCTCTCTCTTTGCACCCGCAAAACGCGCTCTTTTTATCGACTCTGCGACGACGAGTAGTTTTGTTGTATTCGAAACAACTTCTACTCTGAATGTTTACGCCGGCAGAGCGTCACTTTTTTAGCGCGCGCTTTTCGTCGCGTACGTGTACAACTAACTCCTCTTCTTCTTCTCTTTCTCGTTTTCCCGGGAAAAGCCGCTTCGCTTTGCCCGGCGCCGATTTCGCGAGAGGGAGAGAGAGAAAGAGAGCGAAAGACGAGAGCGACTTCCGGACAACAACGTTTGTCTCGGAGTTACCCGCACCCTCCGCCGCTTCCATCATCCCCACCACCAAACATCTCCTTCTCCGCTTCCGCGACGCGCTCTTCCAACATCTCCACGATCTCTTCCATTTTAATCGGGAGTGTAGATCCTCCTCCTCCTCTCGTCTCGAATACTGTTCGATCTCGAAACTCCACTCGAAAATATTCCTCCTCTTGGTTTTTTTCTTCTTCTTCTTTCTCGTTCCCTCTGACCATGACCGATGGAAACGCCATCTCGATCGCGTCCGCCATCTCGATGTACGTGTCTAAATACTTCGTCTCTGGATGGTAGAGAATGTCCACGTGTAAAGGATCCGGGGCGGATAAGGAGTTGCGTCACGCGTAGTGGCGAAATTGTTGGTGTTGGTGATGATGATGATTAAGTGGTACGCGACGGGGAAGAGAAGGCGTGGAAATCTTCTTCTCAGCAGGCGATGATGAATACGAATGGAAACAACTACGCGTTGGTGGTGTCACCCCCGGAGAAGTCGATGATGATGATGATGATGATGTTGTTCTCGTCGTCTGCGGAATACTACCGATGCAGCGATGAAGAACGCGGCCGAAACTGCTTGCGCTGCTTTGACCTCCACTCAATAAAGGTGAAGAAGCTGCAACAGCAGCTCGGAGCGCTCGTTCTTTGCTCCTAAACGTCGTCATCAAAGACGTCATTAGTTCTGCGGCATTTTATCCAAAATGTGTTCAGAGATACGAATACTTTTATAACTCTGTAGTATTAATAGTACGGGTTCAGACGATGATCAAAAACAACATTACTGATGATGATGATGATTTTAATCTCTGGTGGTGGACCGTCTCCTCGTATCTCGCGTTCTTTCTCCTCTTAATAGCACGGTTTGTGGTGCCACATTCAGGGGAAATGTTCCATTGGAAACCAAATGAAAGAAGAAGAAGATTTGCAATGAACCATCGAATTTGCGGGGCGATGCACTTACTCGTTCTCGTTTTCGGAGGTGTGCATCTTATGCTTTTGTCCTCCTATAATACGTCGTCGTCGTTTACGTCGTCGTCGATGAGTCGTCTTGCGGTTGTTGCATTTGACCTCGTGTTAGGTTTGAGCGGGATTCTGGTCACGCGCACGGCGGTGAAGGATTTCGGCAAGTTGCACTCCCGAGTGCGAGAGAGACGAACAAAATCGAGCGGCGTGTTACACGAGACGAAAACAGTCGCGACGGAGGAAATGGAAGAGCACTTCTTTTACCAAATGGTAAATTTGACGCAGGTTTTGTATTTGCACTTTTGCGAAACGTGCGACGGGAAGAACGCGCGAACGCTGGCGCTCGTATTGAGCACCTGGAGCATTTGGCGGTATCGCGATCGGTTTCCGGTGAATTCGTTTTCTCGAAACTACGAAGGCGGCGAAAACGGAAGGTGGTTTGAATCCGTGGAGAACTTTTTGTATCGAGCGAAGAAATGGCAGTACGTGTTTTACAAGACGTGCTTGTTGCACGGGTTGAACGTTTCCAGCGCGATTTTTGGGAGTAGTCGTAGTAGTAGTAGTAAGACGACGACGATTTTGACGACGCACGGCGAGCGCTTTCAACTGTATTGGTTGTGCTTGAACGCGAGTTACGTGATGGAGTTCTTTTTGCAGACTTTGGTGAAGAAGAAGTACGGCACGCAGTCGAACGCGTTGTTGATGAATCAATTTTTGATGGTGGTTTCCTCGCTTTCGGCGTTTCCGGTCGTCGTGCACAGAGTACACCCGATTGCTTTCGTTGCGGCGTTGGCGTTGAATTTTCTCAATCGGAAACAGGAAACGGCGAATGTCTGCTTAACGTGTGTGGCGTGTGTCGTATTTGATAGGTATGTAAAAATATAAACGCGTGCGCGCGCGCTAGATTAGTAGTAGATGTAGTAATAAAGTTGATTCATCGCTTGACGTGTTTAATCGCCCTCTCGATCTTCTCTTTCGCTATTTGGATCTCTTTTCTATCTCTGTCGTCTAAAAACTCCCCGCCGTCCTCTTCCTCGTCCCGAAGCATTCGTTCGGCCATTTTTAGCAATCGAACCGCTTCTCTTCCATCTCTCGGCGTACTTCTCAACAACCATCTCGAAGCATCGTACAACTCTTCGATTTCTTCTCTGCGCCTTATTGTTGTTGTTGTTGTTGCTGTTGTTGTTGTTGTTCCCGTGTTGCTAATTTCTCTCTTCGCCGCTCTCGCTCGGTCACTCTTACCCGACGGCGTCGTCGACGGCGCCTCGTCCGCGCCATCATCGTCATCATCATCGTTCCTCTTTTCCTCATCTTTTCTCTTATTACTGCTAGTATCATTCCTCTCGTCCACATCCACTTCTTTCTCTTCTTCTTCTTCTTCATCATCATCATCATCTGCGTTATTCCCCCTACTGCTATACACCATCTCCATCGCGCGTTCTCTCGCGTTTTCCAACGTCTCCCTTGCCCGAATCGCCTCCAAAGGGCAACACTCGATCGCTTTTTCGAATTCCCCTAAAGCTTCTTTCGCCGCGCGTTTTTGTTCTTTTCGACGTTGTTCCAGCGATGATAAAGAGTCCTCCTCCTCTCTTCTGCTTTGTCTTCTTCTCAGCAACTCCAAACCTTTCCTAAAGTGTTTGTCCGCTTTCTTCGCGTCCCTCTTTACATTCGTTTTGCTTTGGGGAAGGCGGAGGTCAAATTCGTGACTCGTAGTCGCAGTCGCAGTAAAAGCAGTACTGCTCTCCTCTCTCACCGCCAACGCGTGCGCGCTCGATTGTATCCGACTCTCCAACGCGACCATCAACGCGTCCGCGTCCGCCGAGACTCGTTTCAGGGACGTCACGACCGTCGTCGATGTTTGCATATTTGATTCTTTTTTTTATTAATTGGTGTCGTTGTTGTGAAGGATGATTTTCGAGACACACGCGCAAGCACAATCCCCTAAAACTGAGGAAAATCGCCTCTAAATGACGCTTCTTTTGATGCACAGTTATGCGAAAATATACTTTACACGCAATCAGTACAGCGATGATCGCTCACAGCTTTTCACTTTCTTTTTATATTGATCTTACGGCGATGCGTTTCGTTGAATCCCCTACTAATACGTGTGTTGTTAAAATTATTAAACGAGAAAACGCTCGTTCGTTTTTTTTTTTTGCTTCTTCTTCATATTTTTGTATCTACTCTAAAATACTAACAAACACCTAATACACACACACACACTACTACAATCATGGCGTTAACTCGATCTTTACTCACGCCGTTCTCGCTGTCCCAGATGGCAGAACAAGGTGGAAGAGGAGGAGGTTTGTTGTTGTTTCGATCGTCGTCTTCTCGTACGTGCGGCGGCAAAAGCGCTTTCAATTCGATTTTGAGAGGAGGAGGAGGATTTGGAAGACCTTCTTCGAAGAAAGCTTTTTCCGCGCAAGTCGCGCGCGCGGAGAGCGAACAAGAAGGAGGCGGACAGATGGAGAGACAACAACAACAACAACCGGAACAGCGCGTGTCGATGACGTCGTCGCCCATGAGAGGCTTGCTGAGTCGCATGTTGAGCGATCCGTACGGAGGTAAAAGATATGCGCGTTTCGTGTTGTTCTTTTGTCTTCTCTTTGTCTTCTTCTTCTTTCTCGCGCGTATATCGCGCAAAATGCGCTCTTTTGATTTTAGATACAAAAACTGACGCGAGAGATACGAATCTAAAATTTTCTCCTTTATTTTCCTTGAATAGGAGCACTCGGCCCGCGACGCCGAAGAGGAGGCATGATGGACACGTTTCTGAACGACCCGTTCTTTCGCGACACCGAGGCCATCACCTCGTCCTTTCTGGACTCCATGATCCCGAAAGACACGGTTTCGAACATGAACCAATTCGATTTCTTAGTCGACATCGTCGAGAAGAAGGACAAGTTTCACTTATCCGGTGAGCTTCCCGGGTGCAACGTCGCCAACGTGGACGTGAAAGTCGATAAAGACAACAACTTACACATCAGCGCGATGAAGTCTATCAAACACGAGGAGGACGAACAGTCACCGGACGGCTCGGTGAAGTGGCACGCGATCGAAAGGTCCTCGGGTAAAGTCGAGCGCATCTTCGCGCTTCCGGAAGCGGCGGACGCGGACAAAATCGATTGTTCGATGAAAGACGGCGTGCTTTCCATCGACATCATGAAGAAACCCGAGTTTGTCGGTGAACCGAAAGAGTTGAAAGAGAAGGAGATGAAGAAGATTCCGATTAAAGGCGCGTGACTGTTATCGCGTTCGAGGTTGTGATTGGATCGTCGAAACAGACGGACAGAGAGACAAGAGAGACAAGACAGAGAGACATACTTCAATTTTGAAAAGAAAAAGACAGACAAAACAAACAAACAAAAAAGAGATACAAAACGTCACAAATAAAAAGCGCGCTTTTTTCACACGCATCAATCAGAACAACAAGAACAAGAACAAAAATGTCACTCATTCCTCGCGGATTCTGGAACCCGTTCGTGGGCGAACAACGCGCCGGAGCGGCTGGTCCTTTGAGCGGTGCGTGTATTGATGATAACCCCTTAAGCGCTTTTTTATTTTCGTATCTCTCTTTCTTCTTCCGAGTATTTTTTCCCAAGCTGTTGTGGTTCTCTTTGAGCGCGCGCGCGATCGAAAGAATAAAGCGCAACACTTTCCGAACAACGGAGAAAAAGATCGACGAGGAGAGCGTTTTTTGTCGCACGCATATCGCGTTTCGTCGATGCGATCATCATCCGTGATCGCTTTTGTCGATGATGAAGATTATTCGTTGTTTTTCCTCCCTCCGAGAGTGTAAATAGAGACCTCTTATTTCTCCCTCTTCTTTGTATCTACTCATACAACAACGCTTATTATAGGATTATTCGGCCGAAGAAGATTTACGCCGGACCCGTTCGATCGCTTATTCGGTGACGACGACGCCCTAATGACGAGTTCATTTTTGGACTCGATGATCCCACGCGAACATATTAGCGACATGAATCAATTCGATTTCGTCTGCGATATCGTCGAGAAGAAGGATCGATACACGTTATCGGGCGAACTCCCGGGTTGTAACGTGAAGAACGTGGACATCAAGATGGATAAAGACAACAACTTGCACGTTTCGGCGCACAAGTCGACGAAACATGAGGAGGAAGACCAGTCTAGAGATGGGCGCATGAAGTGGCACGCGATCGAAAGGTCCTCGGGTAGAGTCGAACGCATCTTTACTCTCCCGGAAGGCGCCGATCCCGAGAAGGTCGAAGCGTCGATGAAGGACGGGATTTTGACTATTGACGTGAAGAAGAAACCAGAAGCGATCGGGGAACCGAAGGTGGAAGAAGAAGGGATGAAAACTATTCCGATCAAAGCTCAGTGAGGGCAAACGCCGGAGAAAGACGAGAGGGGAGGGCAAAAAGGAGAGGAGGATGTTTGCCAAGACGAAGGAGACGAAGAGGAGGAGTCCAGAAAGGTGGAGTTTTTCTCCTGGCATAAGAGGAAAAAGGAGAAGGATTGAAGAACAGACAGAGAGAGAGAGACACGATAAGAAAGAACATACATTTATAAAACACAAACAGACGTGAAATGTAAGCACATATACACTCATTTTTCTTAAATACGTATATTATTTTTGTTACCCGACGACGACTTCATTGTTGTTGTTGTTGTTAAATTACTCCCACTCGATGGTACTCGGCGGTTTGCTCGTGATGTCGTACACCACCCGATTCACTGCTCTGACTTGGTTTGTGATTCGATTCGAAACTTCTTGCAAAAACTTCGGTTCGAACGGGTACCAATCTGCAGTCATACCGTCGTTACTCGTGATCGCTCTCAGACCGACGACGTGACTGTGCGATCTTTGATCGCCTTGGACGCCGACGGATTTAATCGGCAAGTGCACCGCGAAGGCTTGCCAAATCTCGTCGTATAAACCAAACTCTTTGATGGCGTTGATGTAAATCTCGTCCACTAATCTCAACGTTTCCAACGCGTTGTTCTCTGTAACGTCGCCTAAGATTCTCACCGCCAACCCAGGGCCCGGGAACGGGTGTCTCGCCACGAAATTTCTCGGCACGTCCATGATTTTTCCTAAACGTCTCACTTCATCTTTAAACAACACTCTCAACGGTTCAATCAACTCGAAGCCGAGTTCTTTCGGTAAACCTCCGACGTTGTGGTGCGATTTAATCGTGTGCGAATGTTTTTGATCCGACCCGGGTGGCGGACAGGATTCGATCACGTCCGGGTATAACGTCCCTTGGACCAAAAATTTCGGCACGACGCCGGTTTTCTTCTCCACCGTTTTCTTGTATTCCTTGAAGCACTCTATGAACTCTTTCCCGATAATTTTTCTCTTCCTTTCCGGATCGGACACTCCTTTCAACTCGCTCAACATTTTCTCCGTGATATCCACGCAATCCACCGGCAAGTGCAGCTCGTTTTTGAACATCACCATCACCCGTTCGGCTTCTTTATACCTCAACAACCCGTTATCGACGAAGCAGCAATGCAATCGATCGCCAATCGCTCTGTGCACCAACGTCGCCGCGACGCACGAGTCCACCCCACCACTCAACGCGCAAATCACGTGATTAGTCTCGCCAACTTTTTCTTTCACGATTTGAATCTGCTCTTCCAAAACGTTCGCCATGGACCAACTTCGTTCGCACTTTGCAATGTTAAACAAGAAATGTTTCAACGTTCGCATCCCTTTCTCGGAGTGCGTCACCTCTGGGTGATACTGCAAACCGAACAAATTCTTCGTCTCGTGTTCAATTGCAACCACGCATCCTTGCTCGCTCTTACCGATGCATTTAAATCCGTCCGGCAACACCGTCGCCTCGTCCCCGTGCGACATCCAGACGTTTTGCGGCTCGATATCTTCGCCGAACAGTTTCGTGTGCGTCGGAATATCCACCACCGGCATCCGTCCAAACTCACCTTTCCCTAACCCTTCCACTTTCCCTCCCAAGCAGTGCACGATCAGTTGCATCCCGTAACAAATCCCTAAAACTGGAATCTGCCTCTTCTCGCACTCCTCCCAAAAGCCATCCGGCACAGAGGGTGCGCCTTTCACGTGCACCGAGTTTGGCCCGCCGCTTAAAATAATCGCGGTTGGTTTGTTCTCCTCGAACACGCGTTTAAAAGTCGCATCCCCGGGGAGTAAAATGGAATACACTTCCACCTCTCTCACTCTCCGCGTGATGAGCTGCGTGTATTGCGACCCGTAGTCCAGAATCACCACTTGCGACGTGACCGCTTGCGTCATTTAAGAGAAGAGATGAGTGGAGTTTTCTAGGATGAATCCTTTTTCACTAAAACTCGTTTAATAAAACGAACGAACAAAGCGTGATTATTATTCGAAAGAGAGAAAGAGAAAGAGATCTGTCTTCTCGCCTCGTTTGAATAATCGTGAACGTGCGTTAAGTGTGTTACGTGCGTCACGTGTGTAGTAAATAATAAGGAGACTTGGCCTTTTAAAAAAAATTCAAAAATACTCATCAAAGTAACATTTTTTGTCTGTGTCATCTCACATCATCTCAGATGTTCTTTTTACGCGTCTTTTATGTCTTCTTCATCCACGTTATTGCGCACTAAGTCCCACCTGGCTTTCTTTTTCTCCATGAATCTTTTCACCGGGGTGAAGTTTTGAATCAGTTTCTGTTGGAAGAGGGAGATTTTTTGCTCCAAAGAAGAATGAAGAAAAGTACTTTTGTCGTCGCTTCGAGGAGGACTTTGAACCCGAAAGAGGAAGAAGAGGCTGTGGACGAAGACGTAGGCGATGGCGTAGGCGACGCAGGAGTAGATGAACTTGTCGTCGTAGTTTCTTACTATCGTCGCGTTGGTGGTGACGAAGGTGGAGTGCGACGACGACGTTGAAGACGCCGCCGTGGTCATGGCGGTACCGAGACATTTACCGATTTGGTCGACGTAGTAGTTCAGGAAATACGCGCTCTCGATGCCAACAGCTTCGATGCCGTTGTTCGTAGCGTTCCAAACAATAGCGCTTCTCAAGCGCAAAGAGAGTTCACACAAAGCAGTAAACGTCGCCGATAAGAACAGCTCGGAAAATGCCTCGTGGTGCCAGAGTTTGTAGCAGAAATTTTCGCGAGCGACTTTGTCGCCGGAACATCTTTTCGCCGCTCGGATGTATCTCTCCGCGGAGATTTTAATCGAAGTTTTGAGTTTTGCATAGAAAAGCATATATTTTTCGTCGTCGTAGTCGTCGTCGACGTCGTCGTCCGTGGTCATTTCTAACTTTTTTACCTCCTCCTCGTCGTCGTCGTCAGTTAACGAGGCTTTTCCTGGGGAGGAAAACAAAGCTCTCGTGGGCATCGACGTCGACGACATCGGCGTAATTGGCGTAGGTTCCGAATACTCTCGTTCTTGTTCTACTGCTATTATCACTTCTTCCTTCTTTGGAGAAGGATGAACGCTCTCTACTTCTTCTTCTTCTTCTTCTTTGCCGTTGTCTTCATCGTCGTCGTCGTCGCTACTATTACTACCACCACCACCATCACCGCAGATTTGTTCATCGATTAGAATTCTACTCGATCCGGGCGAAATTCCACTCGCCGAGGCGTCCAGCAGTGCTCGAGTGCGTTGATCGTTGCATATCTTTTGCAACCGTTTCGACGCCTCGGAGATGAACAGAGCGTTTGCGAACGCCGTTTCGTGCGTGTTATCATCACAACTCGCGTTGAAATCCACCGGAGAACTTTTCGGCGTCCTCCCGCACTCAAACTTGGCAGTATCTGCCGCCGGCGACAAAATATCCTCCGCAGCAATAACCGTCGTTCCGTTGTTCGGATAGTTCCACGAGCTAAACATCGTTCGAAGTAACGAAAGCACCGGCGACGTCGGAATCTTACTTTGATTTTGAGTATTCGCATGCGTCGTCGTCGATGATATTTCTGGCGTGAACGTGTTCTTTTCATCTTCTTCTCTGTCGTCGTCGTCGTCTCTCTTGTTAGTATTATTACCGCGTTTGTTCGTGGTCGTCATCGTGTCGCTTTTCTCGTCGTATCGCCCGAACACCATCGAATTATTTCTTCTCGTCGTATTATCACCACCACTCGTTGCGTTCGTCTTATTCAACGAAGGCGAGGCCATCAAAATCGCGTTCGCGTCCAAACACTTCAACGGATAATGGTGATGATGTAAATGATTTTTAGTCGTTGTCGTCTGAATCGTTGATGATAATCTGCTCTTATTCGGAGAGTTTGGCGTGAATACCATCTCTTTATCTCCTCCGTAATACTGCACAAACCCGAACGGTTTTTTAACCGCCCCCCCCAACATTCCATCCCTTCGAAGCGTTGGTGATGCATTCGTCGCAGAAGTAGTCGTCGTCCCTAAAAACCGATCTCGCGCGACGTTGTACTCCGGCGAGTCGTCCACGCGCTTGTCCACAATAGGTCGCATTATTTTTTATTATTAAGGTGTTTGATCTGTTATGAAGGTATACCGAGAACAAGAACGAGTGAAATGATGCTATTTTCGCAAATATTTTTATGAGGAGGACCTTTCCCCTTTGAAAAAGTTGAAAAAAAACAGGAATTTAACACACAGAGAGAAGAAATAAAAAGGGATAATAGAGAATGATGGTATTATTAAAGTTTGCCTGCGACTGATATCGCCGCTCGGCTAAAAAAAAGGCATCGACTAATAATACCCACAACGGGGATCGAACCCGCGGCCATTCGCTTAAGAGGCGAACGCTCTACCGACTGAGCTATGTGGGCAAGGGGTGTTTCTCCCCCCTCTCATCTTATTAATGAGCACAAAACAGTCGATTTTCGAATAGGGTTGGAAATTAACACTAATAATCATATTTGTTTTAGGGTGTCTGATGAAAAGAAGTGTGCTTTCAAGTCCCATCCTTGGCACGTGAATCTCGAAATAAACGCGGTCGATGTGATGTATACGTCCTACTCTGTGACTTAGGGACGTTGAATGGTACGCGTACGCACAGATGCACACACCAGAGGATCTCGATTTTTTCTTGTTCTTTAAAAGTTGTTGTTTTTCAAAAATTTTCCACTTCTTTTCTACTTCTACTAATACAACTACTACTACAACTACAACTACAACTACCAGCTAAACTGAAGTCAAACTATCACAACACCATTACCTTTTGGAGAAGGCTATACTATATTAATTACAAAACTCAATCACCGCCTCTTCAACTTTCGTCGAAATCTTTTCGCACGTCTCCGCGTCCGAGGCTTCGACGTACACTCTCACGATATCTTCCGTCCCGGAAGGACGAACGAAAGCTCTTCTGTTGTTGTTTTTGACACACGAATCCAACAAAAGTATCTCATCGATCCTTTGTTGTAACCCTTCCGGTTTCAAGCACTTCCTCTCGCTGTCGAAACACTCAATCACCGTTCGATCTCGCACCTTCACTTTGGTTTGTTTCGTGGGCAAATCGCGGTACATCGCGTGCCACTCCTGGAACGGCATGTTCCCTTTCTTCCGCAAAATCCCTTCAATTAACAATACCGAACTTATGGCATCGCCGATGGCTGGATTTATCGTTTGAATGGTTGCTTTTAACGTCAACAAAGCCTTCAATTTCGTCGTCAAAATGACACTTTGTATGTGTTTTTCTTCTTCTTTTCTCAAGTGTTGTTCTACAGACATGCGCGTTAACTCATCCACCAACTCCTTTTCAATCACTTTAACAGCCTCGTCGGAAAACAAAGCTGTCCCGTGGCCGTTGGACTCAAAGTACACGCCAATGTCAAAGTGTTCTTCGGCGGCTTTGTGGACGTTCTTCACGCCCGTCTTTGCGCACACGGTTTCCACGCCATTCTTCTCGCAAAACTTCGTAAACGCCCCGTTGCTATACGCCGTGTGTGCAATTCCGAGCGATATCTTGTGCGCCAATCCTGCTAAGAAGAGTTGTTCGATGAGAAAGAAGGCGATCAAAATCGACAGTTTATCGCCATCGCACAACATGAAATTTTGTTTCTTTGATGAATTTTCTCCTTCTTTTCCTTCTTCTTCTCCTTCTTCGATTGAAAAATACACCAATCGATCGCAATCGCCATCGACGGAGGCGCACCTTTGATTTACGAACGAGAGACGAGTCGATGGTGTTTCCGGCGCTCGTTGGTTCTTTTGAACGAAATCAGACCCGCAATTGAGATTAACTGGACCATCGTTCGGACCATTTTTCAAAACCAGCGCAATCTCTTTCGTCGTCGTCGTCGTCGTCGTCGTCGTCGCGCTACGACGACTATTTTCACTACTACTACTATTCTCACGAATCACGTCAAACAAAGCCATCAACTTTTCAAACGCGACGAAACCAACGCCATTGGCGCAATCTATGTGTAACGGAGGCAAGGTCGTCGCGTTCGCTCGTAAACCCTCGACGACATTTTTGCCCTTCTTCTTCTTCTCTTCGTCTTCCTCGATCAAGCTCAAATACCCAACCGCCAGGCGCTTGAAATACGCCAACTCTTGCGTCGCCGCGTCAATCTTTTCCCACAACGATCTCTCCGTCGCATCTTCATCGTTCTTCTCTTCCTGCTGCTTATTATTTTCATAAAACGCCTCCACCGCTTTCCCGTGCGCGTACACGAAATAGTGCAACATCGGCGTCGTGACGACGCCTCGATCGCAAATCTTCACCGCGACGCCGGATGATCTTCCGCCGAGCGCTCTCGCGCCCTCTTTCGCTTTTTCCACCAGTCGTTCCCCGCTCTCTCTCGTGTCCCGGCCGAAATATACCACCGCCGTCTTTTTCGCATCCTCGCGACTCGTTTCCAAAAACGGCAACTTTTCCTCGAAACAGTCTAAAGCGTTTTCCAACTGCGCTTCCGTTTTCGCGTTGCAAATCATCTCGCACGCGCGTTCGTACGCTTCTCCCAATACGTTTCCGTGACCGTCGACAATTTTCAGACCGTTATCGGAAGCCTCGTTGTGCGACGCCGTGACGCAAATCCCCGCCGCGGTAAAAATAGGAGCATCGTTCGAGTTGTTCGTCGCGTTCGTTCGGGAAAACGCGGCGACGCAACTCGCGATGAATCCGCACCGGAACGCGATTACATCCAACGCGGCGTGATGGCATCGAAACCCAGCCGTGCCGTAGGAAACGTAATTATTCGAAGAAGAAGAACATTTTGTCTCCTCGTTCTCCTCTTTCCTCCCGTGAAGGTCTTTGTCGTCTTCCGAGAGTAAGCAGAGACGGATAAAGTGCCTCCGCGTATCCTGGTCGATGCGTTTCGTCCTCATTTTTTGTGCGGACAACAACGAAAGAGATGTGTTGTGTGTGTTGTTCATGTTCTCGTTGGTGTTCGGAAAGAGCGCGCTCCGGCCTTGCCGCGACGACGACGAGGACGAGGCGTCTCACGAGGACGAGAACGAGGACGAGAACGCGGGGTGAGGGGGAAAAGCAATTTTGGAGAAAGAAGAAGAACACGACGAAAGTAATCGTAACGGCAACGCATCATCAAAGCGCACCCGTTGCGGGTGATGATGATGATTCCCAAGAAGAACAACAAATACTTTGTGTTAAGAGTAGCTTTGAGAACGATATCGCGCGGCTGAAACCACCGTCTTTTGGGTCGTCGTCGTCTTTATCCTCCTCCTCCTTTAATTCCTCTGTGTTTACGACAACGAAGAAAACGAGAACGAAGAAGAACGAAATCGTCCAAATGTCCTCCTCCGGAAAGAAAACAAAGGACGTGATGAGTTACGCGTACGACGAATCGCGCGTGTTCGACGCGACCACCATCCTTTTCTCCTTGATAGGTTTCGATATATTCTTCCTCGTTGGTTTAACCGTGTGGGTGAACGGCTTGAAACGGAGGTACGAAAACGCGATATGGAAGATCAAACGGTTGGAATCGGAGAAGCGAGACTTAGCGGTGGCGTTTAACTTGGAGAAGGCGGATTTGGTCGATCCTTTGAATACGAATGCGATGAATAACAACCGCGGGCGAAGAATGGCGAACGCCACGGCGGCAACGGTACCGCCATCTCTGGGAGGAGGAGGAGGCCAATCGGGGCCCGCGAGCGCGAACGACGTGCTCCTCCAAGGCTTGAAAGCCGAACGCGACGCGTTGAAGCAAGCGCTGAAATCCGTCCAAGGCGAGTTGCAACGGTACGCGAAGGAAAACGCGACGTTGGAAAATGAGCTCGAGAGGGCTTTGTTCGAGGTGGAGAAGTTAACACCGATAGATTGATTCATAGTATTTTCGATGCATTTTCGATGTTTGTTGTAGATATATCGCCGCAAAAGCGCACATCAAGTTTGTACGTATACTCTGTAATACTACTACTCGCATAAGGACGAATGAGAAATTTTTCCTTTTTCAACCACTCGCAAAAGTCTGTTTTCTGCATAAAATTTGACGCTTTAGCGCTTAAAAGAAAAAAAATGCCCGCAGCTTTACCAACCGTGACGGTTCAAAACGGGAACGGCGCCTCTGTCGCGCTCCCGGAAGTTTTCACTTCGCCGATCAGACCGTACGTTTCTTCTGAAATCGTCTTTTTTATGGTCGCGTCTTCGAGCGCGGTCTGTCGTTGCGTTACATGATGCGCTTGTTTTTTTCGTGGGGTTTTCGATTTATATGCGGAAAATTTCGCGAACGAACGCGCTCTAAAGCCATGAGACGCGACCGCGCTCGAAGCTTTTAAACGATCGAATCGCGCGTCACAAACACCATTCTAACCGATTCTTTCCTTTTCCTTTCCAATTATTTTTATTATTATTAAACAACAGTGATATCGTCAATGCCGTGCACACCGGATTGAACAAAAACTCGCGTCAAGCGTACGCCGTCTCCTTGGAAGCGGGTCACCAAACCGCCGCAGAGTCCTGGGGTACCGGTCGCGCCGTGTCTCGTATCCCGCGTGTTCCGGGTGGTGGTACTCACCGCGCCGGTCAAGGGGCCTTCGGTAACATGTGTCGTGGTGGTCGCATGTTCGCGCCGACCAAGACGTGGAGAAAGTGGCACCGCAAGGTGAACTTGAAGGAGAAGCGCTACGCCGTGTGCTCCGCGTTGGCGGCGTCGGCGGTGCCGGCGTTGTTGATGGCGAGAGGTCACAGAGTCGAAAACGTGCCGGAAGTGCCGTTAGTGTTGGACGATTCCTGCGAAGGTACGACCAAGACGAGCGAGGCGATTAAGATTTTGAAGGCGTGCGGCGCGTTTGACGACATCGAAAGAGTCAAGGCGTCCAGAGCCGTCAGAGCGGGTAAGGGTAAGATGCGTAACCGCAGATACGTCCAACGTAAAGGTCCGTTAGTTGTATACGCGAACGATTCGGGTATGACCAGAGCGTTTAGAAACATTCCGGGCGTTGAGTTGTGCTCGGTTGACAGACTCGGTTTGTTGTCTTTGGCGCCGGGGGGTCACTTGGGTAGATTTATCATCTGGACGAAGAGCGCGTTTGAAAAGTTGGACGGTGTCTTTGGCACCAAGGCGCAAGCCAGTTCCTCCAAGAAGGGATGGAAGCCCCCGGCGCACATCATGACGCAACCGGATTTGAGCAGACTCATCAACTCTGACGAAATCCAATCCGTCGTCAACGCTCCGAAGACTGGCAAGACGAGAGCGCACGCGCCGCTCAAGAGAAACCCGCTCAAGAACAAGGCGGCTATGGACAGACTCAACCCGTACGCGAAGGTTGCCGCGGAAATGCGCCAACGCGCGGAAGCGGAGAGAGCGAAAGCGAAGGCGGGCAAGAAGGCGGGCGCCCGATCCGCGGTTGGCCAAAAGTTCTACGAAGCCATGCTCGTCGAATCCGAATACCACAAGGGTGGAGACGACGCCGAGTTGTTCGAAAACTACAAGTTCTGGTTAGGCGAAGAACAAGTGGAAGCGAAGCCGGAATAAATAGACTTACATCTAGTACCACAATTGTTATATCCATCGTTCATACAACAACAATAACTACACAACTCATCTATCTGCTCGAAAGTTTATCGACGATGGCCGCCGGGTTTGGGATCCAACTCGTCCCGCTAAAGCTATTCCACTCGCCGCTTATGTTCTCTTGCGGATCGAGTATGTCCTCAAACCACATTCTCCTTTTTGAATCCCATTTCGGGTCGAAGCTGGCGATGACTGGAACGATTTCCCATCCTAACTTTTGTCTTATTTGATCCGCTAAATTTCTGGCTCTATTCTTCTCAAACTTGATGCCCTGATCGTAACTCAAGGCGAAACTGCCTCCTTTGGGCGCATCTCTCGCGGCTATCCGAACGTCCACAATCGCGTCGTTGTCTAAAAAGTAAAACTCGGCGTCAAAAACGTCGCTTTCGTTTACGACGATGTCCGGGTCTTTCACCCCGCCCGGAACGTCGAACAATCTCAAAACAATCTTCCCATTGTTCACGTCGTATTCTATGCAATCCCCGAGAGGACCTTTCATTTCCGGCATGCTGCTAGTATTCAAGTCTCCTCCACCTTTCTCTTCCAACGCCAAATCTCTCAACGCGCTTTCCCGCGCTTTCTTTCGCATGGCTTCGATGCCGACCGACGCGCCTCGCACCGCCGTCGATACTCTCGAATCTCTCCCTTCGTCGTACGAAAAGTACCCCTCCCCTTCCTTATTCCCTAACGCTACCATCACTAACTCTCTCATCGCGTTCGCTTTCGACATGGAAAACCCCCACGGATTGAGAAAATGTCCTTCGTCGTCGTTCGTCGTCGAGACGCAACTTTCGCTCACTTCCGGGCAGCTGCTCAAATATTGCACGTCTTTCTGAAACGCGTCCGGGTCTTCAAACTTTCTTATTTTCACCGTTTCCGCGTATAAAGTCGTTCGTCGGTCGTCCTCGATGTTGGTCATGTTTTCGTTTGCCAACGCTGATGATGAAGACGCAAAAGTCGCTGCTGCCACGAAGACTCTCCTCAAAGCACTTCGGCGGTTGAGATGATTTTTTGCATCATCATCATCACTTTTCGATGACGACGAAGACGAAGAAGAAGAAGCTTTCGTCGTCAAAACCGCCGCCGTGCGATGACGACGACCACGATTTTGAACACCACCGCCAAGGGAGTTGCTCGAGAGTAAGGAAGCGACTTTGTTGAAAGAAGAAGAAGAAGAAGAAGAAGAAGTAATCATCGCTTTTTTTGCGTGGTTATAAAACAACAGATTTTGAAGATTTTTAATGAGTGAATTTCAAAGGACGAAACCGGCGAGGATCAAAATAACCGGCGCGACTCGCGGAAGCCTTTCTCGAGCGCGTTCGAACCAAGTGCAGTCGTCTTGACTTCTCTTGGCATCTTTGCGATTGATTTTTTTAACGCCTGTTGCCCTGTTTTGGTTTTTGTTGTTGTTGTTGTTCTCTTTCGTCGTCGTCGTCTTTGCTGCGCGGCTGCTGACGCGTTTTGCCTTCGTAGTATTGTTGTTAGTCTTCGTCGAAGAAGAAGAAGAAGGAAAGAGCAACCTGCGAGTGCCGAAAGTATCTTTCGGGTTCACTACAGCTGGTCTTTTGAAGTCCTTCTTGTCGACTATTTTCATCTTTTGTTTCGTCGCTTTACTCAAGGAGGAGTTCACTATTGGCGGTTTCTTTTTCGTTTCGTTTCGTCCTCCTCCGTTCTTTCGCCACCGGTTGAACGGACTCGCGCTGCTACTGCTGCTCTCGCCGCGACTAGTATTCCTCGACTTCGAGCCTTCTTTTCTACTACTGCTATTACTACCGTTATTGGTGTTGTTAACATCATTAGATCGAAACCTGGTCGTCAACCCTTCCAATCCTAGGCCCTTACTCGCCTCTTTTCTCTTCTCTTTTTCCATCGCTCTGCTCGCCACGAACACGGTTTCAATCGCGCGGTTCCTCCCGATTTTGTCATCCAAACTCCACGCCATCCCGGCGGTGACTCTTAACGCGGCGCCGAAACTCGCGCTCGTCACCGCGTCTACAAATCTGCGCATCAACTGCCTTTCTTTCGCGGTTGGATACCTGCCGTCTTTAAACTCGTCGTTCACGTGGCCAAACACTCCGCTCAACGCCAACGCCCCCAACGACTTCAAGTTCATCCTGTTCGTCTCCTCCTCGTCGTAATCGAGATCAAAGTCGTCCGTATCTAACACCGCGTCTGCCGTGAATAACGCTTCGTTCGCTCTCTCTAACGCCGATTTTGCATCGTTCGCGGACGTTTGCGTGTTTCGTAAAAATCGAAGCTTCTCCTTCCTCTTGAAACCACCAAAACCGTTCCTCTTCTTGTTCTTCTTCTTCTTTCTGCGCGATTTCACCGTGTTCGTATTTCTGATCTCTCTGTACGTTTTCACTGAACTCCTCAGCATGTTGAGGAGACACATCGCGGCGTGCGCGAGTGAAAACATGCTTTTCCCGGCACCGTCTCCACCCGGAACGACGAGTCGCGTCGTCGTCTTTTCCAAAATCACCGTCGTCGTTTTGACGATTGATTTCACCGACAACCACGCGGAGAGCGCGTGCAACGACGCAAAGGTTAAGTTTATGTTGTCGTTTGTGTTATTATTATTATTCGATTTTTCCATCGTTACTGGTTCTTTCTTCTTCTCGTCGTAACCACCATCTTCTTCGTCCTCGTCCACGTGTACGTCGCGCGCGTTCTTTTGACGTCAAAAGAAATTTTTCCAATAAAACCCAACACCATCACCACGAAGAAAAACAACCCACGAGACACGCCAAACACGAGTGCGCTTCTGCGCGAGAGAGAGAGACGGGAGGAAGAAAAATGACGACGACTGCCCTCTGCGCTCAGGACTTGATGGTAGAGAGGAAGATTTGGCGACACGAAAAAGCTTGGGAGCGCGAGATGGCGGATTTCGAAGCCAAACCAAAAGGGAACACCCCGTGGATTTGGGATTGCATCGTGCCTGGCAAGCCGGGGACGATATTTGCAGACGGGCGATTTCCGGTGGTGCTTGACTTTCGAAAGTCTTCCCACATTGGTCTGCCTACAGCGTACGTTCCGGAGGAGTTTGGCAGCGACCTTGAAATACGTGAAAAGCACTTAAATAACCAACAATTTGATGGCGTACCGATTAGCTGTGATAATACAGTGTGGGGTCTCTACGCACTTGCATTGAGATGCTATGTACCGCCGAAGGAATCGAATACATCGATTAAAACAATTTTACTCAAAGTTCAGGAATCTAAGTTTACCAGCTTTGAGATCTATGACGACAAATGTTATGGAAAGGAAGAATGGACGCGTATTATAGCCAAGTACATTCCTAACGTGGATGAAAAACGAGGAGGAGGGAGTCCGAATGCAGTCCTACCCACCACGGCGAATTCAGCGGTTTCAAACAAGAGAACGAGGAAGGAGAATCATCGGAGTGCAACGACGATCAGGAGAGAAGTGCCAAAAGAGTTGTGGGAAGAACAGGCTTTTAACTGGGACGATTATTGCGTGTTGACCTCTCGCGCAGACGACATTGAGAAAATAATGAGAGAGTATCCCAATTTGAGAACGCCTTGTCTTTGTCTAGATTGGGACCAAGTTGAAAGAAACATCGGAGCAATGTTAAGGCTGGTCAAATGTGTTGAAAATTGGCGACCGCACGTGAAAACAACAAAAATGACGCTCGTTTGGAACCTTTTGCTAGAGAAAGGCGTCTTTAAATTTAAATGCTCGACGATCAAAGAGCTGCACTATTTACTTGCTACCATCGAACATCACGAAGTAGCGAAACAAAAGAAGGAAACGACGACGAAAAGAAGGAAGAAGACAACAGCTTCAACGAAGCAGAAGGACGCATTAAAGTACGATGTTTTATACGCGCATCCGCTCGTTTCAAAAGAGCAGTGTGAAGACGTAAGAACACTCGCGATGGAATATCGCATGGTGAAAATTAACGTCTTGATTGAAGCGGCACCTAGATTAGAAGATACCACATTGTTAAAGCTCTTTCGTGATAACTGCTTAGTTGATTGGACGTCGATGCAAGACGATACCATGTTACCAAATGTTGGATTTTTTCTCGATTTCAGCAACGGATTCGACCGAACTGGATTCAGTTTACTGGATCCTTCTGAGGTGGACAAGACGTTCTTTGAAGAGCTCATGTCTCACGCTTGGAGTCGAAGTCGCTTTTCAGGACTTTCTGTTTATGAAGGTCACATCGATGATTGCGTTGGATACGACAAAGACAAGTTGAAAGCAAGAGAAATGAAATGGAACATCGATGACGAAGCAATCGTAAATTTTCTTAAATTTCATAAAGAGCAACAGTCGTCAAAGGTTGGTACGATGGTGAAGGCAAATAAAACAGCGCAACCGATTGAAATTGTCACCTCTGGTACTCCTACATTTATTCACGCCCTGGACAAATATTTGAACATGAAAACCGGCAAAATGGATCGTCACGAAGGAACGTTTTACGGGAGAAAAATTCTGAGAACTGTATCCCCTGGCACTGTAGTGTTCTTTGATCATCGTTCACACACGCAAATATGCCAACAAATGCGCGATAACAATATATATTTGCGACCAGCACTGTATGTTGCCGCCAAGGTTGTATCAAAACCTGGAAAGAAAAACGATCGAATGTTTACATGCAACGCGGGATCAAAGTCGATTGCCGCCGAAGCAGGCTCTCCCATAGCAATTGTCGCTGCTAGTACAGGCAAATTATCTTTCAATGGTGCGACCAAAACTATGACTGAAACGTTTTGGAAACAAACCAAGTGCTCAGAAGAACACCTCACGTTCGAGGTCGTTAGGAATTTTATCGAAGATGGTGGGGCACCACCGCCGGTTGAAAAAGGTGAAACCATTTTCATGGTCCCTCGTCACGTGTGCCCAACTGTCAATCTCCATGAGTGCATCAATCTACTTTCTTATGATGATGATGCACGAAATAAAAACTTTATTCATCGAGCAAAAATAGATGCGAGAGGGCACTATATGGATCCGGTGGAGAACCACCTCGATGAGCTCTGCGAATCTTTCAGTTTGAGTACCTACAAAGTGGGAAAATTTATGTAATTTATGCAATCACAATGCGACTTCCGCTGCTATCGCTATTACTACTACTACTACTACCACCACCACTACTACTGTTACTACTACCATTACCTTCTCTTCTGCCTCGTCTGAAAAGAGCATCGAGAACTGCGCGCACTCTTCTCGAAATTTCCGCCTTGAATGTTTCCAAGAGTAATCGTCTGCCTTCGCTACTGTTGAGCGCGTCGAAAGCGATTTTAAACCTCGGAATTTGCGTCAAGTTTGCGGCATCGTTCAACACGCGAAGCAACGACGCGAACGCTAAGCCTCCGATTGCATCGTCGTACGCTAACGTCCGAGCCGTTTTTCTCAACACTTCGCTTTGGTTTGGATTTTTAAGCACCCGACGAATGGCTACCGGATACACCTCTTTCAACACGTTGAACGTCCCGTCCGCGCTTCTCGCCATGCCTTCTAATCCGCCCAACGCGCGCGCGTTGTTGATAAAATACGGCGGTAATTGAAACTCAAAGCGAGGGACTAAAGCGAGCAAGGCGAATAAAAGTTCGTCGAACCGTATCTCAGGGACAATCTTCCCCGAGCCGGATTCCGGGAATTTCAGCGTTTTGTTCGCAGCGTCCTCTAAGGCGTCTTCGAGGTCCTTCATCTTCACCGCGTCGTTCATCACCGATGGTGGCACTAACATCAACTCGCCAAACAAATTCGCCACTTTCCTGTAATCTTTCTTAAATACCATCAGCGATACCGCGGCGACTAAACCGTCTCGGACTTGTTCCGGAACCGTTGAAACCAATCCGAAATCTAAATACGCCAACCCGCGATTATCGGGAAGTTTGATCAAATTTCCTCCGTGCGGGTCCGCGTGCATGACGCCTGTTTCGATGAGTTGACTCAACGTACACGCGATGCCTAACCTGACCAACGGTAAATCTTTCGGATCGACTTCGCGCAATTCCCCGGACGTCAACGGCGTCCCTTCTATCCATTCTAAAACCAACACTTTCTTCGACGTGTACTCCTCGTACACTTTTGGCACTTTAATTTCTAGCTTACTTTTCCGTCCGCTGTTATCGCTGTTACCCGCGGCGCCGTTCACGACGTCGTCCATCTTTGCCGTTCCTTCTGGGCCGTACAGGCTGTTAAACTTCTTCACGTTTTCTGCCTCGTTTTCGAAATCCATCTCCTCGAACAATCTCGACACGAACTCGTCCACCGCGTCCACGGCTTTCGCCTCCACCAAATTAAACTTTTCTAAATACGACGCCGCCAATCTCAACAAGTACGCGTCCGCCTCCACCTGTTCTCGGATGTTTGGTCTCTGCACTTTCACCGCGACCACTTCTTGCGTTTTCAATCGACATTTATACACCTGACACAACGACGCCGCCGCCACAGATCCTTTCTCTAGCATTTCCTCTACGTTCTCTATGTCCTCGTATAACTCGGGACTTTCTTCTCGAATAGTATCGATCGCTAACTGATCGCTGAACCGTCCCATGTCGTCTTGCAACTGCCCGAGCGCTCCCGCCAACTCTGGTCCGACGAGATCCCCGCGACTCGCCGCCGCCTGCGCGAATTTCACGTACGTCGGACCGAGTCTAGAAATCGCGCTCGCTATGGACTCGTAATCTTTCTGCGCGTATTTCGCCGCGCACCGGACGAACGTCTGCACCAACAGTTGCACCCGCTTCGCTATTTCAATCAAAGGCATACGCGGTTGCTTTTGCGTCAACACTACATTCGCTCTCTTTATGTTTCTCCTATTCCTCGAAGTGACCACATCCAAAGAAGAAGACGAAGACGACGAAGCGTTCTCTCCTTCTCTGTTGTCCACAAAAATCGCCCTCAATGTTCTCGACGACCGAAGAGGAAAAACCTCCTCATCACCGCCTTTCTCTCTCTCTTTCTTAGTCTTCTTCTTAAAAGCGAAGTTTGCGTGCGTTCTTCGAATACCGCTCTCGCTTAAAGAAGACGATGAAGATGCAGAAAAAAACGCTCCAACAAATCTTCGTTTTCCATTTCCTTTTCCTCGCTTCCATTCTTCATCAGCGCGAAGACGGCGCATCGAAGATAAAGAAGAAGACTTTAAAGAAGAAGAAGAAGAGCGACGATGAGAAGAACGCGCCAACAAAGAAGAGGGGGCAACGAAGGAGACCATCCTCTCTCTTCTTCTTTAAAGTCTTCTTCTTCTTCTTCTCTTCTTATCTCTGTGTTATAATAATGTGTTCAGTTCTTTCTTTTTTTGCGAATGAAGAAAAGACAAGACACAAGACTTTGGTGCTTTTTTTGACTTTTCTGCTTCTTTGTTTTTTTCTTCAAAGAGCTCACAAAAAAGTGTTGGTGTTTTGGGATAAAATCTTCATCATCATCGCGATGAGTTTCCAGTCGTTCGTGGACATGATGCAAGGAGGAGGAGGAGGAGGATTTCAGCAGCAAAAAAGCACGACCTCTTCTTCTTCTTCTCCCTCGTCGGTGGTGGTGGAAACGAACGCGATGATACCTTTGCAAGCCGCTTCTGCGCAACAAAATCAACAACAAATAAAGACGAATACGAACAAAAGAAAATTTCTGAAAACGAGTCTCATCGTCTGCGGATGGTTCGCATCGACGGTGCTTTTGATTTCCTTCAACAAAATCTTAATGCGAGACGGGAGCAAGTTTCGATTGCCGATATTTCTGACGTTCATGCACATGTGCGTGGCGTACGTGTGCTGCGAGATTGTGCTGAGTTTCAAAGAGCGGAGTTTAGTCGTCGCTGCGTTTAATAGTAGTAGTGGAAGTAGTGGAAGTAGTAGTGGAAGTAATAAGAGTAGCAATAGCGCTTTTAGAGTGAGCGCTCGACAGCAGTTGCAATCGAACAGGCAGTTTTGGAAGATTTTTGCCTTGAGTCAAACGTTCGCGGTGTCCATCGTCGCCGCGGTGGCGTCTTTGGAGTATTTGGAGGTGTCGTTCGAGCAAGCGATTGCGGCGTGCACGCCGGCGGTCACGGCGTTTATGGGGATGGTGATTTTACGGAAGAAAGAGCATTGGCGGGTGTGGGCGAGTCTAACACCGGTTATTTTGGGTGGGATGGTCACCGCGGGTGCGGAGCCGACGTTTCACGCGAAAGGTTTGGCGTTAGTTTTGGCGAGCATGGTCGCTAGAGCGACGAAGAGTTGTTTGCAAGAGTTGTTGTTGAGCAGCGCGGAATCGGAAGGAGGCGTTAGTAAAGACGGAGTCGTCCAACAATCGGAAAAGTTAGATTCGTTGAATTCGTTGCGATGGATGAGTTTAATGTCCGTGTGCACGTTGCTTCCCGCCTCTGTTGAGTTCGAAGGCGTGTGCGCCATCAAAGCCGCCTTACGATCTGCTTACGAAGAAAACGATTTAGCCTGGGCGCTCTGCGCCAACTGCGCAGGCGCGTTTTTAGTCAACATCAGCCAATTTTTAGTGACGCAACACGTCGGCGCGTTGAGCATGCAAGTTCTCGGTAACGTAAAAACCATAGTCACGGTTGTCTTTTCCGTGGTTATATTCAAAAATGTCGTCGGTTTACGATCCATGCTCGGGTACGCGTTGACTTTAATCGGATGTTTCGTATACTTGCGAGAGAAGCGAAGACGGGAGGCGATTGAAAACAACAACAACATCAACAACGAGCTCGTCGCACCTCTCGTCGGGAACACCGAAAACCAGGTTTAGTCGTAGAAGAAGAAAATGATATAACAGTGATGTCTCGCGTAGAATTGATTATTCTTTTATTTTATTCCTTGTTGTCTGCCCCCTCTCAGTCGATTCGACAGAATTTTATCCGAATACTAAAAAAGGCCACGAACAACACGCAAGGAAGAAGAATCGAAGAGGACAACAAATGACGACGACGTTTGCTTTGTTGGTATCGTCCTCCTCCTCGGCAGCGACTGCAGTATTTAAAATCGGCGGCGGCAAAAATAACAACAGTAACGTGCGTCGTCCTCGTAATCAACACACAGAGCGAAGCCGCCATTTGTCCCCAACACAAAGGAAAACGAGCACACGAGCGGCGAGTTTACCACCGAGTCGTTTCAACTTCACCTCGTCCAATCAGAACAACAACAGCGAGTCCTCCTCCTCCTCTTCCTCCTATCCGAATGGTAACAGCCATCGTTTGTCCGCGATGGAAGAGGAAGGCTTCGCCGGGAAATCCGCCTTCTTTGAGGAGGCTTTATCCGAACAGGAGCGAACGAGGAGTCGAATGTTCAACACGGAACCGCTGTCGATGGTCACCCCAACTGCGAGACAGGAGAGCAACGGATCGGCGAGCACGTCGTCGTTTACGTCGTCGTCGAATAGTAATAGCAGTAACGAGATAGGGACGTTTTTCAAGCACGAACCGAGGGAGAAGTGGAAGAAGAAGAACAAGTTCCCGGTTTTGTTTTACTCGAAGGAGCACGAACCGCTGGCGAAGAAGATCGCGGAGTTGGAGGAGTTTTCGGTGGAGTTGGGGACGATTAACTGGGAGTCCTTTAACGACGGGTTCCCGGATTTGTTCATCAACGACGCGTACGATATTCGAGATCGACACGTTGCGTTCTTGGCGAGTTTTCACAACCCGGAGGTGATTTTCGAGCAGTTATCGATTATTTATTCTTTGCCAAAGATGTTTGTGGCGAGTTTTACGTTGGTGTTACCTTTCTTCCCTACTGGAACTGCGGAAAGAGTCGCGGTGGAAGGCGAAGTGGCGACGGCGGTGACTTTAGCGCGCATGCTGTCGTCCACGCCACCCAGTCGCGGCGGACCGACCAGCGCGGTTATCTTTGACATTCACGCGTTGCAAGAACGCTTCTATTTCGGAGATGCCATCTTGCCGTGTTTTGAAAGCGGCATTCCGATGCTCTTAAAGCGATTACAGAAATTAGAAGACGCGCAGAACGTCGTCATCGCGTACCCAGACGAAGGCGCCTATAAACGCTTCCACTCGTTCTTCGATCGCGCCGGGTACGAATCCGTCGTCTGCACGAAAGTTCGACAAAAAGAAAAACGAATCGTAAAATTAAAAGAAGGCGAACCGGCTGGCCGTCACTGCGTCATCGTGGACGATCTCGTCCAATCCGGTGGAACGTTAATCGAGTGCCAAGCGTTGCTCCAAAAACTCGGCGCGACGAAAGTCTCCGCCTACGTCACCCACGGCGTTTTCCCGAACAAAAGCTGGAAACGCTTCACCAGCGAAGGCGCCGGGGGGCAAGGATTTTCCAACTTTTGGATCACGGATAGCTGCCCGATGACCGTCAAAGACGTGGAAGGTTTGAAACCCTTCGAGGTATTATCTTTAGCACGGAGGATTGCGAAAGCTTTGCAAATCTAATCATACATGTTATGTTATTATTTTGCGTACTGCTGTGTATTTATGTAACCATCAAAATCCGCGTCATAAACAATCTTTGATCTTATTAATACTCAAGTCTGCTTTTAATTAAAGAAGGAGCAATGCTGCCACCCTCTGCGTTGTTGCTAAAACCCTCCTCCTCGTGTACCAACGCGCTCACTTCTGTTCTTTCAAGATCGAAAACATCGAGATTAAAAGGAGGAGGGAAAGGAAGACGTCACGCGTTCGTTAAAACACAAAAAGCGTCGTCAAAGTCATCAAATCGATTCTCGTTCGACGAGTCGGACGCGATGGAAACCGGCGAGTGGTCCCCGTACGAAGTCTTAGAGGTGGATTCAAACGCATCCGCGGAGGAAATCCGAATCGCGTATAAAAATAAGATGAAGGTTTTTCATCCCGACGTCGTGAAAGATAAAAACAGTAACGGTAAAGCTGCTTTTGAGATTAATAAAGCGTACGTGCTTTTGAGCGAGAAGCGAGAGCAAACGAACTCTCTTCTGTCTGCTTTCTCTCGAAGCAAAGGAGGAAGAAATAACAACGAGAAAACGAAAGAGCAAAAAGAAGGCGTGGTTGGACCTATGTCTGAGTATTTACTCGCCGAGTTAGTCGTGTGCGGATCCGTGGACGAAGGACTGAGCGAAGAGTGTTCGATCGACGTGCAAGAAATCATCGTTGACGAAATCCAACAGTTTTGCAGCGTGTTGGCGTTTTCGAGCGAGATGCCGTTGCCGATGCCTATTCAGGTGGATAGGTTAGAGAACGGCGTGAGAATGGCGTTCGTCAGGTGGGATTTTGACACGAAAAATCTGGAACAAGTTGGAAGTTTGTGGTTTGAATACGATACTGACGACGGGATGGTGAAGATTGCTCGACGGTGGCAAAAAGGAGAAACGAGAGGAAAGAGAGACGAGTTACCCGGCGAAAAGAGAATTTTAGAGGACTTTTACGAACAGTTCAAATATTTGAAGAGCGTTGGGATGGACGGTTTGAGAGGGGAGGATGAAGATGGGAACGCCATGGCCACGAGGGAGAAAGAAGAACAAAAAGGAATGAAAGGGGCACTCGCGATGGCGATGGCTTTCGCTTTGCCAGTTCTTCCAACGCCTCCAACTTTCGGAAAGAAAGTAACGCCGGGCGGGGCATACAGCCACTACGCGATTAAGAAGAACCACAAGATTACCGACGTAGACTTAGGCTTTTGATGAAAAAAGTCAACTAGAATTAAACTAACTCCACAAGGCTATTGTCCCCAAAGGTCATCTTACTCTGCTCGAAAAATGCCTTTCTAGCGTTGCTAATATCGCTACTACTACTGCTACTGTTGCTGCTATTTTTACTTCTGAACGTTTGGTCTGCGTGAAACGCAATCGCCGCCGCGGTAATTTCTTTTGTCACTTTATCGTCCAAATTACCTACGTCGCACACGCTGGATTGAATGAATGATTTTTCATCCAAGAAATCAAAGTGCCCACAATCGAGGGTGAAACCCCACGGCTCTTCGCTCTTTTGTTGATACGTCTTCGTGGCTACTTGCGCTGCTTTAAAAAAATTCGCGTAGTTTGATCCCAAAGGAGCGCACTCGCCGCCTTTCAACCCGCCAATAACTAACGTAGCCGGCGGCCCAAATTTTTTCTTCTCCCTATCGTCGCTCTCCATTCCCATGACCGCTGAGGGAAAACCAGGTCCTAATGGTGCGTACTGCGTGTTATCTACCGGATCTACCAACGCTAAACATTTTACGCGCTCGTCGAATAAACTCTCCAAAGCGGAAATCTTCCCGCCTCTCGAGTGCCCGATTAACAACACCTCCTCCGAATCTACAATGTTCGACAGAGTCCCGCTCCCGTAACTCGCCCACGTGATCAAGTCCTCCAACAAAGACGCACTCACGACGTCATCTAGCGTCTCATTTATACTCTCGCTCTTGTCGTATCTCAGAACGACGTAACCGAAAGAACACAATCTCCGAGCGAGGAAATCGTACGATTCCGCGTCGACTAAAAATCCCGGCGTGAACACGGCGAGCGGGAACAGCGCTTTCTTCGTTATCTCCGCGGGGATAAAGGAGTCTTTTTTCGCGGCACTACTAGTACTCCCTTGCACAGGAAAGAGCTCGTCTGGATTCACCGGAGGTGGAAATGGCACCAACGCTTTCACCGACAACCGACAGGCGATGCCCGTGCACAACGGATACACGGAAGCGGAGACGTGTTCCACTTTCGGTAACTGCCGAACGGAGAACGGTCCTTGTTCGAAGTATTTCTCTATATATGCCGATGATGATGATGTGTTTGTGTTCGTGTTGTTCTCTTCTTTTGCCGTCGTCCTCGACGCCGTCGTCGTCGTCGTCATCATCATCGCCACCGCCGCTCGTCTCGTCCAAAACGCCTTCGGTTTCAGTCTGTCTCGTAACACTTTTTCTCCCGTCGTCATCGGCAGCGGTCTCGTCGTCGTCCGTACAAAAGTGGTTTCATCCTCGTCCTCGTCGTCCTCGATGGTAGCAGTATTATTCACGAGTAAGAATTCCTCCCTCGAAGCAGCTCTCGTCGTCGTCGTCGTTTCCCGTCGTCGTTTCTTATCGATGATGGTTTTGCCGCCACTCGAGGGAAAACGCAAGTTCCCTGAGGTGCAGGATGACATTCGTCTCATCCTCCTTTTCCTCCCCCGCTTCCTCGCATCAAGAATCGCAGCAGTAGTAATACTACTGCGAGCAGTAGTCGTGGTCGCATGAGCAGCCGTAATAAATGGTGTTGATGTCATCGTCGATGTCATTATTAATATTATTGCGCGTGCGTTTTGTGTTGCACATCCCCCACAAAACAATTGAACAATCAGAGAGAAAGAGAGAGAGAAGAAGGAGACTGAGCGCGGTTTTCAAAGAACCCAGTCGCGAAGATAAAAGAGCACTAAGAATTGCACTAAGAATGGGGGGTTTACACTTAATCGGTTTAGGTCTTGGAAACGAGAAAGATATCACCGTCAACGCGTTGGAAGCGATTCGGGACAAATGCGCGCACGTGTACCTGGAAAATTACACCTCCGTTCTCGCCGCCTCTCCTTCAAAGCTGGAAGAGTTTTACGGGAAGAAAGTGACCATTTGCGACCGCGCGTTCGTCGAATCGAACGGCGTGGACGGGATGTTAACTCAAGCGGAAAAAGAAGACGTGGCGTTTTTAGTCGTCGGCGACTGTTTCGCGGCGACCACGCACTCGGATTTAGTGCTGAGAGCGCACGAGAAGAAGGTGAAAGTGAAAATGTATTACAACGCGTCGATCATGAACGCGTGCGCGGGGTCTGGATTACAGCTGTATAATTTCGGGAAAACGGTTTCCTTGTGTTTCTTCACGCCAACGTGGAAACCGGATTCGTTTTACGATTCGATCAAGATGAACAAAGTAAACGGCGGTTTGCACACGCTCGTGTTGCTGGATATTCGGGTGAAAGAACCGACGGTGGAGGCGTTGTGCACGGGGAAGAAGATTTACGAACCGGCGAGGTTTATGAGCGTGAGCACAGCGGCGAGACAGATGTTGTACGTGGAAAACGAAGTGAGGAAGGAAGGGGTGTACGACGAAGATTCCATCGTGGTCGCCACGGCGAGAGTCGGTCAAGAGGACGAGCGGTTCATCAGCTGTACGCTGAAAGAGATGTGTCGAGTGAACGCCGGAGGGCCGTTGCACTCTTTGATTTTAGTCGGAACGGAAGTTCACGAGTTGGAGGAGAACATGTTGAAACATTACCGAGCGAAACCGGAGGATTTTTATCCGGAAGGAGAAGAGCCGGAAAGTCAATATTTAGAAGACGGAGTGTTGTAGAGAGAGCATAGCAAAGTAGCGGCAAACAATAGAGAGCACAATAGGAAGAAAATGGGAGGATGCAAGATAAATCCTACTACGATAATAATGATACAGATCCCTATGTAATTAAAACAACAACAACGAGAGACCTTTTTCCACATTCGATACGACTACGAGATGAGTGCGCTTATCGTTCGCGTTCTTCTACGCCGCCCGACCTCTCAAACATTCCGATTTACACCTATTCGAACACTGATCGTTCCACGCCGGCACGGAGTGCGGATTCGCACAAATCACCCTTTCGCACGCCTCGGCGCACGAATCTGTCGCGGACATTCCGCACACCGTCACGCACGCGTTCGACGTCGGTTCCTAATAAAAAATTGTTTGTATTCGTTTTATTGAAGGGTCAGTTTTTGCGTGTTTTGAGAGAAGGAAAAAAGAACAAAATTTCCCAAATTTCAAATTTTCGATGCGATGATGATGCGCTTTTGCAATCATCATCATCATCATCGCTTACAGACGATCGATTCGATTCCATTCCGTTCCACTTTTTATTCGTCGTCGTTTACGTCGTCGTCGTTCGATGATCTTTTCCATCGTTACTCAAAAGAAGACAAAGAAAACAATACTAATTTAAGTGTTTTTCACCTTTGCTAACCCCCCCATTCGTTTCAACAGTCGATCCGACGCGCACACGCGTTCGCACGCGAACGAGGCCTCGTCGTCGGTCACCGTGCCTCTTCTCTGCTCTTTCTCTCCTTTCTTGTTGTTGTTGTTGTTCTCTTTGTTTTTGAATATGGATTTGACGACTAAGAGCGCGCCGGCGCCAGCAGCCGGGGCACCCACCAAGTAGGGGTTCACCATGTGTCTGTTTTGTGGCGATTCTTCTGAGAAAGAGGAGGAAACTCGTTTTTATCGCTTGATTTATGACGAGTAGTAGTATTACTAGTAGTAGTAGTAGTATGCCCTCGCTATTCGACAACACGTTTTACTAATGCGCTTTAATATTGCTATCATCTAATATATCTAAACACGCGCGGCGATTCACATAATAATATCGATCGAGTATTATTATTATAAGATGCCGTTGGAAACGCGTTGGAAAAAATCGTATTGGCGAGTACTCCACGCGTCCATAGAATCGGAAATCATAGCTAACATGATTTCCGCGACTTGCTCTTCCGTTCTGCCGAGGTTGAATCGTTTGCGTAAGTTTTGGACAACTTTTGGGCCGGCTTTGAAGCACGGACATCCCGAGTGCGCCATCATTTCTACGAGGAGTAAGATGCGTTCCGCGTGTTTGCGACAGGCCAAGTAGCCTTGGATGCACAAGACTTTGTAGTAGTTGAAAGCTTCTGAGGCGACGCCGTCGGCGTCAGAGTCCATGAGTTCCAGATATTCTTTGGTGAGTTTAAACGGAGAGGATTCAAAGTTAATGCCGCCTGGGGAGGTGGAGAGCATAAAGTTGAAATCGATGTGAATCAATCGGCCGTCTTCTCGCAAGAGAATGTTCCCGTTGTGACGATCTTTGATTTGGAGCAAATACGTCAAGATGGAATAGCCAGCTAAACTCTCCACGAAATTTCTTTGCGCGACTCTGAATTCTGGAGACCCGTAACCGTTGTAGATGGATTCGAAGTGTTGTTTTAAAGTAGAGCCTCGAGGCGCTCTCGATTTCACGGCGTGTAAACTCGGCGCGTCTGTGACGGCTTCGATAAACGCCGTGGTCGTCGAGGTGGTTAAAACTTCGTAATCTTTGATCCACAACGGTAAGCCAGCGTCAGCGTAGATACCCGCAAAGGTTCTCACGAGCTGAATCGCAAGAAGCTCTTGGCGACAATTATCACCCGCTTTGACAATGATTGGTTTCAAACACCACCCAGGTTGGTTCCCGTACGGCGACGCGCGTCGAATGCGCTCGACTTTATCGATCCATCGCTCGCCGAGACCACCGGCGGAACGTTTGTGAAACTGCAAAGAAGTTGGCGATGTTGGCACTGATCCCAACTTAGACTGATTCGGCTGAAAGTTTTCTTCGAATTCGTCGATTTCGTTGTCATCATCGCTTCCTATGGTCCCTAAGAACGGACCAAGCTGCTCCATGATTGACCCTCCCCGAGGGTTTCTCGTAACATCTCTCGCCTCGGCTTCTGGCGCCCAGTTCGCATCGTCAGATCCGCGACGCATGCGTCGGGCCATTTGTACTAAACCAACATCCGAAGGCGTTCTTGCATGTCTCGAATTCGGTTTCGCCGAAACTTTCGCCGGATCGACGATGTCCGCGACTTTCGGTTCTTTTTTGGACCAAGACGTGCTAAAAAACGAAGACTTCTTGTGTTGTTGTTGCTGCAGCTTCAATAAATCCTCCTCTTTTTTCAAATGTGGAATCTCCAGGGCGACATGGACGGTGCCCGAGTTTTCGTCGATATCGAGATGTACTCGAACAACAGCGGTAGTTTCGTCCCAAACTTTCGCTAACGCGCTATCGATAGCCTTGGAAACCGAATCGTGGTGACTCGTCATCTTGTCTATGCTATGAATACTGTTAAAGCCCATGGGCACGCACCCGTCTTTCACAGGCGAACCGACTTCGTTCGGCGAAGCCACCGCGGAACCGACCTCTTTTATATCAGGTAAAAGCATCGGCGATAACGAATTTGAAATGAACGACGAAAAACCTCCGGCGAGAGATTTTGGGTTCCACGAGTTCTCTTGCTGCTGACCTTGCGGGGGTTGCTTTTGCGGCGTAGTCTCTGCGCTCGGTGGAACCGACATTGCTTGATCTTTATGCATCCGTAACACTGGTCTCGGCTTATCGAACGAAAGCCTTTGCTCGGCAATTTTTGAAGCCGCCAACTCTAACGATTCCTGCTCTCGTAGAGATCTCGCGAGGAATTCCTCGTCCGGTACCGGAAGCGTCGAGGCATCGTACGATCCCGCGCGACCGTGGCGACGTCCACCACCCATTGGAATATCCAAAGCACCAGACTCGCCGAGCGAAAGCAAGGCGGAATTCTTGCGTTCGTGACCTTGTGCGCTCATCTCCGAGGCACCGTTATCATCAGCGTTGCTCGCGTGCACGAATGGATTCTTTCTCGCGTTTGAACGAGATGAAAACGAATTATTACTACTCATACTATCGGCTCGGTCGTCTGCTCTCATTCCTTCGCTGTAACTATTTTCTCCCCCGGTATTGTTGTACTCCGCGTTTGGTCGAATGACTTCGAAACAAATCAAATACGGAGCTTTCTCGCGCGAGTTGAGTAACATGGCTTCTTGCGCGGGAATTCGAACGATTCTATACTCTCCAATAGCACCTAGTGGGTACATAACACCAGTTCCAGACGGTACGTTGACCAACTTTTTGTTCACCTCTTCGATGCCATTTCGTAACGCGTTTTGTCTCGAATCCACCGGAAACGTCTTTGCCAACTGACTGGAAAGACCGCAGAGATTCTCCGCGAGATCGGACGTTTGATCGAACGTCGATTGTCGACGCTTTTTTTCGCGTTCGCGGACTTTTTGCAAAGCGGCACTTTGAAGCTGCGGCGAATCCGTCCTTGAGTCGCCTCCAGAAGCGAGATTGTTAGCCTTCGAAGGAGACGACGAATAGCTTTTGTCGTGTAGCTTCGAAGAGCTGGTGAGTTTACCAAAGAGCTGACTGAGAAATCCTGTGCTCGAGCTGTTACTTCCGTGCCCTTTTTCTAACGATTTTTGTTTTTGCGGAGGTGAACTCGGAGGCGTTTTCAACAATTTCTCTTCGGCATTCTTGTGTCCAAACAACCAACCCGATTTACTCGGCGTATTAGGGACGCTCAGAAGAACATCACCACTTTTTTTCTTGCTATTGTTGTTATTGTTGTTGTTGTTATGGTGGTGGTGCTGCTGCTGCTGCTGCTGCTGCATTCCTTCTAAATTTGGTGGTGTTGAGGCTATATTTTGCGTGTGCAAAGATGACTCTGACGTTGTATTCCCCACAGCTCCTCTTCCTCTCAATGCCACACCGTCAGTATTATTACCGAGCGCATACGCCGAATCGTCGTCGTCGTCGTCGTCGTCGTATTCCTCATCCTCATCGTCTTCCGAACCCGACGTGATCATATTATTTCTCGAAGACGACGGTGAGGATAGAGTGCTTCTTTTCAAGTGCCGGCTCCCTTCTCGACTCGTATCAAAATCAAAAATCTCCTCCTCGTCCTCCATCTCTTTGGTTTTCTCGTCCGGCAACCCGGGCCACTTCTCGAATGGTGAACGCCAAGTTCCACTTTCAATCGCGGCTTTATAACATCTAACTTTCAACTTTATCAACGGTTTCGGATGCTTTACGTCCCCAATCGCCGCTCGTAACAACCATATCGTCTTACTTGCCAGCCGCGCCGACCGCGAACAATACGCGCAGACCACGTTTTCCAACTTTGGCATTTTACGCTGCGTCAATAAGGTCAAAATCTGGGACAAATACCTCTCCGCTCTGTCGTCGTCAAACATCAACATCTTGTTGCACAAATACTCGACTATATTTTCGTTCTTCGCTCTCCATAAATAGGAAATCGCGATCCATTCGTCGAAAAATTCCGACTCAAAGAAGCGCACCAACAAGTCGTTGGCGTTCGCCGGAGAGCTCATTTTCGCGCTCGGAGACGAAGGTCTGTTGTTGTTGATGATGATATTACTACTACTGCTCTGATGCGTTATCATTCCCGCGATGTTACTGTTCGAGGACACTCGTCCGGGAAATCCTTTCGTTCCTCTCTCTTTGACGGATAGATGTGAACTCGAAGGCGCGTTATTCTTCCTAGAAGAGGATTTTAAAGTGTTTTCGTCCTCGTCTTCGGTCGACCGGAGAGGAGGACGAATCGTCGCATCTTCTTCTTCTTCTTCTTCTCCGGGGTGGTTGTTCGGAGGTGTGTTCAGCGACGATCGCGCGGAATCCGATTGGAACCACCCTCCACTCGTCGTCGATGATGATGTCATCGAGAAGAAGAAGTCAAGAAGACGATAAAGAAGAAGATTTTGTCAACAAAGCGCCGTTCGTCGTTTTCTCTCTCAAACGTAATAAATATAATCTCTCTCTTTCGAACGACTTTCGAAAAGTGGGGTAAAGCAATACTACTTTTTCGATTATTATTAAGAAGTTGATGTGTTGTTGTTGCTCTTAAATCCGAAACGCGCGCTGCTTTCCAAAGGTGTTTTGTTGTCACGAGTTTAAGCGAGACGTCAAAGTAAATCTCTCTTGGAGAGAGTAGAGAGATACAAAACTCTCTTATTCTCCTTTGTTTGTGGATGAAAAAAAACGTTCGTCGTCTGGTCAATTCCTACGGTCAAACTCTCTCTTTTTAACTCTTAAAAAATTCTCTCCTTCCTTTGTTCTGTGGTCCGTTTGTTCTCTCGCTCCTTTTTCGCGTTTGCTTTCTGCCCCTCCTTTTCGTGTCGTACTCGCAAAAAGTCGTCGTCACTTTTAACACCACAGACAAAAGCATAATTTATACACATCCAAAACGAGATGATGATGATGCGTTCTTGTTCTGCGAGGACTCCCCCAACGGTGGTGGTCGAGAACACCAAGAAGGTGCGTTACTGTTTTTGTCGTTTCAAATTCTCTCTTTGCGCTTTTGGTGTCGTCGTGTACGTCGTCGTCTCTCGCGTCTGCACGATCATCGCTTTTTTGTTCGGGGGAGATACTTTTTGGATAGAACGAGAGCGGTGTGGGAACCATCCCGCGAGGAGAGTGAGCGCTCGTCGTCGTCGTCGTTGAGAAGGTCTTCTCTGAACCCTGTTGTTCTGTTCTTCGCGAGAGAGAGAGAGAGAGAGAGAGTCTGCGTTTGAAAGAAGAAGAAGACGGCGCGCGCGAATGCATTTCGATTAAAATTTCTTTCTTTCATCACTAATCTTTTGTCTTACGTCAACACACAACCATTTTTCTCAAATATAAAAACAGGCGAAGAAAAAAGTACACAACAACAACAACAACATCAAGAAGCGAACGAGTGTGGTGGCTGCTGCTCGCGCCGACGACGATGAATCGAAAGCGTCGTCGTCGTCGTCGTCGTCTTCTGCTGATGAAAAATTCCAGAAGAAAGCAGTCGCGGCGGCGGCGGCCGCTGTCCTCGCGTTCTCCTCGGCGGAAGGCGCCGTGGCGGACGGATACGACGACTACTTGGCGTCTTTGCAAGCCGAAGGCGCCGCGCCAAGCGCGGTCGTCGTCGAAAAGGCGCCAGCTGCGACGACTTCTGATACTCCGAGAGAAACTGTTGCTGCGGAAGCGATGAGTGATGTAAAAGCGGCTCCAGAGGCTCCAGAGGCTCAACTCCAAGCGCCGCCGGCGATGCCGAAGCAACAAAAGCAAGTGGACAAAGAGTACGAACGCGCGATGGCAAGGGCGAGAGCGCCGAAGAAAGAAAAGTTTGAAACGAGAGGCGAGAAAGTGAAGAGAGAGAAAAAAGCGAAGGGTGCGCCGTCGCCGGCGAAGGAGCGACCGTCGTACGCGCCGAAAGCTACGAAGAACAACGACGACGAGAAGGATGAGTTTGATTTCTTGCCCGTATTCGCACTCTCCGCGGGCGCGGCTGGTGTCGTCGCGATTGGCTTGAACGCGACGGGTAAGAAACAGGAAGAAGAAGAAGAGGAAGAAGAGGAAGCGCCAGCGCCGATTAAGAGAAAACCGATGTTCACGACGAAGAAGACCGCGCCGCCACCGCCGACGCCGACGCCGGTGAAGAAGGCCAACTTCTCTGTGTTCGGGGGCAAGGCGAAAGAGCCGACGCCACCGCCGCCGCCTCCTACTCCGCCAGCGAAAAAGCCGATGTTCAGTTTCGGCGCGAAGAAAGAGTCTGCTCCTCCGCCTCCGCCGCCGCCGCCACCGCCGCCGGCGAAAAAACCGCTCTTTAGCTTTGGCGCGAAAAAGACCGAAGCTTCGACTCCTGCCCCCGAACCGGAACCGGTGAAGAAGAAACCGTTTACCGTGTTTGGCGGCGTGAAGAAAGAGTCTGCTCCCCCGCCGCCTCCGCCGCCAGCGAAGAAACCAAGCTTTGGATTCGGCACTGGAATTAAGAAAGCGACTCCGACTCCGCCCCTGCCGCCGCCGCCGCCGGCTGCCAAGAAGTCTGCGTTTGGAGGCTTTGGTACAGGGTTCAAGAAAGCGACGAGTACGCCGACTCCACCGCCGCCGCCGCCGCCTCCAGCTGCCAAGAAATCTGGATTCAGTGGATTCGGTACTGGGTTTAAGAAAGCCACGCCACCGCCACCGCCACCGCCAACCCCACCGGCCGCTTCGCTCAAAAAATCGGCATTCCCGAGTTTCGGCGCAAAGAAATCTGCGGCGAACCTGGAGATCGAAGCAAAGTCTACTCCGGTAGCGGTTGCGGAGAAACCGGCGATGCCAGAACTCAAAATGCCAGCAATGCCAGAAATTCCGTCTTTACCGGGTAACTTCAAATTCCCCGAGATGCAATTGCCAGGTAGTTTCGAAATGCCGGAGCTTCCGGGGAACTTTGAGATGCCGGAGTTACCGTCTGCGTTCGGTGGTCTCAAAATGCCAGTCATTCCAGGAACGCAAATTCGAACCGCAGAAAAACCAACGACTCCGCCAACCCGCGTTCCAGTGCCGGAGGTTAAATCTGAAGCCATCAAAGCGGTCATCGCCGCCGTAGATAAAGAAATTGCAGCCATCTCGAACGAAGCGAAACGATCGAACGCGAAGAAAAACCGCGACCGAACTATTCTCTCGCGTTTGAACGCAAAAGATCGTAAGGAGTACTCGCAAATGACCGAAGACGCGTTAAGATCGAAAAAATCTGTGATGAACATGAACCCAGCCGCGAAGGATCCGACCCCGGATACCTTTGTCGGCATCGAAGCGTCTGGTGATTTTTCCAATCTGGCGCTTGAAAGTGACATTCTCGCCAACATCGAAGCCGAAAAAGCCGCCTCGGCGAAAGCGACGAGAGATAAGAGACAAAAAGCTGCCGCCGCGGACGCCGCAAAAGTTCAAGCTGAACTCAAGAAGCAAACCATGGCCTCGGCGAAATCGATGAAAGCTGGCTTAGATGCCGGCAAAAGCGAGAAGAAAGCGGTGAAGGAACCAAAGGTAGTCCCGGCAGCTAAACCAGCCGCTGCGGCTCCAAAACCGACGCCAGTCGTCGCTGCGGCTCCGGTCGTCGTCGCAAACGACAAGAACGCCGAAGAAGCTCAAGCGTGGATTGATGCCTGGAAATCCAACGGTTCGAAAAAAACAACCGCGCCTGCGGAAAGTAGTAGTGATAGCAACAACATTAACGACGAGGGTGCGGACGAAGCGCAAGCTTGGATAGATGCGTGGAAGGCGAAACAATAAAAAGATCGACTTTGACGTTTTAATTATAACACACACACACACGGATTATTCAACTCAGATCTTATAACTACGCGCATTAAAGCCTAAAGATGCGTGCATATATGTGACGCGCAGTTTTTAGTTGTGCACACACAAAAAAAAAACGAACTTCCCACAAAGCAAAAATGCATTCGTGCACGTAATATAAATATAATACTAAAGGGACATGGCATCCAAGCGCCAAGCCATGACTCCTGGCCGTCCGGTGCGTCATCAGTATAATTCAGACGACGATTCAGACGATGGCGACGATTTGGAGGATGGCAATACTACATCTCGTGGACGAAGAAGAAGAAATCTTTTCACTCGCAAAATCCGATTATTTATTCAAACGAAACTCGAATCGTTTCGAGTGCGCGCGGAAGTGACTGCCTCGCATCAATCATCCGCCGGGAGGAGAGAGTTGATCGCTCTGTTTTCATTTTTATCCATGAGCATACTCGTCGTGTTCGCGCTGATGATTTGGTATTCCTTGGGTGGTGGGAGTTTTGGTTCCTCTTCTTCTTCTTCTTCTTCTTCTTTTTCGGTTGAAACGAAGCGTCATATGACGAGCGCGTTACCGAAAGAGATCGAGGTGAAGATTGAGCAATGGCAAAAGCTCGGTGGGAGACAGTTGTACGACCCGAACGATGGTGGTGGGATATTTCCAAAGTTTAAAGAGCAACAGCCCGCGGTTGTAAAAAAGCATTCTTCCGCTTCTTCCGGGACGACGCCCGGCGCCTCCTCTGAAGACGAAGACGATATCGTCGCCGTAGACATCGAGGATGAAGAAAAGAGTACCAACGGAAAAGGTGATAGTAGCGCGCACACGCCGCATGGGGAAGGTTGGAAATATTCCTCGTGGACGAAAACGTGGAAGGTGAAAGATATCGAGAAAACGGGGATCGAGAGCGAGGAAAGAGCGGTTTGGTTTTCGAGGAAGAGCGTTCAAAATCGCTTGGATTTTTCAAAGTTTATCGATTGTAAACGAGACGCAGAAAAAGATGACAATAACGATACGAAAACGACAAAACAAACGTCGTTCAAAGAAGGTGCGATGAAACTAATAAACGCCTTGCATCAAGAACAGTTGGCGGTAACGCAGAAAAACTACCAAAGAAACGGCTTCAACGACACCGATAAAAAACGCGTCGAAGAACTCTTCCCGCCGAAATCTCCGTTTGTAATATGGAAGAAGCACGGTCCATCCTCGCGATTGGTCCAACCGACGTGCGCACTGGTTGGAAACGGAGGGGAGCTTCGCAAGTTCAACTACGGCGATGCCATCGATAGTCACGATTTAGTCGTTCGATTGAACCAGGCGCCGACGATGGGTCACGCCATTTGGGTGGGAAGGAAAACTACCCATCGCGCTTTGAATCGATTATGGACGAGGCATTACACGAGAAGTCCGCACCACATCTATCGCGGATTCATCATGCCTATAGAGCGAAATTTAAGACTCGTCACTTTACGCTCAGATAAAGATGAGTTTACGAAGTTACACGATAAAGTCCAAGCGGAGAGGAAAGATGCGAGCGTGACGTATTTGACCACCAGTCCGATACGACACGCGAAATTTTTGCTCGAAAAGTTTCGCGAAGAAGAGTGCGTGGAGAAACACAAAGGTCCGTATTTTGGAGGGAACGTACCATCCACGGGGTTAGCTATGTTTATGGTGATGTCTAAAACGTGTAGCGTGGTGGATTTATACGGCTTTGGAGAGTCCAAATCTGCCGCTAAGGATGAGGAGGAAGAAGGAGAGGACGACGATCCCGCCGCGGCGTATAAATACCACTATTACAAAACCAGCGGCAATCGCGCCGTCGGCGACGACGTCCACTGCTTCGAGTGCGAACGTTTAATGTTGAAGAAACTATACGACCAAAACGTTATTTCGGGTTCTTTTTGCGGCGGAAGCGAAAAGCAAAAAGGCGATTACGCGTGCGGATGCAGGAAATTGAAGTGTCAGCCTCGCCCGCTGCTTCATTCTTCTTCTCCTTCTTCTGGTGAAAATAACGACGACGAAAACGGCTACTGTCCGGACAAAAACTGTCACGCCGTCGATGATCGAGTCGCGTTCACCGAAGACGAACTCGGTCGCGCGCGAAGAGAAGTTGAGCGATACGAACGCGACAGTAGAAAGAAGCACGAGAGAAACTCGTCGAACAAAGCTTTAAAGACGACGACGGCGTCGGAGAGAGCCAATCGAACTTAAATAGTTTAGTAGTTTAGTAGTAGTATAACAACAGCATAACAATAGTAGTATGAATAGTAATAAATAGAGCGGCGTGTAAAAGAAGTGTTGATGAATGTGTGTTTGTTATACCCTGAAATTTCACTCTTCTGTTCAAAAACAAATTTTTCTCTTTTGTGTTTGAAAATGAAAAGGCACCTCTCGATTCCTCACTTTCAACAACAGCAACGCGCGTAAAACGTCGACGTTGCTGTTGTTGAGTCAAAAAGTCACTCACTCTTCTCCTCAAATCTCATCGAGAGTCGATCGATCGAGCGCGGAATTTAGTCGTTCGTGTAAAGCGAGAGCGAGAATGGCAAACGTCGCGTCGCATCCGACCGCCGGGGTTCCTCTGGCGTTGACGTCAGGGGATCGATCTTCCTCCGCGTTTTTGCGAGAGAGGAAGAAGGAAATGCAAACCGCCGCGAAATTGCTCCTCGGAAAAGACGCGATAAAGTTATCCAGCGACTGGGGACCGGCGAATTTGAACTTGAGTTTAGATGTCGTGGATATTTTCGCGAATAACTATAACATTTTCGAGCCGGAAGTGAGAAGAGGGTTCTTTTACGCGCTGTTTTTCACCCGAGGGCTGAATTCCACCGCCGTCCAAGGGAAATCGTCCTCGAAAACGTCGACGACGAATTCAAACGTTTTTGACGCGGTAATTGAATTGGGCGCGAAAGATCAAGATCAGTGGGTGCAAGCGATTTCAAAAGCGATCAAGAGTAGAAAAGAGAAAGAAAATGAAGAGAGCGTGTCGGTTGTGGACGTGAGTGCGTTTGTAGAAAGCGTGCCCGTTGTCTCGGACGCGCTGAAGAGCATTCGAGAGAAGTTGAAGAGTCTCATCGATCGCGAGGAGACGAAGAAGATGACTGGCGGCGATGAAGAGAAAGAAAAAGACGCGTTATTTTCGACGTTCAACAACGTCTACGCGCCGTTAGAGAGCTCGTATTTGAACAGCAGTAGAACTACCACTCGTGGTAGTAACTCCGATCAAACGACCTCGACGAGTAATAAACACTTCACGCTGAAAAAGTTGGAGAAACCGAGAAGAAAGTCGTACCTCGAAGTGAGCGCGAAACGCGTCAATCGGTTCGGGGACGTCATTTCGAACGTCGATTCGTCGACGACGGGTGCAACCACCACCGGTTCAACTGCCATCGTTTCTAAATCTCTCGAGAGCTCGTTTCAGCAGCAACAGCAACAAATGAAACCAAAGTCGTCCTTCTTACTCGACACCAAGAAGCGCACAATTTCCTCGCACGGCTACCAAGTTTCGGGAACGAAACGTACGTTCGAAAACCGCGATGGGTCTGCGAAAGACATGGAAAAAGAGAAAGAAATTAGACTGCAACGACTGAAGCTCATAAAAGAAAAGGAAGCCGAGAGGAAACGGGTGGCGGAAGAGGAGATGAAGAAGAGGCGCGAAAATTACAAAGCTTCCGTCGAGGCGAAGAAACGCGCCTTGGACATTCAAGAAAAGTCAAAAACGACCATCATCTCCACGCCAAGTCCGTCCGATCGAACTTAATAATCTCTCATCATCATTTCGTGATGATGTAAAGGGGAGAGAAACACAAACAAACAATTATTATATTATACAAACGAATCAGAAAACAAAACGAAAAGAAAAGAAACAAACAAAACGAGAAAAAGAAAAAGAAGAAAGAAAAAAAACGGATCCGTGTACAAAACAACAAGTCAAGAATACATATATTATTAAACATTTTAGAAACCAATAGCCACAATTAGCAACAGAAAGAGAGTTCGTGAGAGAGTAGTATGATCAAATCACAAACAAAAGGGCGATAATAAGGAAGAGTGTAAACCTTTGAGAGAAGAAAGAGTTTTTTAATGCAAACAAAAAGGATAAAAAAACTCACCACACAACAACAACACATCATATCATCGACACGCGCGGAAGAACTCTCACATATCATCATCACAATGCGTTCCCTTCGACGACTGACCAATCTCTCGGCCTCCTCGTCGCTCACTACTCCTACCAGTTTTTATAAAAGTTGTTCTTGGAACAATACGAATGCCGGGGGGGTGACTCTTCTGTCCTCGTCTCGGTTGATGACGACGACGTCTTCACCTCCTCCTTCCCCGAAAGGTTTTTACGAACTCCGTCGGTATAAAATCCCACCGGCTAAACGGGCGGAATACATCAAACTCTGCGAAGAGTCCAGCCAATTGAGGAAGAAACTGACGCAAAACGGGTTTTGCGGTTTCTACGTTCCCGAAGTCGGCTCGGAGTTAAACACTGTCACGCACGTTTACCACTACGAGGATTACGACCACCGAGACAAAGTTCGTTCAGATATGCGCAAAAACGAGGAGTGGCAAAATTTTTTACGCAAGAGTTTAGGGATGGTGGAAGAGCAAACGAGCGAGGTGTACATCGAAGCAGCGGTGGCGACGAAGAGCGCCGGCTTACACGTGAATAGTTTTAAAGAGAAAGCTTCGAAAGATGAGGATTCCAACGCTTCTTCTTCAATCTTTGAGATCCGAACGTACACGTTACAGTTAGGCTACAATCCGATACCGAAGATGCAAAACTTATACGCCGAAGGTTTACCGTCTAAAATTGCCTCAGATACGGAAAAATTAAGCGAACTCGTTTGGATTGGATACGCAGACGTTGGAGATTTAAATAAATTCGTGGAAATTTGGAAGTATCCGAGCTACCAATCGCACATCAAAGTCAGAGAAGCGGCGAGGACGGCGGACGCTTGGCGAGAAACCATCGGGAAAATAGCGCCAATGGTGACGCATTTTAACACGACGTTGTGCAGTGCTGCGCCGTTTTCACCGGTAAAATAGATTATGATGATATATGCTTGTTGTTTGTAAATATACAAAGTGCTTTCTTCCTCGCGACTCTTCTCTTCTCGTTGCAACAATACTTGAGCAGATTCATTTTCAGCACTTTTCCTCCTCTTTTCGCTTCTCGCACACTTCCTCCACTTTATCCGACACAGAAAAGTTTTTATTCGATATCGATTGATGACGATGACGATGACGATGATGACTCTGAATTCTTCGAAGAACAATTTCAGTAGTAGTTTTACTCGCTCTTTGTCTTCTTTAAAGTCTTCTTCTTCTTCTTCGAAAAAACCACAACAACGAGAACGGGGACGATTGCGGATTGTTGTAAACAGCGGCGACTTTAACGAGGAAAAAGTCGGCATCGTTCTCGTCGACCACGGGAGTCGCGCCAAGTCGAGCAACGAACAGTTGGAACGATTCGCGGAGATGTTTGAGATGATGTACGGGAGTACCATAGGTGGTGATTATAATAGCGATGATAATAATAGTTATAGTAAAGAAAGAAAATACGAAGTTGCACCGGCGCACATGGAGCTCGCGTCGCCGTCCATCGCGGACGCTTTTCGCGAGTTGATCGAGACGAAAAATTGTAGAAAAATAGTCGTCGCACCATTTTTTCTGAGCCCGGGAAGGCACGTGAAAGAGGATATTCCGCGGTTAGTGGAAGAAGCCGCGGAAGAATACAGAGGGAAATACGAATTAGAGTACATGGTAGCGGCTCCGATCGCTTTACATCCGTTGATGACGACGATCATTCACGAACGCGTGGAAAAATGTTTAGAAGTGAACGAGAAAGGCGCCGGAGAGTGCGACGTTTGCGGAAGAAAAGATGCCGGGATCTCGTGCAAGATGAAGAGAGTATAGATGAGGAAATGATAGCAATGTAATAAGTAGTAATGCAGCCTTTATTATAAAAAATTAGTATTTATCGCGCGATGATGACTTCGTTCGTCGTCATCTTTGTCAGTCATCGTATTTTGATTTTTGTTCTGTACACTAGTATAGTTTTCTCCTCACTCTTTCTCTCTCTCTCTTTCTCTTTCTCTTTCTCTTTCGTTAAATAATTAATGGTTTCTTCTTTTTACTGTATGCCTTTAGGCTTTCCTAGCGGCGTGGAAGAGTTCTATGTATTCAATCGCAGGTCTGTTCCACGACCAATCTTGGCTCATGCAATTCGCTTGCAACTTTCTGAACACATCGATGTCGTTGTAGAACATGTCGATACCTCTATCTAACGCGTAATCGATCGATCCTTCGTCGGTACCATCGAACGAGAATCCGTTCGGGGTCATGCCTTCCCAGGCAGCCTTAGCATGATCGTGCTCGACGTCAAAAACGGTATCGGCTAATCCACCGGTGCGTCTGACCACTGGAACGGTGCCGTAACGCATGGCAATGAGCTGCGACAAACCACACGGCTCAAACATGGACGGGACCAAAATCATATCCGCTCCGGAGTAGATGAAGTGTGACATGGTTTCGTCGTAGAACAGGTGCAACGCAGCCGTGTTGTAATGCTCTTGCTTTAATTGATGCGCCATCTCTTCAAATTCTTTTTGGACTTTCTCGTCTGGTGCAGAGCCTAACAAGCACACTTGACACCCTCTCTCCAAAGCGCGATAGATTGCTCGTTTAATCAAATGGATACCTTTTTGATGCGTCAAACGCGTGACGACACCTATCATCGGAACTTCTGGATTATTGTATAAGTTTGATCTCGAACACAACGCTTGTCGTGCAGCAGCTTTGCCCGGAATGACTTCGTCTTCGCCAAAGAATTGCGGTAAGAACTTGTCGTTTCTCGGATCCCAGATGTCCGGGTCTATGCCATTTACGACGCCGTGCAATTTGTGCAAGTTTGGATTGACACAACCTTCGTGGGCGATCTCCTTGGCGTACGTTCTCGATACCGTGGTGGCAATCGCGCAATTATTCATGGCGTCCGCAATCAACGCTTGACCGTAGTGCAAATTGTGGATGGTGAAAATCACTTTTGGGTTATCCAAACCATACGGCGCGTAATCTTCGGCTAAAAACTTTGCCACCGGTGCCGTTTGCCAATCGTGGATGTGAATGATATCCGGATTCCTGCCAGATTGTAACATCCACTCGAGCGCGGCTTTTGAGAAGAATCCGAAACGTTCTTGATCAGTCATGGGAATCGAGAGGTAGTCCGTACCGTAGACCATGCCTACTTTAAACATTCCATTATCTGGGTCGATAAAGAACGTTTTGACGCCTTCGACGGTGCCAGAATATACGTGATTGTACGTTCCACCCCACTCAAAACCTTTCTCTTCTTTCAAGTCATCGATTAAATCATATTTCATGCAATCATATTTCGGCAAGACAACTTCGACTCTGTGTCCTTCGGCTTCAACCGCGAGCGATAACGATGTGACGACGTCGCCTAAACCACCGACTTTAGCAATCGGCGCCATCTCAACGGCAACTGACATGACGTGCATTGGCTTTTCGGCAGCCTTCGATCCATCCGAATTGATGCCTCCGGCGATAGGCAAGTGATAGTCCAAACGATTACGGTTATCGTAATTGTTACCGTCCTGATCGCAAAAGACGAAATCAAACATGAACGCGTCTTTCGGCGACGTCAATTCGACGGAGAAATAATCTTGCGAATCCGCCTTGCAGCTTGGATCTGGGGACAATTTCGTGATCGGTAACGCCTGTTCGTGGTTCCATCGGTTCCACCCGCCGACGACGGAAACGCCCGTCGCATCTTTCAAAGTAGTATTCTTTGGATTATAGCATAATTTGAAGGGTTCGCCGGCTTTTGGAAACTCTGGAATGGTGAACAAAACGTGCGCTCTTTGTTTCGCCGTGAGTTCTGCAGCTTTCACTTTCGCGATTTTCTTTAACTTCGTTCGTTCCGCTTGTCTCAACTCTTCCAACCGATCTTCTTCTTCTCGCTCTAATCGAAGTTTCGCGTAGATTTTGATGCACGACTCGATGCGAGATCTCTCCAGCATTTCGTTTGCTCCCGCAACTGGAACGTGGAAATCACCTCTATTGTTGTTATCGTATGCGCCGTTACCGTCGGAGAAGACAAAGTCTAAAATGACTGCTTTGCTCGGCACGGAAACATCCAAGTCGAACCAGACGGTAGAGTCATCGGCAACGGCCGACGTTCTTGCCTTCATTTCAAACTGCTCGGCACCATTCGACCATTGGTTAGTACCAAAATGAGCAAAAACTTTCGGTCTACCGTTCAAAACGGTGTTTTGGTTGCAGTACGAAACGGTGACGGATTGACCGGGCACCGGAGTCGCCGGAGACACCGTCCAGAGCGCATCGTTCTTCGGCGATTGACCATGCGAGTGCTGTTCCATGCATCTGACCTTATCACCAGCGATTTTCAACGCTTCTGCCCAGTCTCTTTTCGCACCTGGAGATGCTTCGGATTCTCTCGCCAATTCTTCGTATTTTGCTCTCAAGTGTTCGATATTGTCGTCGTTCAAAATCTCCGTCTTTTCTTGCAATTTCTTTGCTTGTTGCTCTGCTTTTGCGTACTCAGCATCGGCTTTTGCTTTCGCGGCGTCCGCTTTGGCTTGTTCCTCTCTCGCGAGCTCTTCGATTCGGAGCTGTTTTTCAATCGCTTTCCTTTCCGCTTCCGCTTGAGCTTGTGCCTCAGCCTCGGCGATGGCCCGCGCTTCAGCTTCTCCTCTCGCCGTCGCTTCTGCCTGGGCCGCTTCTCTCGCTTCCATTTCTATTCTCTCATTTTCCGCTTGCGCAGTCAAAGCTTCTTCTTCCGCTTGTGCTTTCGCCAAGGCTTGTTCGCGTAACTTTTTCGCCTCTGCAGCTGCTTTCAACTCCTCCGCTTCTTGCCTTAAACGCATCAACGTTTCTTTCGCTTTCTTCGCCTCTTCCATCTTTTTCAACTCCGCCACGCGTTTAGCTTCCTCTTCCTCTTCCGCTTTTCTCTTCAATTCGGCTTCGGCTTCGGCGACTTTCTTGGCTGCCAACTCTTCCGCTTCTTTCGCTTCGCGGATAGCTTTGTTCTTCTTTGCCGCCTCTGCAACTTCGCGCTTGGCGAGTTCGTCTTCGACCATACCCAACTCACGGACTTTAGCCGCTTCAGCTTGCTTTTGCTCGAGAAGATCTCGAATAGCTTGCGAACCTGGAGACTCGATCGTCGTCGTCGATGCTTCTGGGGCAACAGCTTCTTGTTTCTTCTTCTCTTCGGCGAGTCTCTGCAACCTCTTCGTTTCGGCTTCCATGGCTTTCAATTCAGCTTGCGCGGCGGCAATCTTTTCAGCGTTTGCGCGCGCTTCTTTTTGTTGCTTTTCCACGATTAGACGCGCTTCTTCTTCTTCCGCTTTTTGCTTCGCTTCCGCAAGCTGTCTCGCCGCTTCGGCCTCGTCTTTCGCTCGTCTCGCCTCTTCGGCTTCTTTCTTTTGTGACTCCAGTTGGTCTTCGATGTCCTCAATCGCGCGAAGATCTGATTGCATTTCCAAGTTTTCCAAAAGCTCCGACTCTAACTTTTCCACTATGAAAGCTCTGTCCAAGAACGGATCGTTAATACCCGAGCGAATCCCAGAATTCGTGTTCATGAAATCACCCGACTCTTCCAGATACGCCGCGTACTTTGCCTCCTCAGCCTCTGCCATCAATCTCGACGCTTCCAATTCTTCCGCTTCTTTTCTCGCCTGCTCTTCTTTCGCCAACAGAGCTTTCATCTCGTCGTCCATGACAACCGTGCCAATATTAACAGCCTCTTTATGCTTCTCCGCTTCCATGTGCGCGACTCTCGCTTTGCGTTCGTCCGCCGGTTTCGGTTTCTGCGTCGTCGTCGTCGTCACCGGGTTATCGTGCTCTGGTTCTACGTTATTCGCAGCACTCGTAGCAATACCTTTGTCGCTGTTCTTTTTCTTCAATCGTTCGTTTTCTTCCACTTGCGCTCTCATTTTCAAAAGTTTCTCGCGTTCTTCTCTCAAACGTTCCAGCTCTTTCCGAGCGATTTCTTTCGCGTCCGGCGCTCTCGTCTTCGTTTGCGATTGAATGATATTCGCGCCGTTCCCGTTCGCAACTTCTCTTTTCAACGCGTTGATTCTCGATCGCATCGCTCTCACGTCCGCCGCTCTCGGTTTCGAATCTGAATCTGGATCCAACATGTCTCTAAACTCTTGTTCCAAGTTCGCGAGCTCTTGAGATATCGTGCACGAGGAGGACGAGGAAGTGTCTGCCGCAGATGTCATCCGCGCGACGACACCAACTCCCCGTCGTTTTGTTTGTCCTCCTCTTAAACCGAGAACATCGTGATCGTTCGAGGACGAGGACGACACCACCACCACCCTCGTAAAAGGGCGACTGAGAACATTTTTCCTCCTCGTTAATTTTGTTCTTCCCCGATGAAGATTATCCGCTTTCGCGGTCCCGGCGTTGTTGGTAATCTTCTGAATCTGGTTTCGAGACGACGACGTATTCGCACCTCCCGTGGTAAACTGCGTCGTCGTCGTCTGAATCGTCGTCGCGCGCATTATTATGTATTGTTATTCTTCTTCTTATTCTTCTAAAAATGATAAACCTTCTTGCGGCGGAAAGCGCTTTTCCTCCTCCCCTATTAAGAGAGTATATGAAGAACTGAAGAGACGCTTTATTATTTCTGTGGTCGCAGAAAGGCCTCGACTCCACAAAAACAGAATGGCTTTATCCACGAACAGAAAGACGAAAGGGAGAAACGAGAGGTAAAAAGAGAGGTGTCGAAGAGGATTCAAGATTCGAGAGAAAGGGGCGACCCCCTGTCAGAAAAAAGAAAAAATTTTTTATAAAAACGTCTTTCGTGATGAAATCTGTTCAACTAGTAGCAGTTGTAATAAGAGTAAGAGTATTACTATTAAATGTACTCGGGTAACTCGTCCAAAACTTGGTCAAATTCGACTCGAAATTCCTCCTTGCCACGGTTACTCGTTCCACTGACGTATAAGACTTTATTCCCGTCGTTCTTTTGGACTCCCCAAACTTGAGAGTGACTCAGTAAGGAGAGGAAGGAGGTGACGAGTAATCCGGCGAAACCGGCGTAGACGAAAGGGACGCCCGGGTCGGTTTTCAATTCTAAGCCAGTCGCGCCGGATATTTCTTCGACGACTAAGGAGATGTTGTCCACATCGATTGGTTTTTTGGAGGTTGGTCGTCGAACGCCGACGAAGGCGCCTTTGGAGTCGTAAATGGCGACGGATTGGAAGTCTCGCGCGACGAGGGAGATGCCTTTTTTGTTTTCGCTCGCGTCGGCGTCGTCGCCGATAGGGAGGAAAGTACCCCAGATTTTCCCTTTGAAATTGCCTTTGTTTTCCAAATTAGCCATCGGTAACACGAGCTCTTCTCGTTTACCAATACTACTACTACTACTACTACTACTACTACTTCTGCTTTTACTGCTACTGCTGCTCTCGCTATTAGTATCACTATTCGTCGCGTCCACCTCGAGTTTTGGTATAACCGTGACTCTCATTGAACTCATAGACCAATCCGTTTGGTACATAGTCACGCCTCCGTAACGTAAAGGCACGTTCACTGATATCACTTTGTTATCCACCTCGTTGCCTTTCTCGTCAATGACGGATAAGTTGGAATAAAATTGACTGACTTGACCGCTCGGTAAATAATCGATGGTGAAATCCTTCACGAAAACTTGATTCGTTTTCGCGAATTTCGGGACTTTCGATAACGGTGATCCTCTGGTTAACCCGTCCGCAATGGTAAAACTGGTATCTTCCGGTGCCATGATAGATCCACCGAGGCCGCCTAATGCGCTATACGCGCACCCGCCTAACGTTAACAGAAGCGCGAAGTGAACACCAATCGGCGCCAATCGCCCAATCAAACCTTTAAACGCGTATAAATATTGCTCTTTATCTTCCTCTCTCAAGAAAACTTGGTACCCTCGTTCGGCTAAGCTGTTCGCTAAATCTATCACGCTCGCATCTTTCACGCTCTCTCGTTCGTCCATGGTTTTCGAGTTGACTAAAAATTTCGGTTTCTTGATAAACTTCCACTTTGCGGCGACTCGCCACACCGGTAACTGTTTTGTCGCCGTACACGCCGTCAACGAAACCGCCAACAACGATAGTAGCGATAAGAAATACCACGTCGTATACACGTGGTCTAACCCGCTATTCAAAATGAATGTAAAATCCAACATACCGAAAAGCGGCGCGTCCTCGCCGACTGGATAATTTTCCACGTACCACGCGTAACTTTTATTCTGTTCGATGACGGTCCCTAAAGCCGAGAACCCCGCGATGGCGCCAAACTGCGAAATTGCTAACGGTAGCGAAGACACTCGCTTCAACGCCTTCTTAAACGTCTTTTTTATATCGCCCATTAGGAACTCGTTAAACGCTCGGTCTTCTTCTTCTTTCGTTCGCGTCGTATTCGTCCCGCGAATCGTCGGTTCGGGCGCTTTATTCTTCTCGTTGTCACCACCGTTCGCGGCGACAACAACGCGTCCTCCTCGCAACTTCTTCTTTCTTATGGTCGTAGTTTTATTCGTCATCATCATCTTTATCGTCGTCGTCGTCGCATCCCTGCTGAAGCGTATTATTTTGTGTTCTTCTTCTCCACCACTCGAAGAAAGAAGACAACAATATCGCACACTCCTCCTTCTTCTCATCGTCGTCGTCGTAAAAGTCCTTCGACTCGTTTTCGACGACGATGAGAAACGCGACGACGAGTTTTGACGAAAACTTTGAGGACGAGGAGAATACGTACTACTCCTCATCATCTCACTCTCTCTCCGTCGGTTTTTGGTGGAAATGAAATCTCTTTGAAAGACTGAAAGACGTCGACGCCGTCACAACGCAAAACACAATTGGAATTAAAAGAAGAAGAAGAAGAAGAAACTTTGCCGCCCTTAGTATCTCTTATATCTTCTTTTAATTCCAACAACAACAACAACTTTTTCTCCTTTGCGCGCGCGCGTATACACACACAGAGAGAGAGAGAGAGCTCTGAATGAGTCCCGTCAACAAAGAGTTTAATAATAATACTACTCTAATTTGTGACGGATACAGTGATGAGATTTTACTTCCAATACGACTCCTCTACTAAATACTACGAAGAAGACAAACGAACAAAAGCGCTTGATCAAGTCAATGAATACTACTACTCTATGTACTACTGTTTTAACGACTACTCCATCTCGGAACACTCGTAAATCAAACCTAAGTTATCGACTATTTTGTGCCAGACCATACACGACGGGTTCCCGCACTGGACCCAGGTCGTCCCGGTGGTTAAGTTTGCTTTGTTTACCTTTCGCTCGGTTCGCGTTTCTGTATTTCAACGCGTACAATCGGTTTTCAGAGAAAGAGAGAGAGGAGTACTACTTTGGTCAGAATCTTCTTACGATGCGTCATTACGAATGAAAAAGAGAGAGAATGAGAAACTTTGTTGTGAGAATGAAAGAAACGTACCGCACTTGTTGCAGGTGAATAACATCTTCGTCGCGCGTCGACTCGAGTGTATTGGTATTCCACCAACCTTCTCTTCTCCTACATTATTTTCTTCCGTTGTTCTCGTCGACGACGACTCGGCTTCAATCCGTAGCCTACTCGGCTGTTCGGATGCTAACGAAGAATCCTCGAGAGTATTCTTATTATTCGTGCTATTATTAGTAGTAGTACTGCTGCTGTTGGAAAACGGAGACTCGGAGACGACTTTCCAAGAAGACTTTTGTTGTTCTTCCGACGACGATTCTTCAGACGACGATGCATTTGTCGTCGTTTTCCTTACGAAAGAACGATTCAGACGACGAGAAGAAGAAGAAGAAGAAGAAGAGTTTGTCGATCTTCTTCTTTGGAGGCGGTGGTGGTCGAGGTGGTGCGAGAAAACGCGAGAGCAGTGGTACGAACGGGACGTCATGTTTAATTCTTAGTCTGTTCCGAAGACGAAAAGTGAGGGAAATCGCGAAAAGACTTTTGTCGGACGCGATATCATAAACGCAAAGGGGTAAACGCGAATACGACGCGTAAGTAAGGTTAAGTACTCGTTTTCAACTAAAAAATCGCGCACAGCTCAAAGCGAAATGAACCCGGGCGTTTACCATTACATAAAATAAACACTATTATTTTCACTCTCTCCGTCTCTCGCTCTCTTTTTCTCTATGTCTCCGAGAGTTCTATTCTCTCGTCGATGCAAAAAGTTCTTCCTCTCTCTCTCTCTCTCTCTCTCTTTTCTCTGAGTGTTCGTAAAAGAAAACGCGATTTATTACAAATCGCAACCGTAAGCCGTTCAACTGCAAAACGCACACCCTCTTTCTCTCTCTTTCTAAATAATTCTTAATATTTTTAAATTAGATGATTAGAAAGCGGCGAGGATGGCGTCCGCCTTGGAGGCAGCCGCCGCGGCCAACGGGGAGGCGGTGTCCAAGTCCTTCGATCGGATGGCAAAGTCAAGCGATTCGATGGTCTTGAACAAGTCCTTGGCGGCATCCGCATCACCACCCTTCTCCGCGACGAGGTTGTTGACGTCAAATCTCAAAGTGTACACAGCACGTCTCAAAGCGTTACCGGCTTGGGTCCAGTACTTCTTGTTGACGTATTCCGAAACTTCCCCGGACAAACGGGCCGTCGCTTCCTTCGCTCTCGCCGCAGTTTGTTCCGTGGACAACTTTTGCAAAGCAAATCTGGACGCCCCGTCGCCTCTCGTGGATTCGTTGATGTTCAAGTCACGCGCCTGTTGTAAGAGAAGAGAGAAGAAGAAGAAGACTTGTTGGTAAGAAAAAATTCCTCTCAAATAACGAACTCTTTTTTCGTCTTCCAACCGCAAAGAACAAACGAATCAATTAAAAATCGGATGACGCAGAAAATCTCTTTTGTTTGTTTCACCAGTTTTGGTTGGTTTTTGCGAGAACTCTCTCTTTTTTCCTGGCTAAGAAGAGCAAAGAGCAGCGCGCGCGAAAGTTTCGGAAACGAATACGTTTCAAATCCAAGCGAAGGACGAAATACATACCTCGTAGATGAGCTGCAAACCACCAACGTTTTCGGCTCTCTTATCCGTGAGCTCGATGGCGTTCATCGCCAACGCCGGGGACGCTTGCAACGCGATGACAGACGCGGCGACGAAGGAGATGCTCTGTTTTTTTTCAATTTTTTGCGAAAGCAAAGAACAAAAGGAAGCAAGAAAGAGCGTTCCAGAAGGGAGTGATGATGGTTGAAAGAGAAAAATTCGGTGAGTGAAAACGCCCACGACGGATGCTAAAATAAACGTGGAATTCGACTCGAACGCGAGGAAAACGTAGCTAAACATCACTTTTATTCAAATCGATGCGAACATTCTCGTTTTTCCATTCGCGACTGCGTGTTCGAACCACCGATCGGCGCGCGATTAACACAAAAGAAATCAAGAGTTTTTTTAGCGAAGAAATTTTCGTACCTTCTTGGCGAATTCGTTGGACGCGTGGACGCCGACGACAACCTTTTGGGACTTCTTGGCGGCAGATTTGACCGAAACCAAGTTGGCGGTGAACGATGAAGTTAAAGCAGACATCTTTATTCTAGTTTTTTGTGTGTAGTTATGGCGTTTTCGGAGCGAATTTGTTCGAATTCTTTGCGATGGTTTGGCACAAAAAAAGTTGTTCTCGAAGATTTCTTGGAATCTGATTCTGACAGAGAATTTTTGTTGGTTGGGCAAAAAAAAGAGAAAAAAAAACCGAACGCCCCACAGAAAAAGGAAACAAAACTCGGAGGACAATGTAGCTTCGGTGTGCGAACAAGACGCACGAAAAACGTGCGGAAATGAGAGTACTATCTATTATGAGTGTGGGTTCAAAGCGATTCTAAAGCGCGCTTTTAGCAGTGAGTGCAAAACGAAAAGCACGCTCTCTACTTTTCTAGTACTTGTTTTTAAAAAAAAGAGCCTCTGGCGAGATAAATTTTTATTTAACGCGTGCAATGACATTTTCCCGAGTCAAAGCGCACATTTTGGGAATATTAATATATTATTCGATTTATTCGTTAAATACATTTACTAAAATCATATATTTACACGAAGTTTATTTATTGTTTAAATTTATTAATTATTTAAATTTTAGTAAGTGGATTTTAAATCCTTGTTTGTACTTCATGAATTATTTCAACTATACCATATCATGTTTTATATGTTTTATTATCCCCAGACTACTTATGATATCTTTTATATGGAGCATATTTCCGTTAAAATTAATAAAACAAATATAATCATTCCCGAACGTTCTTACCGAATTGAATGTTTTTTCAGCCATTTTATTACTTTACACGCGAGAAAATATTAATTGAACAATACATAAATGAAGGGAAACAGTAATTACGCTCATTAATTAGGCAAATGAGAATTAATTCTGAAAGAGTAGTAGAAAAAAAGGAGTTTGTGAAAGAAAAGCAAAGACGCCCTTGTTGCCTTTTCAATGCCACGTCAACGCGTTGGTAGCGATGTCGCACGAACATTAAAAGTTCGTTTTAAGAACCTTGAGTGGGACTATTACGATTTGAGTGTACATTACGTGTCTTCGTTTCAAAAATATATATTCGTCATGCGTGTTGTTTCTTCTAACTGCCTCCGCTCATCAACGAGCTTTTCGCGAACACTTGCCGCACCATATCAAATTCTTCTTCGCGTCGTATTTGTGAACTCAAAAGCATTCGCATTTCCTCTTCGACGCTTTCCTTCTCTTTGAACGCTCTTTCCGCGATTCGCTTGTAGTCGTCGCATTGCTCTTGCAAGTTTCGCGCAATGTCAATGATTTCCTCCTTCTCCTCTTTCACCTCCTCTAATAAGATCCCGTACCGTTCCACCTCACCGTTGGCCCAGTGCAACATCTCGTCCCTGGCAATAATCTCGTCTTTGCTACCAACGTGTGCTCGTTCAAACGCCATGCGTTTCGAACGTTCCGTTTTCAACTCGTTCTCCAACTGTATCACCCTGGCGTCTTGACTCTCTAAAGTCGTAGAACACTTGGCGTGCGCTACGGCGTACTCCTTGTTCTCTTTGGAAAGTTTTACGACTTCCTCTTTCAAGCTCGTGACTAACGCGTTCGAGTTCTCGAGCATCGCAGATTTTAAGTCCAGACTTTCTCGCATGTGCGCCACCTCCAAGTTTGCTTTCTTTGCGCTTTCCTCTTTCAAAGAAGCTTCGGCCAAGTCTGTATCCGCTTTCTTCACCTTTTCGAGTTGAGCAGCAATCGCGGCCTCTTTCGCTTTCAGCTCCTCTTTGAGAGATCCACATTCGTCGCTCAACTTTTCCTTCTTACTTTCCAACTCTGGCACCTCTTTCCGCAATCTCATCAACTCTTCTCTCATCTCCTTCATTTCATTCTTCAAACTTTCGTTGGTCGTCGACAACTCCTCTGCGAAACTCTCCGCAGTCACTAGCGCTTCCGTTTCCGTCGCTAACACTGAATCCAACTCTTTCAATTCCTCGAACGAAGCCTCCAAGCGTCTCGTGATTGCATTCCTCTCGTTCGTGACGTCTTCTAACTTCTTCGAGTAGTCTTTGTCCATCTCTCGTATCCTTCCCTGTAAATGTTCGATTTCGTCCTCGGCGGCGTATTCCAACTCCTCCAACGAACTGACTGTTTTCGAAACCTTTCGAATTTCCATCTTGTGTTCGTCGCGCATTCGAGATATCGTTCGATTGTATTCGTTTCTGATGGACTCTATGGTCGATTTCAGAGTGTTCACTTCCTCCAACGCTTCGGCTTCGCCACTCAGAGCGTTTTCGAGCGTTTTGCGATTTTCCTTCAACTCTCGTTTCAGTAAGTCCACTTCATTTTTATACCTGTTTGCGGAAGCGTAATTCAAATTCGAGAGTTCCGCTAACTTGGCGCTTTTCTCGTACATCTCCGACGTCTCGTGGTCGATTTGCTTTACCTCGTTCGTGACTTCCATCAAAGCACCGCTTAAAGTTTCGTTTTCACGTCGTTTCGTTTCGAACGTTTTCTTCAGCTCGTAGAGTTCTCTCTCTAACTTGGACGTTAACGTATTGCTATTGCTACTACTACTTCTATAATTATTGCTGCTGTTGCTATCATTATTATTATTATTATTATTATTCGTAGTCGTCGTTTGCATGCCCTCATCTTTCCTTTTCGCGATAGAAGAAGACACGTTTAGCTTGTTCCGCAAAATATGATTCATCAGTTTCGAAGAGGACGAAGGCGACGGTTTCGACAGTGGTCGCGAAGAAGGTTGTACTTGTTGTTGTTGTTGCTCGTCGATTTTCACGCTCGCGTTCCATTTCTGCGCTGCCGTTTTCTTCTTCTCTTTATCTTCCTCGTCGTCTTCGAGGGACAACAACGTCGACGTCGTTTCTTCTTCTTCTTCTTCTTCTCCTACCGTCTCGTTGTCGTCTTTTTCATCGTCCTCTATGATTTCTTCCACGTGTTGATGGCGCTGGTGTTCCGAAGCTTCCTGCGACGAAGATATTCGTTTTCGTTCAAAAATTTTCTTCTCTTCTTCAATCACCAACGCACTACTGGCGGTAAACCCAATATCGTCCAACATTTCCAACCAAGGAATAAACGCGTGCACGGCCATGCGATACGAAGGTAACTTGCACACCGGATTGTTCTTCTTGTTACTCTTCTTATCGTTATTATTCTCGCTTTTGTCGTTTTCCTCGCTCCTCAACCGTAACTCTCTCAAATGTACAAATTCTTCCACCAACCGTAAATCCGCAAAGTTACCAAACTCGTTCTCTCGAACATCTAGATATTCTAAATCCCATTTCCTTCCGTCTTTTCTCGCGACTTCGGAGAAGTCGCGTATTGAATTATTCCTCATCGAGAGCGTTTGGAGCGTATTCGGTACGTCGCGGATGCCCTCGAACGAATTCAATTTGTTCCCTTCGATGTGTAACAACTTTAAACTCTTTGGAAGTCGGTCTAAATTGACTACTCTTTCGATGTCGTTCTCGTTCAAATATAACTCTCGAACGTTTCGGAGTAGCTGAAAGTCTTCGCCGTCGAATGTCTGTAAAGTCGATTTTTTAACGAACAAATCTTTTCGGTTGCAGATGCTGACGATGAGTAAACGCGCGAGATTCTCCTTTTGGTTCAACGCCAAAGTTTTGATGTGCTCTGGAATCGTCGTAAAAGTCTTTTCGTTATTATTACTATTCGTCTTATTAAAGTCGTCGTTTTCTTCTTCTTCTTCTTCTTCTTCTTCTTCTATAGCATCATCACTTTTCTTCCCCTTCTTCTCCTCGTTCTCGTTCGTTTTGGTCTCGATGATTTTGCTCATCTTTTTCTTCTTCTTCGTCTTCTTGTTATTACTAAAACTCTTCGTCGTCGTCGCATTCGTCGTCGTCATCATTCAAAGAGTAATACTCACACTACTATTATACTACTCATAAAACACACGCGTTGTTTAGAAGAATATATTCATACTACTAACACTATTCTACTACTCTTCTTCTGATGTGTGTTGTGTACAGTGGTGTTTTTTAACGTTCTTTTTTGTCTGTTTGTTGTGTTGACTTTTTTCTCCTTCTTCTTCTTTTTTTCTTCTTCTTCTTTCTCTGGTGCAAAAAATGTGTTCACTCTGTCAGTCAGACACCTCAGAAGAGAAAAAAGCACAACAACGAAAGAAAAATGACAGTTGTTGTTGTTTTGTGTTGAGATGATGATTTTGAGAAGGACGACGACGTTTACGCAGGAAAGAGTCGTTCTTCGAGCCGCCGCCGCTGCTGCTGCTGTTGCTGCTGCAGCTACTGCTGCAGCTGCGCACGATGCGTTTCTCTTTAATTCGGGGACGACACGAACGACGGAAACGATTTCGATATCATCACCAACGCAATTCGCAACGCATCATCGTCGTCGTCGTCATCAGCATCCTCGTAGTAATAATACGAATACGAATAACGACAACAACAAAAACAACAACGGTTTTCTTCTTCCAGGTCGTCTTCCATCATATTTTCTCCTCTCGCACGCCTCGTGTCTCGAAAAAGAAGGAGGAAGAGGAAGAAGGGACGCGCAGAAGAAAATGCCTTCTTCTTTAACGAAAGAGGAGAGAGAAAATATGGAAGACGTGGAAGTGCACATCGAAGGCGAAGAAGAAGAACAAACGACGACGAAAACGAACGGGAAAAGTAAAAAAGGAAGACACACGGCGCAATGGCGAGTGTATACCGACTTGGGACGCGAAAAATTCTTAGCCGGAGATATCGAGTTCGCTCTGAAATGTTTCGAACGCGCGTTGAAAGAAGCAAAGCTTGGATTTGGAGAGAAGGACGCGCACGTCGCGGCGGCGCTGAATAACTTGGCGGAACTCGCGAGGACGCAACGAATGTGGGAGAAAGCGGAAGGATTATACAAAGAGTGCTTGGATTTACTGAGAGAATTGAAAGAGACGACGCCAAATAGTAGTAGTAGTAGCAGTAGTAGTGATAGTAGTAGTAAAGTAGATAAGAGAAAAGGAGCAGAATATAAAGCGGAAGCGACAATAGCAGCAGCGTTGCATAATTTGGCTTCATGCATGTTGCAAAACAACAAGCCGAAAGAGGCGTACGAAAACTATCGAACGAGTTTGAACTTGAAGCAAGTCGTGTTTGAAAACGAGAACCATCCGGAGATTGCGCTGACATTACATCACATGGCCGAAGCGTTGCTCTTGTTGGAACGCATAGAAGACGCCATCGTTGTCTTGGAGAGATCGGTAAAAATAACCGACGCGGTTGGTATCGGTCACACGCCAACGGCATTTCGCCGAATGCGAAGGTTGTGTCAACTTTATGAAATAAAAAAGAGATTTGACGACGTGGACGCGATGAAGAAACGCATAGAGACGCAATTCAGCAAGCAAGTGTAAGTGGTGATTCAATAAGTAAGTGAGATAGTAATAGCGAATGTTGCGTATTATTTGTTTTATATCTTCTGTATTTCTTCTTACACTCGTATTATTACTAAATTTCTACTAGCCTTTTCCTCAGGCATCTTCTTGAGACGATTCTTTTTCGGCGCGCTGTTTCTCTTCGCTCTCTCTTCGTTCCTCATCGGCGAGGATATCGCACAAAGCGCGCATGGCTTCCTTTTCCTCCGACGTCCTCGGTCGTTTTTCTTTCTTCTTAGAAGATTTTGATTTCGCTTGTTTCGACTGCATCATCTCAATCAACTGTTGTTGTTGTTGTTGTTGTTGTTGTTGAAGATGCTCTACCGTCACGTATTGTTGCATCGCTATCTGCGTCTTCGACGCTTCCGCTAAAAGTTTCTGCTTTTGACTCGCCAACTTACGTCTTTGCTTTCGCAACGCAAACTTTTCCTTGCAAATAGATTTACTACTCGATGAAAACTCTTCGATTTTCTGAGGACGATGACAGTAGAAACACCATCGAAAGACGCCTTCTCTTTCTTTTAAGTTGAAACTGTCTTCGCGTTTGTGCATTTCGCAGCACTGTTGGACGACACCAACTAAGGAGCGACTTTTTTCGCAAAGTAATTCGCATCCTTGCACGCCGCAGGCGCGTCCAGAAACGAATTGCGACGCTTCCTTGTGGTTCGCGTTTTTGGCGTTCAGGATTTCTCTTTGTTCTTTCAAACTAGGCGTTATCGTTGTTGTCGTCGTAGCAGCCGACTGCGTCGGGACTCCAATACCAGATGCTCCCGCTTTGGGCGCGATGCGACCACTATCATCGCTTTGTCTTTGAACTGAGACTGTCGCCCTTGCTCGTTCTTCGTCACCTTCCTCGTCTTCTTCCATTTGTTGATCCATCGAACCTTCCAATTGCTGACTCATGATACTTTTAAAACTCTCATTCGCGTACGGATACTTCTTTTGCTTCTCGAGGAGTTTTTCTTTCTTTTTAAGTTCTTTTCGATACTCCTTCATCTGTTGTTGCTTCAACTTTAACTGCAATTCCTCTTGAATCAAAGGCGCGAGCGCGTTGTTTCCTATGTTGCCGCCGTTCATAGCCGAAGAAAGAGAATTTAAAAGGCTCGGGGGTAACGATCCAGATGTCGCTTGATTCAACATGACTGCAGCGGAGGCTGCATTGGCACCAGAATTATTAAAATTATACATGGCTTGGACTTGCTGCTGTTGCAAAAACTGCAACGCTGACATGAAATCTTTCGGCGGATTTCTCATGAGCTCCTGTTGCTGCAGTACAAACTGTTGCTGCAAATTTTGCATCTGCATCAATTGTTGCTGCGCAAGCAACTGCTGAATTTGGTCTAACGTCAGCTGTGGAACTGCTATCGGTGCAACTTGCGCAGCCGGAACGGCACCACCACCGAGCGCCGTCATCATCGCCGTATTTGTATCGATCATATTCGTCCTCTTTACTTTCTTCAGCCGTTGTTGTTGCGTGGATAGTTCTCTCACATACGCCTCCTCCTCGTCGTCCGTGTCTGTCGGACTCCCTTTCCTCCTCATCCTTCGTTTTCTATTCTTTTCTTTCTTTTCGCCGTCTTCATCCGAATCCTCCGAGGTACCGTTGTTATTCGTCCCCGTCGTTGTGGTTTCAAACGTTTCCCCAGAATCCGTCGAACTCCTCCCTCTTTTCTTCGCCTCCTTGTTTTTGTTTTTGTTTTTGTCTTCTTCATCCGAGATCGATGAAGGTAAGGAATCATCGTCGTCAACATCACTCTCTTCTGATGTTGTTGTCGACTTTTTTTCGGCGATCGACTTTTCTGCGATCTCTCGCCCTTTCTTCTTCTTTCGCGCGGCCGCGACCGCTTTGATCGCCTCTTTCAGCATTTTCTTTTACTCTCCTTCTTCTTCTTCTTCTTCTTCTGTGCGGAGAGATTCGAGAGTGTTTTTGAGGCTTCTTCGTTGATGAATCGACGAACGAGACAACAGGTAAAGCGGGAAGAAAACGACGAGCGTTTTTCAAAGAGATTATTAAATTCGATTCTCTCTCGGGTCGTCGTCGACCGTTCTTTTGTCTGTCTGGCAGAAAAGGAACGGAACGAAAACAGAACAACTTTCTTCGTCTTCGTCTTCGTTGGATGACGACGACGACGGGGATGAGATGATTGATGCGTCGTTGGAGGAAGAGGATGCGCCTTCTCACAGAGGGAAACCGACGACCGGGGAGAGACAGACCACCACCTTCTTCCGAACAACACAACAACGCTTTGTCTTCTTCTTATTAAGAATGAGGACGTTCCCCAAGAATAACGTTATAAGGTAGAAGAAGGAGAAGAGACAAAAACGATCGACGAAAGGGACAGGAACTTTTTTTTGTTTATGGTCGAAATTCAGGTCGCAGACGAGGACTCTCTTTTTGTTCTCTCAGTCGTACAGTTTTGGTTCTTCATTGAAATAGGCGCAAATTTATTACCACTGCGAATAAACAAACATGGGTAATCAAAGAGCACGAAGCAGAGGTCTCAGACATGGCACGAGAAACATGTTCACGCGCGGTTTCCGCCAAAACGGACCGAAGAACGCGACGACGTATTTGAGAACGTTCAGAGTAAGTGATACAGAATCCGCTTTCTGCTCGCGCGTAGTTGTTTTTTTTCTCAAATTTCGGGCGTCGAAAACCATCGATGTAGACGGGAATGCGTTCGTTTCTTCCTGGAATCAAATCGTTCGCGCGTACTCCGCGCATGTTTTGAGGCATTCGTGGAAAGAAACGGCGATATTTCCGTTCGCGATGGTGTTTTAAAGACACATTTCGTTCAATTTTCGTCGACGGCCTCGACCCACTACTTGTGGGGTTTCTTCCCTTGAGAAAAAAAAATCGCGCGTGCTTCCGCGCGCGCGTGTGACGCGAGGCGACGTGTTTCGAGCAGATGTTGTCGATGAATCGCGTTATTAATTATTGAAACTGACTAATTATTCTCTTTTTGATCCCATTCATATCACGCAGATTGGAGACTACGTTGACATCAAAGTTGATTCTTCTCAACACAAGGGCATGCCGTACTTGGTGTACCAAGGTAGAACTGGCGTCGTCTGGGATGTTACTCCGCACGCGGTTGGTGTCGAGGTGAACAAGCAAGTCGGTGGCAGAATCATCCGTAAGAGACTTCACATCCGTTACGAGCACGTGCAACACTCTCGATGCAGAGAAGATTTCTTAGCGAGAAGAAAGGCGAACGACGAGGCGCACGCCGCGGCGAAGAAGGCGGGTAAGAAGATTGTCACGAAGAGAGCACCGGTGGGTTTGCCGAGAGAGGGTTTTACTTTGGAAAACGTCAAGACGGAAATCTTGACGCCGATCCCGTACGATATCGTCAGAGAAGGTGTGCAGCTTTAAGAAGTTTTATGTATGTATGTATAAACACGCATAGAAAAAAACTTAGTAGCAGAACACGAGAGAGAGAGTTTTCGCGAGAAGGTTGGAACCGTTTTCTTTCGAGCGACTAGCGCTTGGAGAACAACACGGGGAAAAGAGCAGACGGGGAACTCGGGACGGACGGCTGGCATTGCACGACGTCGACGACGATTGGGGAGACAGAGAGAGAATATATCTAAAACGTACTAAAATTTTAGCATTGAAAGAACTATTTGTAGACAAAACTTAAAAAATACGAGTAACGCCTTGAAAAATATAAAATGGAACACACAACAAGGACGACGAGACACCACACCATGCGCGAAAGATCATCCGAAGAGGAGGACGAGAAGGAGGAAACCGTGCTGCGAGAAGAAGAAGAAGAAGAAGAAGAAGAAGAAGTGATTGTGGACATATGCGCGGGTCAAGGGCAGTTGAAGTTTCTCTCTCGGAGAGCTGCCAAAACGAAGACGAGCGTAACGCCTCCGCTTTTGAGAGAAGGAAACTCAATCATACTTGAAGTGAAAGATTTGTGCGAGTACGCCGAAGAAAACGAGGAAGAGAAAAGCAAAGTACCGTGGGTGGAACACAAATTCGCGATTGGAGACTCAACGCATCCGGAAGGGTTGGAAGAAGCGCTTTTAAAAATGCGGGTGAACGATATCGCCGAGGTGAAAATTTTTGCCTCCTCGGAATATCAGTTATGCGACGCGCTTTTACCCGAGACGCAAACGATTACTTTCACAGCTTTATTTGTAGTTAAAGTGGTTGAAGTTACCGACGATAGCGTTACAGATGATAAGTTTGCGATGTCGCACAGAGAACGGTTGGAGTACGGCGAGAAAATGTTGGAGCGCGGCCGCATGTTATATCAAACGAAGCGGTATCGCCGAGCGAAACTCATGTGGGATAAAGGCGCGGATGTCTTTTCGTTGAGAGAACCGCAAGGCGAATTCGATAAAGACGGAGAAAAGAAAAACAAAGAGTCCTTTCAAGTCGCGCATAAGATTTATAACAATCTCGCGATGCTACATTTGAAGATGGAAAATTATAAAGAGGCGGAAGCGTTCGCTTCTGATTCGTTGGATTGCGAGAAAGATAACGTCAAAGCGCTCATGCGAAGGGCAAAGGCGCGCTTGGAACTGCTTAAGTGGGAAGAAGCAGAGAAAGATATGGATACTGCGTTACAACTCGAAGAAGAAGCGACCGAATCGAACGTGGAAAAGTTAAAGCGCGAACTCGCTCCGCTCCGGAAAAAATTACAACTTCTCCGTAAACAACAAGATCTGAAAGATAAAAAAGATGGTTTCGGAAACGTCTTCAAAAAAAGCGAAAAGAAGACGTATTACAAAGACGACGAGATTGCTAAAGAGAACGAGGCATTTCCGTGCAAAGATTTGGCGACCACTCAGTTAGATTGGGACGAAGAGTTCAAGCAAATTGATATGGAAGAGGCAGAAGCGGTCAGATGGAAAGGCATGAAAGAACGCGAACACAAATATAACCTTTTGCGATTCGCGCACGATCCAGAGATTTATATGAACAATAATGCATAGTAATAACAACGATAATGACGATAATAATATTTTAATTACACGCTTCTCTTCTACCAACCATCATCGCATCATAAATCAGTCTTCTTCTTTCGTGTCTAAACCCAAAAGCGTCGGCGTTCCTGGAAACTCAAACCTAACGTGCGTCGTCGTCAATTTACTCGATCCGGTCGTATCGAACAACCACTCCGCATCTTTAACCATTGCCGCCGGTATCGACCCGTCCGTTTTATTTGCATCCTCTAAGATGTGTTTCGCCATCTCTGCTTTCCCTTCCCCTACGGCGGCAAATACTTTTCGTTTCGCCATATTCACCACTGGCATAGAAAACGTGATGCGTTCGGGAGGCGGTTTCGGCGAATCCGCGATGGGTAAAATCCATCGCGCGTCGTTCACTTTCACCAGCGAATGATTCGGAAATAACGAACATATGTGCCCATCCGGCCCAAAACCTAACAACAACAGATCAAATATCGGCAATCCACCGTCTCCTTTCGGTAAGATTGTCTCCGATAAGCTCTTCAACTCTTTATCGTACGCCTCCGCCGACTTTGCGCTCGCGCCTTCGTTCGCTTCGTACAAACCGTCGTCGATGGCGTGCAAATTCTCTCTCGGGATTGGCACGTCCTTAAACAACGTCTCGTACGCGCCACCAAAGTTACTCTCTGGATCGTCTAAAGGCACGCATCGTTCGTCCACCCAAAATACGTGCCATTTCTCCCACTCAATTTTATTCTCCTCGTTTGTGTCCTTCTTCAATCCGGAAAGCATTTTAATCAAACTCCCGCCGGCTAATCCGAGCGTGAAGTACCCTCTCTCTTCAATCGCACTTCTCGCGCTTTCCGCGGTCAACTCCGCGATCGCTTTCGAGACTAACTCGGGAGTGTAATACACGGTGCACTCGGGAGCACCTTCCGGTTTCGGCGTCGATTCAAAGTTTTCCATTTTTATAATGTTTTTGTAACGAGTTGACCGATGAGATATTTTGGAGGAGGATTTGGAGCCAATTGACGTCGTTTTTAAAAAAGTAGACTTTCCTCTCCAAGAAGAAACTCGCGACGATGATGATAAATTCGTCGAGGAGACGATCATTAATACTAAGCAGCAGAGAGGACGAGGAGAGAAAGAAAGCGAGCGCGTGTGGTGCGAGTGCGCGCGCGAGTGATGGGTTTTGAAAGAGACTTTTCTCAACAGAAAAAAAGTGGTTGTCTTTTTGTGAAAAAAAGTTGAAAAAAAAGAAATTTTTCGTCAGTCTGCCGTCACTGATTAACACTCCTTTACGGGGAAACAGAAGAGAAGCAACTACTCATCAACGACACAACAAAACGATGAGCGCGGTAAAAAAGTTGATTCCTCTGATGGACAGAGTTCTGGTGGAGAGAGCAGTCGCGGCGACGAAAACGAGCGGGGGGATTTTGTTGCCAGAAACCGTCGGAAGTAAAGTACGTCGGATGAATTCTCATTCTCATTCTTCTTCTTCTTCTTCTTCTTTAGTCTTCTTTTTATGAATTTCGATTTTGGTTTGTTTATCTGAGAGAGAGAGAGAGAGAGAGCGCTCCACATTGGGAGGACGTTCTCTTTAAGAGCTGAAACAGAGGATGATGATGGACGCGTTTTCTTTTTTTTATGATGAGTAGAGCTCTCGCTTTTCTGCGCGTGACTGACGATTGGATGATGTTTCTCTCTTTCTTTCTTGTTCTATTAAATAACTACAGCTCAACGCCGGCGTCGTCGTCGCCGTCGGACCGGGGCGACCGAGTCCAATGGACGGGAAACTAATTCCAAACGGTACGACTTTTTACTCACGAACAACATTGAGTCTCTTTCCTAACGATGACTTAATACTATTATTATTACAGGCGTTAAAGCCGGCGATAAAGTCTTGCTCCCGGAGTTTGGCGGTCAAGCCGTCAAGCTCGACGAAGGCCCGCAAAAGAAAGAGTTCCTCTTATACCGAGACGAAGAGATCCTCGGGATATTACAGGATTAATACTATACTCGCGATGATATCGTAATTCGTAGCAACACTAGTCGTTTAATAAACCTATTTAATGTAAGAGAGAGAAAAAAATAGAAAGGGGTGCTCAACTTCTCTCACTATTCATCACAGCGCTTCTTTCAATCTCTTTTTGGCTTCACTCCTCAAAAAAATTCAAAGAAGGCAGTTTCGTCACAAACAGACGACTGCTCGTCATCTGGAAAGAAAATTAAAAAAATCTTTCACCATCACCATGGCGGGCTCTCCGTACCCGAAGCGGAAGCGGAGTAAAGAGACGACCTCGTCTCCTTCTCCTTCTCCAAAAGCGGTGGCGGCGGGTGCGGGTGCGGTTGAGCAGCAGCGCGACGATTTTGACGACGACGAGAAGAAGAAGAAGAAGAAGAAGAAGACGAAGGCAAAGACGAAAATCAAATCACACCAAAACGACGAAGAAACTTTACGCAAAAAAAATCAAACGACGACGACGACGACGACGAGTCAGACGACGACGATTGGTTCTATCGAGGAAAAAGAAAAGGAGGAGGAAAACGACGAGAAGAAGATCACGCCGAGAGAATGGTTCGCGCTGTTAGTACACTCCTCTTCGCGATATCGAGAGCACTTAGAGCGCTTGAAATGCGACGACCGTAACGAAAAGGAAGAGGAGGAGGAGAAGGCGTTGGATGATTCTTTTTCCGAGGAGGAGGAGGAAGTTGAGAAGAAAAAAGGAGACGACGACGAAAAGAAGAAGAAGAAGCGAAAAGGAGTAGAAAAAGAAGAAGATGGAGATGAACAAAAACGCGAAGAAATAACGCCGTACAACGCGTTAGATTCCGGAAGTCTTTTGTTTGAAGACATGTGGAACGTGCGATCGAGAGCGATGGAGGAGTATACGCCCGCAGAAATTACAGCAAACAAACACGGTCGCGTCGACATTTCGTATCCTTCGAAGACTATTTCGGCGGGGCCGACAGGTACCGCGAGGGAACGCCTGAAGAAGATTAACAGATTCGAGAAGAAAGAAGAAGGGGAAGAAGGGGACGCATGGACCAAAGAATTCGACGGAATCGAAACGTTGGCACAGCTGTTGATACAAAAGAAGTCGCACTTGTCCAAGATTTTAGAGCCGGTGTGTCATAATGACTTTTTCTTGAAGGAACCGACGACGAGCGAACAACTCAGTCGGTTACCGCACTCGCACAGGTTTACTGAAATCTATGAAAGAGGATCCACGACCGAAGAACGCGTGGAAAGATTGAAGATGATTGCGTACGTTTTAAACTTGAAGCTACCGGGTGACGTTTGTCAGAAGAGAACCTCGAGTCACATTCGAGCATTTCAAGGGCTAATGAAGGAAGTGTTGACGCGTTTAAAGTCGCTGGCGTTTGCATGCGCCAGACACGAGTTGTTCGATGCCGTAGAATTTCTTTCGTTGGAATCAAACTTAGTCACGAAAGAGATGACGAGAGAAGAAGAGCAAATCAACACGGCGAGAGAAATTACGCTTCAAAACGCGCAGATTTTAACCGCGGTAATGGCAGTTATGATCAGTTTAATCGGCGAAAGCAACGAAAAAGAGTTTCAGACTTGGCAAAAATTAGAATACACGGGACACGCGTCCGCAAACGCGGAGGCAAGAAAGACAACTAGCAGCAAATCGGTCGGGACCACTAAATTAGATTTCGACAGCTTAAAAAGGTTGGCGCGAACGTTACGCAAGAAATTGTACGCGAGAAATACGATAACGGCACCATGGCAGGGAGAGATGATAACCGATTTTGGGGCTATGACGAATAAGAAAGAAGAAGGCGCGCTCGGAAAAAGATCGAGAACACCGATAGCGGCCGCCGGTGGCCAAGAGCCTGACGACGAATACAACGAATTAGAGGGGATGGAGCACGACCAAGCGATGAAAGGAGATGGAACAAAACTGCAGCAACAAACAACCACGACGAAGATAGCCACGGCATCTCTTTTGACGCATTGCTCGTATTTGTTTACGAGAAGCGATATGCGCTTGGAGGATAGCGATATTATAGGTCGATGTATCTATTCCATTCCAATCGTTTCACTCGCGGTTTCGCGGTTTCGAGCCTATGAACGGAACGATTCCACGGAAGGTATAAAAATACACAAAGCTTTTAGTGAAGTTTACAAGCTCGGCAGCGACATCGTTTCCCGTCTATGCGCAATGGCTGGAGATATATACGGCACCATGTTGCCAAAAAATTTAGACGAGACATTCTTCACCTCAGGAGAAAAGGTGATAGTGGCAGAGAATTTATCCAGGTGGTATGCGCCCGATTTTATCGAGAGCAAAGAGGTGTTCTTGTACTCGGAGAGTGTACAGATGCAGGATACATACGAATACGGCCAATGGTTATTGATGCCGCACTCCGAGACAAAAGCTGCATTTTGCCGCAAACTCGTTGCTTTCTTTGTAGCGGCACAACACGACGGGTTTTTCGGGAATTTTCATCCTCTTCCTCGGAAAGATATTTGTCGCACTTTGTGCATCTTAAAGTATCACAAACACTTAGTTGATGGCATCAAACGCGACTATGTGGACCGATTATACAGTCCTACCGAGGAAAGTGGCAACGTTGAAGCATCGTTACCGATGCGCGATAGGGCGGGACAATATGGACCAATTCTCTACAAGTTGATCGCAAAGTTGAGCATTTTGAAAGAAATGGCGAAAGAGACGACGGAAAATCTTGCATCGAGTACCGCAGTTCGAGAGAATAAGTGCGGCGACTGCGCGGAGCTCATTGTCAAAGAGACGAACATTTTACCGTTACTTCTTCAGCTCTTGCGCGATATACCGTCAGACGCAATCATATTGCAAAAGGCAACCGGTGGTCACCGCTTCATCGCACTCGACCTCGAGTTAGCGTCGTTGTTTGGAGCTTTATTAAACAAGAAAGAGCAAGTTCGCGCGGAGGTGCTGAAATACGAGGAGGGCGCATTCGTACCATTGATAGTGACGAGACTGCTCGATATGCTGTCACCGCAATCGTCTTCCGCATCTTCCTCCTTGTCGATGGGACAATGGTATCTTGAAAACTACGAAAACGCCATGTGTGCCTCTCCGACGTATTGGATGAAGAGGTCTTTATGGGAACAAACGAATTTAAAGAATCAACAACCGAAACCGGGAATGAGCTCTTATCAAACGGCGCGAAAGAAAGGTGCCGTAACGGCGGAAATTATTCAATGCGTTTCCGAATGTGTTGCGAGCATGAACGGAAAAATAAGAGAGATCAACGACGAGTTGGACAAGCGCGACTTCTCCTCCGTATTGTTGAAATTGCTCGAACGAAAAGAAGGCAACGTGAAAGAATCGGTTTCGGCGGCAATCATCGCCATGGGCGAACATAAGAAAATAATAGGAAAGATTGAACACTTGATCAAGAGCTTCGGCAAGAACTTTCGCAACTCCGGTAATCCCAAGCAATTGCTCTCGGTAACTGAGCGAGACGGGCTGAAATCTATGATGCGCTCTGTCACAGAGTTAGTGAAGGAAACTCCAACCGTGCCGGACGTTATCAACCGCGTCGTCAGCCAAACTCGCATGGCTAGATGGATGGAGAGACTATGGCGAGAATCGGAAGAACATATTTACGACAATATGAAGAACACCGAAGAAGGAATGGCAAAATTGAAATCATTTGAGGAAGAATACAGCAAGGGAACTTTAGTCAACTGGCGTACTCTTCGGAAGGAGGCGGACTTGAACGACGCGCTCAAACAGATCGTCGGATGTTCAACCTCGGAAGTCCTGAAGTTTCGAAGTTGCTACGACGATGAAGACCAGAACATAAAGAAGACCAAGTTGTATAAAAGCGTTCGTGTTTACGCGCGAATATTTCGGGCGAAAGTCGCGGTGGGTTCTCTCGGCTTACCGGAGGGAAATCCATCGACGGATGTGGATGCGAGCGATCCAACGTTTCTAGCGACTGGGAAGTACCCATCGGTGCTCGAATTGAATTTAGTAGAAACGATTATATCTGCACTCGCGCATACGCGTTTAGAAGACGCTTGCGACGTCATGGTTGACGAAGGAATGGTTGAAAGCGTGAAATCGTTGATACAAGTTCTCTGTGAAATCAACGATCGAGTGGCAACATTGTTAGACGTCGTGAAAGATGAAAAGGATCCACGCATTGTTTCCGTCTCGGAAGTACTCAAAGAAGCGTGTTATTGCATGAGTTTATTGGCTAGTAAATCGTGTCATCAAGATCGCGTCGCAGACGCTGGGGTTATTCCAGTCTTGGTCCAGATAATCTCGAACTTTAACTCAAAGCAAAAGGAAAAACCGCACGATCCGGTCGCCATCACATCTTCTGTTGCGAGACGCGCCGCCGACGCCATCACGAACCTCGCGCACGAAAATCACGCCATCAAATCCACCGTGAGACACGATGGTGGTATTCCGCCGTTGATTTCCTTGCTGCATTGCGTGCACGACGTGAAAGTACAACGCGCCGCCGCTGCCGCCTTGAGAACATTGGCATTTAAGAATCCTGAAAACAAAAACCAAATCGTCGAAGAAGGCGCTTTGAAAATGCTCCTTTTCATGGTCCGCTCAGAAGATTCTTCGGTACACAAAGAAGCCGTCGGTGTGATTGGGAATCTCGTTCATTCGAGTTTACCCATTAAGAAACGAGTTTTAGACGAAGGCGCTTTACAGCCCGTCATTGGTTTGTTATCTTCCTCGTGTCTTGAATCGCAACGAGAGGCGGCTTTGTTGCTCGGCCAATTCGCCGCTACAGAGCCTAAAGATTATAACATGACTCGAATCGTCCAGAGAGGTGCCATCGCACCTTTAGTCGAGATGCTGAAGAATTCGGATCCTGGTTTACGTGAAATGGCCGCGTTCGCGCTGGGAAGACTCGCGCAAAATACGGATAATCAAATCGGCATTTGCTTTGGCACCGGTATTGGTCCTCTCTTGAAACTTCTCGATTCGAACATCGATGACATCATGTTGCACTTACGAGAAACAAATAGTTCGGTCAAAAAGCCGGACTCTGAGTTGAAAGTCGACGCGAGACGATACGTGGAGAATTTGCAACATAACGCAGCCTTTGCTTTGTACGGATTATCGGACAATGAGGATAACGTGCACGTAATCATCGCGGAAGGGTCGGTTCAACGTTTCCGCGACGCCACTCTTCTGTTGGAAGCTTCCACCACGTGCGTACAAAAAACGTTGCAACGTTTGGAAGACAAACTGACTTTAGATAAAAACAAGAAATGTCGAGAGTATTTGCAATATCTGATGACGACGGAGCCAAAACACGCGAAGAAGTTTCGCATTGCCGTCGCTTTCGCGCACTTGTGCAATAAGAAAGACATGCAGGACATCTTCCTCGAATCCGGAGGTTTGAAAATATTAATCGACGTTCTCATTGATCACGCGTGGAACAAAACTGGACACAAGTCTTCCGAAAACGGAGTGTCTTTCAGTAGACCTGGAACTAATAATATCGAACCGCGGCGATACTTCCTAAAGTCGCTCGCGTTTACGAAAGAAATAATGAAATACGACAATCCAGGTTCTGACTTCAATAAAAGTATCGTCGCGATTACAGAAAAATTAGCAAACGTCCAAAAATTGCACGGTCATTGCTTGACCGCTTCCTCGTTGCTTCCGTCTGGAGCGACTGGAGCGAATGTGCGGGAAACCATAGAGGCTATTTCTAGCATCGTTGAAAAGACGAAACGCGACGGTCTAGGGAACAACGGCCCGGAAGTTTTCTTAGACGATGACGAGTTCATGGAACTCGACGGCGACGACGCAGCAAACGAAATCGTGGCAAATAAGTATGTTTCGGAAATTTCCACTCAATTCTTTCCCAAAGATAACGGCGAGAAGGAATTATTCAAGGAGTGTCTCGTGGTCATGGATGGTGGCGAATATAAAGTCAGACTTGGCGATCGGATGTCAGGGATACCGGAAATGAAAATGAGCGCGAAAACCAAGAACCTTGATTTATGCGACGTCGTGTTCGTGTGCGCCTACGGTCGTCTAGAGTATCATGCGCATCGAATTGCATTCGCACACGCGAGCGAGAAGTTCTTGAAGCTAATAGAAGCTGGTTGTTTGCACGTTAAAAACACAAGAAACAAAAAGAAGGAAGAGAAAGTCTTTGGAGCGATGGTTGACGAAGAGGAAGATCCTGCACGCATGGTGATTGACGACGACGACGACGACGACGACGAAGACGACGACGACGATGACGACGACGACGATGGCGACGACGATGACGACGACGATAACGAAAAAGACAACGCGATGTGTCGAGTGAAGCTCGATTGTTCCCAATTTGCCTGCGAGCAATTGCTGTACTATTTGTACTCTGGAACATTCACTGGGGTGAGTCTCTCGCAACGCGAAAGTTTGCCTTCAGACTTCTCCACCTTAATACAGGATTACTACTTTGAAGTACTCAATTTGGCGAGGAAATACGATCTCGCCGGTCTCGTTCGAGAAGTTGAAGTGAGTTTCAAAGGCCTTTTTACCGTGCAAAACTACCTACGAATCATGTATCACCCGTTGTTGGAAAAATCGGAGGTGATTACTAAGCTCGGCTGGCAGTTTGCGTTTGAGAAGAGAAACGTGCATAAAATAATCGAGCTGCACGGTATGAACTACTACACGATGATGATGCACGATGACGAAGAAAAATTGACGAGCTGGTTATCAGATCGAATCAAAAATGCTCGCGACTTCACGCAAGGAGACGAGCAAGAGTCAGAAGATGAGTTGCCTGAAGAGGATGGAGAAGGTCCGGAGGAGGAATTTTTTTAAGAGAGGGAGCGCGAAATAGCGCTCGTTTTTAAAATCGAAAAGGTAGGAATATCTTCTCTTTTAATAACAATAAGTTCTACTATAATGTGAAATGCTACTACATAAGAATACACAACGCGTTGTTTTCTCTCTTTTATCTATTTATATATATGTATCTCCGAAAAGCTTCCTCCTCCTTTACGAGATGATGAGCGCTTTCTTAAGCAACGACCCCGCCGTCTCTGACGGCTGCGCCCCTTTCGCGATCCACTCTTTGATCGCCGGGGCGTTCAAGGAAGACTCTTTTTTGATCGGATCGTACCAGCCTAAGAATTCGATCGGTAATCCGTCGCGTCTCTTTTTGGAATCAATAGCAACTAATCTGTAAAACGCTTGGCGCTTTCTTCCCAAACGCGTAAAACGAATCTGTAATATTTTTTCGACCAAGAAGAAGAAGAAGAAACAGGGTTAGGTTGAATTCCAACACGTTGAGAGGAAAAAAAAGCGTGACGACGAAATGACGACGAGGAAAAGAAGAGGTATTGGTACTCACCACAACTCTGTTTTCAATCTTCAACGACGGAAACGCTTTCGCAGCTCTAATCGGCGCCTGTAAATGAGAAAATTTGGTTAGTTTTTACGTCGCGTGAGGTTACAAATCGCGCGCGCGCGCGCAGCAAATCCTCCTTCGGAATTTTTTTATCCAGAGGGAGGAGAGACGGCGGAAGAAAGGAATTTTCGCGCTTTGAAAGCGCACAAAAACACACAGAAACGACGCCAAAAATATGTACCTTGGCCGATAAGCCTTGCGTGGAGCAAACGCTGTTTGAGAAATTCAATCGAGTAGGGGCGGACGCTGCGAACGACATTATTATTTACGGTTCGTACTACGGGCTAAAGTGACGAATTTCGAGAAACAGGAGGAGGAGGAGAAGTGTTTTTTTGGAGAGCAGAGAACCAGCTTTTTTTTTTTTCGTTTTTTTGAAGGAAAGGAACGAGGAAGAGAGCTCTGGAGAGGAAGCAATTTTATTTGAAGAAGTTTTTCTTCTTACTGCACACACTTTCGCGGAATCTCGCCATAAACTCTACGTTACGAAGTATCATCCACTAAAACAATGATCAACGCTGACGGAGATAACGTCGATTTGTACATCCCGAGAAAGTGCTCGTGGACGAACCGCTTGATCACGTGCAAAGATCACGCGGCGATTCAAGTGAACGTCGGGCATTTGGGTCCGGACGGGACGTACAATGGCAACTATTCGACTTTTGCCATTTCGGGTTACGTGAGAAACAAGGTACGCATTCGAAGAATTTGATCGTGTAATTGTGAAACGCTTTATTTTCGCGACGTTAAGGCGGGGTTGTTTGTAGATTTTCTGGGTCGCGAGTGGTTGAAAACCGCGCGATTTCGCGGATGATTTTTCCAAACCAAACAAACCCCACTCTCTCTTTTCTCTCTTCTTCGAAATCTCAACTCTATACTCACTCCTCTCTCTCCTTCATTCGTTTTAAAAAATCAACAGGGTGAATCGGACTGCGCCATGGACCACCTCTGGCAAAAGAAGAAGGGCAACAACTAATGCATCTTTGTATTAGTCTTTGCCTTTATTTTTAGTTTAACTTTAGAAAGAGAGAACATTAGAAATTTGGATTTGTTGTATTGAACACGAAAGAGTCCAAGAACGTAGCATAAAAACGAAAACGCATACAAATCTTGTTCATCTGTTGATGGATTGATTGGTCACGGACACGCGCGCACTAATGATACAACATCACGATGACTACTTTACGAGTACATTACTTCTTTTTCACCGGAGCGAAGAAACTGGCGATGGACTTCGGCTTGGTTTTAATCTCTTTCAAACCGCCGTCGGCGCCGAGTTTGAATATCGTCTTTTCTTTTTCCGGAGCGCCAAACTTCTTATTCACCGAAGGCGGCTTGGGAGGTAGCTTCTTCAATTCCGCGCCTGGGGTGGTATTATTTGACGCAGTTTTGCTAAACTTGTTTCGTATCTCGGCGTTCTCATCGTTCTTGTTGTTCTCGAACGTTCGCTTGAACGAATTGTCCGTCGCGCTCGGTTTTTGATGACTTTGCTTGTTCGGCGAAGAAAGCGGCGTGCGGCTTTTCTTTGAGGCGGAGGGTGGCGCCGGCGTATGCTTGTTTGCTTGCACTCCTTGCTCCGCAGCGCCGAGCATTTTAGCGATCTCTAAATCCTCCAAGTCTTCTGCGCTCAATACCGGTTGTTGTTCTTTTTTTTTTCCTACCATGCTTTGCGGATGCTTCCTCGGCGAACGTCTCAACGGCTGAGAAGGAGGAGGAACCGTTGTTGTTGTTGTTGTTGTTGCTGCTGTTGCTGGCGGCATGGCTGCTACTACTGGAGCTGGAGCCGTGGAAGTGGCAACTTTCTTCGCCGCAAACATAGAATTGATGTTGACTTTTGGAATTTTCGGTCCCTCGTTCGTCGGTTGCACGTTATGCATGTTATTGTAATTATTATTGTATCTTTGTTGAAAGTGCGGTTGCGCGTGAGCAAACGGACGCCTCGCGATGGGATCCATTCTTCCTTCTGCGATTTCAATCGCAACTTTGTCCTCGAATACTTTGCCCAAAAAGTCAAGCTCGTCGGATGTCTTCCCGAGAAGCTCCTCGGGAAGCGGCGTCAAGTGCTTCAATGTTTTCTCCTTGACGTCATAAATCAACGCGTGTCTGAAGGTATAAACCGCGCGCTGCCATTTTTCGACGTAACCTTCTGGAACGTCAATCTTTGGGTCTTTACTCATCATTTCTAACGCGGTTTTTGCGCACCGGTCATTTTTGTTGACGAAAGCGTGGGCCTTTTTAAAACCAACATTTCTCACGTTTTCTAAGAAATCGCACCCGCTCATCGCGCAGAGACCCAAGAAGTCGTCGTGGGTCCAATTCTCGAAGGACAATGGAGAATTGGCACCTCTGGAACCTTTTCCTCCCGCGGAAGACTTCGAACCACCTTTTTTCTTCGCAGCAGTAGCAGTCTTTTTCTTCGCGTCTACGTTTTCATCCGACTCGTTCGTTCCATCGTTTTCCACGGTCATTTGACTCTCGTTATTGATCGTCATTTCACTTTCTTCGTTGTTAGTAGTCGTCATCTCCTCGCTGGGTGTCGTCGTCGTCGTCGTCATCGCCGCAGCTGTTTTATTCATCAACACGTCCTCCAACAAAACTTCTTTACACGCCCCAAACTTGTCTAACTTGAAACAAACTCTCTCGCACCCGTAGGCGACCAAATCCGAATCCTCCGTGAACACCACGTCCACTCCACCATTTTCCCTCGATTGCCTCGCCAAATGCGCTATTTGCGCGTCCGCTTCGTACGGGGCTACGACGAATTCAATACCTTCTCTCTTCAACGCCACAATCAACTCCAGCGCCATCCTCGGCGAAATATCTAAGCTCTGCGTAAACATAAACGTCGCGCCTTCTCGATTGCCTTGTTCCAATCGCTCTCGTCCTTTCTGTTTCGCCTCTTCTCTCCTTTGTCGTCTCGTGCCTTCCTCGCTCGCTTTCGCCGGTAATCGATCGCCGTCGAACACGATCACCGGTTCCACGCCAAAAAATTTCAGCATCTTCGCCCTGTGGATGCAATAGTTCACGTACGGGGCGTCTCTGTTTTGTTTTACCCAGTAGTGATTTCCCGTGTGCAACTCTAACGCGCACGAATACGCGCCTTTGTGGAGCCACGAGTACGCGTCGACGGCTGCGCGCATACCTTTTATTACACGTTCCATCCAATGCGTTTCGTTCGCGCGAAGCGGTTGGTTGATGATGACGTAAAAAGAAAGAGTACGATGGTGCGTCTCTGTGTCAGTTTTTGAATATCTCGACGCGAAACAAAGGGAAACCAAATCGGAGACGACGAAAGTCGTTTTAAAAATGCGCGACTGCGTATTCATACCTTTAAACTGTTCCACTTGCGCGTCGCGGTAGTAATGCTTCAACTGTTCCGGCAATCCTTTGATTCCCATTTTGATGATGATGTGTGTTTTTAATACCTTTGAGTGCGTCGTAAAGGTGAGCGAGGAAAGTCGACGATGGTAGTCCTCTTCTGAGGAGTAAAGGACGAGCTCCTCGATATTTTATTTTTCTGTTGCATGCGCTCTCGTCGGTTTTTTTTCCTTTTCTGACAGTCTCGTTTTGGCTCTCAAAAAAAAAACTCACCTCAAAAAAAAAACGCCGCCACCTTCATTTTAACAACAAACGCTCTTTGAATTTGTCTTCTTGGTCTTGGTCTTCTTCTTGGTGTCTCTTCTCTGTTCTGTCGAGAGAAAGCGAGAGAGAGAGAGTAGTAGTATTAATAGTAATAATGGCGAAAACGCGGAGGAAAAAAAAGCGCACGCACGCGGTGAGCGAAGAGAACACAAACGGTGCGAAGAAAAATGTCAAATCGTCCTCAACAAACGTCCCGAAAACGTTCGTGGTGAAACGAGGGAAACTCTCGCACTTGGTGAAGAGTTTAACCGAGGACGTGAGGAAAATCATGGAACCGAACACCGCCTCGAAGCTGAAAGACTCGAAATCGAATAAACTGAAAGATTTCATCAACGTCGCCGGGCCTTTAGGCGTGTCGCATTTCTTGTTGTTCTCAGCCACGGAAAACGCGAAATACTTGAAAATATGCAAAACGCCGCGAGGACCGACGTTGACGTTTCGAATCGATAAGTATTCTTTAGAGAGGGACGTGAAGAAAGCGCAGAAGAATCCAAAATCGAGAGGGAAATCGTTTTTGAATCCAGCGCTGGTGGTTTTGAATAATTTTAGCACCGCCGGTCAAGAGAGCGAAAAGAAGCTGTGCGCGTTGACGTTTCAGAATATTTTCCCGGCGGTGAACGTTAAAAAAGCAAAGTTAAGTTCGTGTAAACGAGTCGTTCTGGTAGATCACGATAAGGAGACGAATTTGTATAGATTGAGGCATTTCCACGTGGACGCAAAGCCGGCGAAAGGCGATCGGAAGTTGCGGAAAATGTTAAAATCGAGAGAGGTGCCCGATATGGGGCGAATGGCGGATATTAGCGAGTTTTTTACCGGCGCGGCGAGTTCACCGGGGTCAGACTCGGACGTTTCCGACAGCGAAGACGACCCGAAAACGAAAGTCCAGTTAGCGCAAGACTTGGATCGAGTGAACAAAGCGAAATCGACCGCGAAAATTCTTTTAAAAGAACTCGGCCCGAGACTGGACCTCGAGTTGGTCAAAGTCGAAGAAGGCGCGTGCGAAGGTCGAGTTTTATTCCATCAATACGTGGAAAAAACCGTCGAGGAAGTGAAAACGCAAGACGAATTGCGCGCGCAAAAAGAGCAGTTGAAAACCAAGCGACGCAAAGAACAAGAGGAGAACGTGAAAAGGAAAGAGAGAGAAAAAGAGAGGAAAGAGAGAGAAAAACCGAAGAAGAGACCGAGGTTGAGAGAGAAAAACGACGACGAAAAAAACGACGACGACGACTGGCCGGAAGAGCCCGCGAAGGAGTACAAAGAAGGCGACGTGTACGAAGGAGATAACAAGAACAAGTCCAAGAAAAAAGGCGGGTTTGGATCCTCTAATAAACGATAATAGAAGAGAAACATTATTGTACGTAGAAAAACGAGTAGTAATAGAGAAGAAGGAGTGTTGGAGAGTATTTTTGAGATTTGAGAGAAACAATAAAAACCAAGAAAATCGTCATTCTTATTGCCCCATCGGTTAAAGGTTTAATTACACAGCTTTAAGGAACACACACATAACTAACTAAAAATGGTACGTTTGTAATCTCTACTATGCGAATCCCCGCTTGAACGATGTCGGAGATTTTCGCGCGATGTTTTAGAGCGGGCCCCGGCGAGGAGGGCGTTTTGAAATCTTTCTTTTTCTTCGCCTAAAAAATTTTAGCCCCAAAAAAGAATGAGGCGAGATTTTTGCGCGCGTTTGGGCTTTAAAGAGATCGAGATGAAGGGATAAAACGCGGACGAGTAGTCGCGAATTGCGCGGAGAGAATGGTTGCTCGCTCGATGACGCGCTCGTACTCTGCGTTTCACCTTCGTATCATCGCATTTCAAGCGCGCGGAATTTTCTTTCTCTTTTTTTTTCCTTGAGAGGGAAGGTCGAAGGAGGATGCAGAAGAGCAGCCCTTGATTTGAGAGTACTGACGAATACGTATCCTTCTTTTTATTCAACTCTTCTTTACCACTATAATACATCATACAGTCTGGAGAACTTGCTTGCACTTACGCGGCCCTCATCTTGCACGATGACGGCCAAGAAATCACCGAAGACAAGATCAACGCGGTCGTCAAGGGCGCCGGTATCACCATCGAACCGTACTGGGCGGGCTTGTTTTCCAAATTCTTGCAATCCAAACCGGTTGAAGAGTTGATCTCCAACGTCGGCGGCGGCGGCGGTGGCGGCGGCGGCGGTGGCGGTGGCGGTGGTGGCGACGCTGGCGGTGGCGGTGGCGGTGAAGCCGCGAAGGAGGAAGAGGTGGAAGAAGAAGAAGAAGACATGGGCTTTGACTTGTTCGATTAAACAACAACAACACACATTAGTTTGGTAGACCTCAAATATAAAAAGAGACGACACGCATACCACCTGTGTGGCGTGGTGACTCCACGCGTGTGATTGAAGAAAGTTTAGTAGTTTCGTATCCAAATGCTGCGTATACAATAGATTAGTTGTTTTCTTTAATTATATGGTATAAAGTACAATCGTCGCCGTCGTGTTATCAAAATCAACAACAATCAACAACAACGTATATTCGTTATTTAAATACTGTAGGAGAGCTAGTATTTATTATTCTCTCTCTCACATCTACTACATCACGGACATTTTTCGTCTGAGTCTGAGATGCACGTCCCGACTCCGGCTTGCCCTCGGATGGCTTTGTGAATGTTTCCGCCTTTTGTCATGTCAAAAACGACAATTGGCAAATCGTTCTCGCGGCACATCGTGATTGCCGTTTGGTCCATGACACCCAATCCTAACCTTTGAACGGTCTCGTACGATAACCTCTCGTATTTCTTCGCGTTTACATTTTGTTTTGGGTCCGAGCAAAACACGCCGTCTACTTTCGTCGCTTTTAACACCACTTGCGCGTTGATCTCCGCCGCTCTCAACGCCGCTCCCGTATCCGTGGTAAAAAACGGATTCCCCGTCCCGGCGCCGAAAATAACCACCCTCCCTTTCTCCAAGTGCCGCATAGCGCGTCTCCTTATGTACGGTTCCGCCACTTCTTTAATGCTCAGCGCCGACAACACTCTCGTTTGGACGCCTTTCGCTTCAATCGCGCCTTGCAACGAAATCGCATTCATGACCGTCGCCAACATCCCCATGTAATCCGCAGACGCGCGATCCAAATGCGCCCCTTCGTGGCTCGCGCCCCGAAAAAAGTTTCCTCCGCCAACCACGACGGCAATTTCCACCCCAGACATGCTCGCCGCAACAATCTCGCCCGCTATGCGTTCCACCACGCGCGGGTCTAAACCAAAATTTTGTCCGTCTTTCGAGGTGTTTCCCGATAACGCCTCGCCGGAGATCTTAAGCATCACTCGCTTCCACTTCGCGTTCGCCGGAGTCGTCTCGCACTCGTCGTCGCTCATGTTTTTGTTTTTATTTTTGTTAATGTTGTTTTTGTTGTTCTTCGAGGAGAGAGAGGTGGCGTCTTTACCCTTTGTTGTCTTTCCCTCGTCCTCGTCCTCAGAGTCGCTCGTCGCTTTTTTGTTCTTCGACATCAAGGTCGAACTCATGCTGCTAAAGCTGCTACTTTTCGCGGTCGTTTCAAAAGCTCCTAAAACTCCTCCTCCTAAGTTTCGCGAGCTTAACGTCGTCCGTCGTCGTCCGTCGTCTTCCGCATCGCCGCTCGTTTCAAAAACACCTCCTCCTCTTTGATTCGCTCTCGCGGTTAATGCAATTTTTTTGCCGCCGCCGCTTAAGGGGACGACGCTCCAGTTTCTTGCTCCAGATGCGAGCGCTTTCGTCGGGGTATTCTTAGCAGCTTTGCGAGAAGAGGAAGGAAAAGAGGCGTTTGAAGAGGAGGACGCGCGACAACTTTTAAAAGTTGATGTTGCGTTCATCTCATACGCTACTACTTTAACAACAACACAAAGAGAGAGAGAGAGAAAGAGGGGCAATTCTTTCTGAGGAAGAGGAGGGGGGGGGAAAACACTCTCTTTTCTCTTCTTCTTTGTGTTCGTGATGAGAGAAGGAAAAATTTAGGTCACAGGAGAGAGAAGAGAAAAGAGAGAAGAGAGAAAAGAGAAGAGCCGCCCTTGTTTTTTATTGGTTTGAGTTGGGGTGCTTTTTTTGGTGCTTTTTGTGCACTTTATTTTGCACTTTATCCTCTTTGTGTGTTGTTTTTGTTCTCATCCGTTTTTGTTCGTTAAAAAAGACGTTTGCTTCAGAGCGAGAAGAGAGCGCGAGAAGAAGGACAGCACTGCGAAGAACGTCGTCCCATCGAAAAGAGCTTTTGTTATATATTGCTCTTTATATATAGATTATTTAGACGAGGAGAGACGAGGGACACAGCGAAACGAAAAAAAGAGTAAATATGAAATTGGAACAAAAACAGCACCTCGACGGCGTTGGGTTTTCTCTTCGCGTCGTAAACACCGAAACCAACCGCTTCACAAAAGCCATCGAACGAACGAAAATGAAAATTCAGAGAGAATTAAAGACGAGACAAACTTTTAACGTGGAGATTCCGTTGGCGTCGATAACCTTCGCGAGAGCGAAAGTGAACGAACAGTTTCAGGTGTGCGCCGCAAAGACGAAAACGACAAAAGCAGATGAAAAACGTATTAAAATACCGCTTGCGAGAATGTTAAAAAATAATCGAGAAGGTATCGTCGTGAACATGATGGGGAAAACGACCGCGGTGTTCTTAGCCGGGGGTTTAGCCGGCGCTTTGGCGAAAACGTGCACCGCTCCGTTGGATCGATTGAAAATTATCATGCAAACGTCTGGAGCGTCGCAACAAAGCGCGGCCGCGAAAGCGGCGGTGAGCGGAGGTTTAGTGCCGGCGTTTATGGCGATTGGTAAGAGCGAAGGTTTGGCTGGGTATTGGAGAGGGAATACGCCGCAAGTGGCGAGAGTGTTGCCGTATTCCGCGACGATGTTGTTCGCGTACGATTTTTATAAGAAGAAATATACGGATAAGAAAACGGGCGAGTTGAGCGTGCCGGGGAGACTCTTAGCCGGAGCCTCGGCGGCGTGCACGGCGACGATTGTGACGTATCCATTAGATATCATTCGCTTACGTTTAAGCGTAGACCCGACGACGACAAATATGGTAGCAGTGTTTAAAAACATTATGCGAGAGGAAGGCGTGATGGCGTTTGCGAAAGGTTTACCGGCGACGTGTTTGTCCATCGCTCCGTATTCGGCGTTGAATTTCTGCGCGTTTGATTTGTTTAAACAGACCATCCCGGAAGAGATCCGCAACGAACCGCAGGGAATTGCCATGGCCTCTTTAATGGCTACCGCAGTTGCCACTGGTTCGTGCTATCCACTCGATACCGTGAGGCGGCAGATGCAAATGAAATCGAGCACGGCGACGAACATAGTCGTCGCGGCGAAAAACATCGTCGCCACGCAAGGCGTCGGCGGCTTGTTCAGAGGCTTCGTTCCCAACGCCGTGAAGAATATGCCGAATAAGTCTATTCAGTTGACCACGTACGACGTCTTGAAAAAGCTCATCGCGAGAAGTGAAATCGCGTACGAGGCTGAGAAGAAGGCGTATTTAAAAGACGTGAAAATGAAACGCGTTTAATCATCATCCGCAGGACGCTGTTAGAGCACGAGACGGAAGAGAGAGAGAATAATAAGAATAACAAAAACAACAACAACAACATCATAAAAGAGAAGAGAATAATAAGAGAGTCATCACGTTTAATATAATAAAAAGGTTTATATGTTTATATATAATTACAACTCGCGCTCGACACAACAAACACCAAAGCGACATCATCCAAGCGCATTCTTTCCCAATCATTCCCGTCGGAAAGAAAGACGTAAAAACGGATATATGTATACATTAATGTCCGCCATCTTCCTTGTGAGGGTATTCAAACAACCCCAAATCGCCTCCCCACGGCCATTGCTCTCTCGACCTTCGTTTCAAGTACGAGTACGCCGGTTGTTCCTCTCCGTGGCCGTGTTCCGCCGTCGCGAAGGAGTACACGCCAAACGCCGCGCACGCCGGAATGGCCAGAAACGTCACCGTTCGCCACTTGTTCATTTCAGCTGTTGTTGTTTGTTATCATCAGCATCATCGAAGAGATGGATGGTATTTGAGAGAAAGAGAAATTAATTGAAGAGGTTAGAGGAGGATAACACGAGTTGACTTTCGACTCTCAAAACAAAGTAAAACGAATGCAATAATCGCATCAAAAGCAATACTGCTTTTCTCGTTATTAGTATTACTATTCCATTCTTAGTCAACGACAAAAGGGCACGCAAATATCTGTCGTCATCAAAGAGAGAAGAGAGAGATCGTATCGTTGTCCGGGGAAAGAAGAGATTTTGATGCGATCGACTTTTTTTCTTACCTATTTCTTCTTCGATGCTTCCACCTCCGCTCATGTTTCTCCTCGTCGCGAGACCACCACCGCGAGGAGTCAAACGAGATGCCGCGCTTTTGAGCGCCTTTTGTGCCGTCGCTCTGAACATAATACCACTACTTTTAAGTTTAGCAAAAGAGTGAAAATGAATATTTTATAATGGAGTTATTCAAAGAGAGGTTTTCTGAGAAAAATTGCTGCGAAAACTCCTCCTTCTCTCTGTGTATGCGTTCTTTTGTTCGTTATTAGTATGAGTATTAATAGTATTACGACGAACTGTGCGCTACGTTTTTGTCGCGTTTCTACGTGCTACGATGCTATATTCGAGCTAGAGAAAATCTCGCGAACGGATTTCTCTCTCCTTCTTTCTGTTTGTATTCACGAGGAGTTTAGCTTTTCCAACAGTTTCCGCTTCTTCTCGGCGAGAAGCTTTTGGACGTCTTCTTCTTCTTCTTCTTCCAAATCTGCTTTTCTTTTTTCACCTCCTTTCTCCTCTCCCTCTTCTTCGTTCCCTTCTTCTTCTTTGTCTTCTTCGACCACCGGAGGAGGTAAAACCTCGATCGAGACGATTTGGTTTCCTTTCTTTTCGATCCCTTGCTTTTCCAAGATTTTCTCCGCGCCGTCCTCCGTCCCGTCTTCGACGTACACGGTTTCTTTCCCGTGCAACGTTTCTACTTCGAAAAAACCACCCTCTTTAGCCTCTAAAGCGGTCAACTGTAATGTTGTTCTCACGTCGTGTTCGTTCGAGTGGCACTTTCGAAACTTTTTCGAAGGCATGGTATAAATAACCGCGTACGTCTCGCGTCCTTGAATCTTCACGCGTTGGTTTTGCTTTGGATTTTTCGGCACTTCCACTCGATTTTGGAAGAAATCGTCCACGGCACCAATGCCTTTACACTTCTTACATATCTCATCTTCGTTCATGGTACCTCCGTTATTACCGAGAACGCCTTTACCAAAACACGTCCGGCAGCTCCCGCGGGTGAGTACCGTGCAGTTCGCGCACGCGACGCCTCCCTTCCCGGTTCCGTTACATTTCACGCACACCGTCTTAAACGGTACCATGGCTAACTTCGTGCATCCGTTTATGCTTTCCTTGAACGTCACGTTGATCAAAACGTCCGATTTTTCTAACCCGTTGACTGCGTTTTCTCGGTCGTATTTCAGCCTTTTCAGCGGGTCCGAGAGGCAGTCAAACGCGACCGTCATCGACGCGAATTTCTTCGCCACATCAGCTTTCTTCTTCTCATCGTCGGATGGTCCTCGATACTTATCCGGGTGATATTTCAGCGCCAACAACCGGTAGGCTTTTCTGATCTCCTTCTCCGAGGCTTGCGGCGAGACGCCCAAGATGTCGTAACAACTTTCTTCTTCCCCGTTGGTGTTGTTCTCGTCAGTATCACGAGCAGTACGAGCAGCCATGACGACGACGACGATAAAGACGATAAAGACGTCCTTTCGAAAAGAGAGCGCGCGTTCAGAGAGAGCGCGAGCGAGAGACTCTCGAAGAGAAGCGCTTTTGATCCTCGATTAAACTCTCGCTCTTCTTTAATCGCTCGTCTCTCGCGTGATGAGAATAAATGACGAACTTTTCTTCCATTTCCCCGCACTGTATCTCGCGCGCGCGCAGAGAATAAAGATGAGCGCTCTGCGTCGCAAAAACATCAACAACGCCTCCGCGGCGATGCCTTCGAACAACACCTCGCCCGCGTTGCCAATCAATTTCGTGGAAAATATGATATCAGAAATAAACGCGCACTCGACGCCAGAGGTGCAAGCGAAAGCGCTGATCGCTTTAGCGGCGTTATCGTTGCGAGTGAAACTCGACCCGGAGAGTTTCTTACGGGTGGTTGAACCAATCTTGGACGTTTTAGAGACGAAGAATAACGATAACAACGATACTAAAAGTGATGATTTCGAAGGCGTCACCGCCGCCGCCTTGGCCGCCTTGAGCTGCTTCCTCGGGAACGTGGAACGAGCGCATCGAGAGATGCTTCGAAACGAACAAAAAGGAGTGAAAATAGTACTACAAGCGATCGAGAAAGCAATGGAGGAGAATGAACGAGTGAAAATCGTCAACGGTCTGGACTGCTTAGTGTGGACGTGCAGAGATAAAGAATGCGCGAGTTTCGTTTTAGTGGGAGATGATGGGAAGAGAGTCGTCGAAGAGGCGAGGAAAATGTGCGAGGTGGAATACGTCGAGGGGAGGTATTTTCCCGGAGAGAAGATGAGCGGAGACGACGTTAACGACGACGATACTAATACGAATAATACGAATAGTAATACTAATAGTAATAACAATAGCGAGGAAAAGGCGAAGGAAAAAGATAAGAGCACGAGCAGTGACAACAACGGTAGCAAAAACAACGGAAAAGAGGAAGCGAAAAGAGTCCACTACCGGCGGCAGGAAGACGCGGTTGCGCCGAAACAAATCGTCGCCGGCGCGTTTGAGCTCTTCGTAGCTTTGTCCGTCTCGGAAGCGGAGAAGATTACCATGGAACACGGCGGTTTAGAGGTGTTCGCATCGGCAATAAAACGAGTCGGGGGTGGTGACGAAGGCGTCGATATCTTCACCAAAAACGAAGAGGCGAAATATCTCGAACACTTCAAAAACGGCGGCAGTTTGAACCCGAGGGAAGATCTCGAACGCCTCAAACAAGACGAAATAAACGAAACCGCCTCTCGCGCGTTAGTCGGAATCAGCTGTTGCTGCAAATTTCCAGGCACCGCTTTGAAGCTCTGCTCGGACGAAATCGTCGTTCGTAAAATAGCCACGTTCATGACGAGCTCGGACCCGAACGTCAAGCAACAAGCTTTGGCGTTGTTCACCGCCGTCGCTCGAGCGCCCGAAACAAAACC
>Ga0255771_1000062_pt1 | contig 97079 bp, 81 predicted proteins | sample 011ome_19_FD_179969 | JGI IMG/M metagenome (GOLD analysis project Ga0255771, IMG submission 179969) | Coastal salt marsh microbial communities from the Groves Creek Marsh, Skidaway Island, Georgia - 011510BT metaG (version 2) | ecosystem: Environmental > Aquatic > Marine > Intertidal zone > Salt...
TGGCTACAGCTAAGTTGTATCCGGATGCTTTGGACACGTTGAACAAATGGTACGACGAAGGACACGTGATCACGTTCTTCACCTCTCGTACCGAAGACCACCGCGAAGTCACTGAGAAATGGCTCAAAGAAAATGGCTTCAAATGGCACGGCCTATTGATGGGCAAGCCACGCGGCGGAAACTACCACTGGGTGGACAACCACATTGTACGCGCCACGCGCTATGTAGGGAAGTTCACGGAATTGGTCGAAAAAGAAACCACTATCCAAGTATTTGAAGAGTAACCCATGAGTACACTCCACGTTCCCACGCTGGCCCAAATGACGACCGAAGGCAAGGCCCCAGAAGTTTTGTTCTGGGTAGGCTGTGCCGGAAGCTTTGACGACCGCGCGAAGAAAATCACCAAAGCCTTCGCCAAAATCCTACAACACGTAGGCGTTTCATTTGCCGTATTGGGAACTGAAGAAGGGTGCACGGGAGATCCAGCCAAGCGCGCCGGTAACGAGTTCCTCTTCCAAATGCAGGCAATGATGAACATTCAGGTGCTCAATGGCTACGAAGTGAAACACATCGTCACCACCTGTCCGCACTGTTTCAACACACTCAAAAACGAATATCCCGAGCTCGGCGGCAACTTTACCGTAGAACACCACAGCCAATTCCTCAATGGACTCCTAAAAGCTGGAAGATTGAAAATTGAGGGCGGCCAGTTCCGCGGGAAGAAAATCACCTTCCACGATCCGTGTTACCTCGGACGTGCGAACGGTGAGTATGAAGCGCCGCGTGAGCTGCTGGAAAAATTGGACGTCGAGCTCCGCGAAATGCGTCGCTGCAAGCAGAATGGACTCTGCTGCGGGGCGGGCGGTGCGCAGATGTTTAAGGAAGCGGAAAAAGGAACCGCAGAAATCAACCACGTACGCGCGGATGAAGCCTTGGAAACAAAGGCGGAGATTGTGGTAGCGGGTTGTCCTTTCTGTAATACCATGCTGACGGACGGAGTGAAAAACCGCGAGAAGGAAGCCGAAGTTCAGGTGTTGGATTTGGCCGAAATGATCGCATTAGCAGAAGAACTCTAGGATGGGAATGCACACCATGAATCCTGCATCAAGGATGTGGTTTTACGGCTTGGCGCAACCGTTGAGCGGGGCGCAGAGTGAGGAATTGGTCCAATTAATGGATGAATTCATCAGCCAATGGAAAGCCCATGGGGCGCAACTCGCCGCAGCCTACCGATGGATCAACCACCAGTTCTTGATCATCGCTGTAGACGAAGGTCAGCAGCAAGCCACCGGATGTAGTATCGATAAAAGCGTTCACCTGCTTCAAGAATTTGGAGCCAAGCACGGTGTGGACTTTTTCAATCGCATGCTCGTCCATGCCCAAACCGGCGAAGGATTTACCTCCTACTCCACGGCATCCCTAAAAGCCGCCATTGCCGAAGGAAGGGTCGATGAGAACACCCCTGTGCTGCACACCACCGCGGCCACACTCGGCGAGAGTGGTTCCGGTTTGATACCGCTCAAGGAAAGCTGGGCAGCCAGATTTTTATAGCATTAAAAAAGCGACCCTCGGGTCGCTTTTTTTGTGTTTTTATCTCTAGAAGACTGCGCTGGCAATCTCTTTGATGTTGGCGCTCTTGCCCATGCTATAGTAGTGCAAGACTGGCACTCCAGCCGCTTTCAACTCCTTGCTTTGCTGAATACACCACTCGATGCCTAACTGCCTCACTTGCTCGTTATCCTTACACTTGATGGCTTGAATGGCCAATTCGTCCGGTATATCCACGTGGAAAATCTGCGGTAAAATGCTCAACTGACGCTTGGTCGACAATGGCTTCAATCCAGGAATAATGGGCACATTAATACCCGCATCACGACATTTATCGACGAAGGCGAAATACTTCGAGTTGTCGAAGAAGAGTTGGGTGACGATATAATCGGCCCCTGCTTCCACCTTAGCCTTCAAATGCTCGATATCAATATTCAACGATGGAGATTCAAAATGCTTCTCCGGATATCCTGCCACCCCAATACAAAAATTCGTAGCGGTGGTATTCTGCAAATCCTCGTCCAAATAATTTCCTTGGTTCAATTGCTTAATCTGTTTCACCAAATCAATGGCAAAGGCATTGCCCTCAGGATGTGGCGTAAAATAGCTCTCATGCTTGGCCTGATCTCCACGAAGTGCCACTACATTCTCAATGCCCAAGAAATTCAGATCGATCAACAAGTTCTCGGTATCCTCCTTCGAGAAACCCCCGCACAACACGTGCGGCACTGTTTCCGTATCATAGCGGTGCATGATTGCAGCACAAATCCCTACCGTTCCTGGTCTTTTACGCACTACCTTCTCCTGGAGCAACCCATTGTCCAATCGCTTGTACACGGTCTCCTCTCGGTGGTAGGTCACATCAATGAACGGCGGCTTGAACTCCATCAACGGATCTAGGTTGTCGAAAATCTCTTGAGCCTTTTGCCCTTTCAAAGGAGGCAATATCTCAAAAGTAAATTCACAATCTTTAGTATTCGCTAGTATATCAGTAATCTTCATATCAATAATTTAAATTCGGAGCCAGCCACTTTTCTGCGAGCTCCATGCTGATCCCGCGCATAGCTGCGTAGGCCTCGACTTGATCTTTGGCCAATTTTCCCACGGCGAAATATTTGCTTTCCGGATGAGCGAAGTAATACCCGCTCACACTTGCCGCGGGGTACATGGCAAGGCTTTCAGTCAATGACATTCCTATGTCCTCAGCCTGCAACAGCTCAAAAATGGTCTCTTTGTCCAAGTGGTCCGGACATGCCGGGTATCCCGGTGCAGGACGAATGCCGTTGTACTTCTCTGCGATTAGATCGTCATTGGTCAGTTGCTCGTCCGGTGCATACCCCCAGAACTCACGACGCATGCGAAGGTGAAGGTATTCTGCCAATGCTTCGGCCAATCGGTCCGCCAATGCCTTTAACATCAATGCGTTGTAATCGTCCATAGCCTCTTCAAAGCGCTTCAACGGACCTTCCATATCCAAGCCTGCCGTCACTGCAAAACAACCTACATAATCTTGTACACTTCCTTCTGGAGCGACAAAATCTGCGAGACTTTGGAATTTGGATTTCTCACCCGTCTGACGCAGGGCATAGAAACTGCCTAATTCCCCATTTTCGCCAAGCTTAATTTCTTCACCGGCACTATTTGCAGGAAAAATTCCATAGGCTGCCTTGAGCGTCAGCCATCCGCCCTTCTTGATATCACGAAGCATGGCCTGCGCATCTTTAAAGAGCTTTTGGGCTTCCTCACCCACCACCTTATCCTCAAGAATTCTTGGGTACTTTCCAAAGAGCTGCCAAGTCTGGAAGAACGGCGTCCAGTCGATGTATGGAATAATATCACCCACAGCAATATCGTGTACCTGCCTGCTGCCAATGAATTTTGGCGTGGGAACAGTGCTTTTATCAAAGACCAATTTGGGCTTGTTCTGCTGCGCAAATTTGAAAGGTACCAAAGCCTTGCGCTCGCGTTGCTTCGCATACCCTTCTCTCACCTTTTCAAGCGAGGCTTTCTCTTGTAACACATAGGTAGGGCCTTCGCTTGAAAGCAGCTTGGAACTCACACCTACTGCCCGGCTCGCATCATTAACATGCATAACCGCACCGCTGTACTCCGGATCAATCTTCACCGCAGTATGCGCTCTCGAAGTGGTCGCACCACCGATGAGCAATGGGATGTGCATATTCAGGCGCTCCATTTCCTTGGCGATATGAATCATTTCATCCAAGGACGGTGTGATCAGTCCACTAAGCCCCAAGATATCAACTTGGTGCTCTTGGGCAGCTTGTAAAATCTTCTCTGGCGGCACCATCACCCCGAGGTCAATGATTTCGAAGTTGTTACATGCGAGTACAACACCTACAATGTTTTTACCGATATCGTGCACATCTCCTTTCACAGTAGCTAGTAGCACCTTTCCTGCGCTCGAAGAGGTTCCTTCTTCTTTTCCGGCTTCTAAGTAGGGCATTAAATACGCCACAGCCTTTTTCATGACTCGGGCACTCTTTACAACCTGAGGCAAGAACATTTTCCCTTCCCCGAACAAATCACCGACAATATTCATACCGTCCATCAGTGGCCCCTCAATCACTTCGAGTGGTCGTGCGAACTGCTGGCGTGCCTCCTCGACATCTTCGTCGATAAATTCCGTAATTCCCTTGATTAGGGCATGTTCCAAACGCTTTGCAACGGACTCATTGCGCCACTCGAGGACCTTCGCTTCGTCCTTGACTGTGCCTTCTACAGTCTGCGCAAAGTCGAGCAATCGCTCTGTAGCATCTTCTCTACGATCGAATAAGACGTCCTCAATGTAGGTCATCAATTCTTTATCTACCTCTTCGTAGACTTCAAGCATCGTTGGGTTCACGATACCCATGCTCATACCGTTTTGAATAGCGTGGTACAAGAAAGAGGCATGCATAGCCTCTCTTACCGTATTGTTACCGCGGAAGCTGAAGCTTACGTTACTCACCCCACCACTTACTTTGGCGTACGGAAGGTTTTCACGGATCCATTTGGTCGCACGGAAAAAGTCCAATGCGTTTAAGCGGTGCTCCTCCATACCCGTGGCTACAGGGAAAATATTCGGATCGAAAATGATGTCTTCTGGTGGGAAGCCTACCTTCTCAGTCAGTACCCTGTAAGAACGCTCACAGATTTCTATGCGACGCTCGTAGTTATCTGCCTGGCCATCCTCATCAAATGCCATAACAATGACTGCCGCACCGAAGCGCTTGATGGTGGTGGCTTGATGGATGAATTCTTCTTCACCACCCTTTAAGGAAATGGAATTAACCACACATTTTCCCTGGACACACTTGAGTCCTGCCTCGATAATCTCCCATTTAGAAGAATCGATCATGATTGGAATGCGCGATATATCAGGCTCTGCGGCGATCAAATTCAAGAAGGTGGTCATAGCTTCGACCCCATCAATCATCCCTTCGTCCATGTTGACGTCCAAAATTTGGGCACCCCCTTCTACTTGGTCGCGCGCAATATCCAAGGCTTCGTCAAACTGACGCTCTTTTATTAAGCGTAAAAACTTGCGCGATCCCGTCACATTTGTACGCTCACCCACATTGACAAAGTTGGTCTCCTCAGTGATCACCAGTGGCTCTAACCCACTGAGTCGCATAGGACGTGGTGGTAGTTTAGTGCTCATAGGTTCTTGGGCTATAATTTTTAGATAAGTCCGCAATGGCCTTTATGTGCGCCGGAGAGGTACCGCAGCAACCACCAATGATGTTGACTAAATTCAAATCCAAATAATCCTTGATCTGCGCTGCCATCTGCTCTGGTGTCTCGTCATATTCTCCGAACGCATTCGGCAATCCTGCATTTGGATGCGCACTAACAGCAAACGGCGCTTTGGCATCTAATGTTTGCAGATAAGGCATTAATTGTTTGGCACCCAAGGCACAATTCAAACCAACACTGAGTAATGGTGAGTGGCTTACGGAAATTAAAAACGCCTCCGTCGTCTGCCCGCTAAGTGTGCGACCAGAAGCATCGGTAATGGTACCGCTTAACATAATCGCCACTTCTCTACCCGAAGCGTCTATGGCATCTTGGGCCGCGAAAAGTGCAGCCTTGGCATTGAGTGTATCAAATACGGTTTCGATCAGCAAAGCATCCACTCCTGCATCAATGAGGGCGACACACTGCTCAAAATAAGTATCCTTCAGGTCGTCAAAGGTCACGGCCCGGTAGCCTGGATTGTTAACATCAGGGCTTAGCGATGCGGTTTTATTCGTAGGCCCGACAGAACCTGCAATGAATTTAGGCCCTTGACCTACTGCCGCCTCATAACGTTCGATGGCGCGACGCGCTGCCTCCACAGCGGCAACATTTAGTTCTACTACAAGATCACCCATGTGGTAATCTTCCATGGAGATAGAATTAGAATTAAAGGTATTGGTTTCAAGAATATCGGCTCCTGCCTCGAGGTAAGCGTAATGTATATCTTCAATCGCCTTGGGCTGGGTAAGTACTAAGAGGTCGTTATTCCCTTTCAACGGGTGAGCATACTCTTTAAAACGTTCACCACGGTAATCCTCTTCTTCAAACTTGTAAGCTTGAATCATGGTACCCATCGCGCCGTCAAGCACGAGAATCTTTTCCTTAATGGCTTGTTGTATTGTCATCTCCTTATTGGTTAGGTGCTATGAAGAAAGCGTGGAGATGCAGAGATCCGTATCACTCCCTTGCGGGTGGGTGGTGGCACCCGGCGCTTCCGGGTTGCCAAGACTTCAAAGGGCCCATTCCCTCCGTCTTTCTTGATAGCGAGACAAAAGTAGAACGGATTTTTCGAAAATTTAAAATTAGACTCACTCATTTTCATTTTGTTTTCTACTTTTGACGCCGTGGAAGGATTTGACTGCTTGCAACCACAGAAAAAAATGCTAAACACAGTTCTTAGCATCTCGCAGGGCAAGCAGAATCTTCATCTACCAAGCTAATAACAACCCTAAACAAATAGAGATGGCTTATTTCTTTACCTCTGAAAGCGTGTCCGAAGGGCACCCTGATAAAGTCTCTGATCAAATTTCAGATGCTATTATCGACAACTTCTTGGCCTTCGACCCCCAGTCGAAAGTGGCCGTTGAAACTCTTGTCACTACAGGTCAAGTGGTTTTGGCCGGCGAAGTAAAATCTTCTGCCTACCTCGACGTTCAAAGCATCACCCGTGGTGTCATTGAGCGCATCGGTTATACCAAGAGTGAATATATGTTTGAGGCCAATTCTTGTGGTGTCCTCAGCGCCATACACGAACAAAGCTCAGATATCAATCAAGGCGTTGACCGCGGATCTGTTGAGGAACAAGGCGCCGGTGACCAAGGAATGATGTTTGGTTACGCTTCGAACGAAACAGATAACTTCATGCCTTTGGCATTGGACTTGAGCCACAGAATCCTAAAGAAATTGGCCGAGTTCCGTCGCGACGGCAGCCAGATTGATTACTTACGTCCGGATTCAAAAAGCCAAGTGACCATCGAATACGGCGATGACCACAAACCTCAGCGCATTGAAGCCATCGTAGTAAGTACACAGCACGACGACTTCGGCCCAACGGACGACGCCATGTTAGCGAAAATCAAAAAAGACATCGTTGAGCTGGTCATCCCTGCTGTGAAGGCAGAACTCCCCGAACACATCCAAGCGTTGTTCGGCGACGATATCAAATACCACATCAACCCTACGGGTAAATTCGTCATCGGTGGACCACACGGAGACACTGGATTGACCGGTCGTAAAATCATCGTTGATACCTACGGTGGTAAGGGTGCGCACGGTGGGGGTGCCTTCTCAGGAAAGGATCCCTCTAAAGTAGACCGTTCCGCGGCCTATGCCACGCGTCACGTAGCGAAGAACCTAGTAGCGGCAGGTATCTGTGACCAAGTATTGGTCCAAGTCTCGTATGCTATTGGAGTAGTAGAACCCATGGGTGTATTCGTAGATACTTACGGCACCGCCAAAGTTGATTTCACAGACGGGGAGATTGCTGCAAAGGTCAAGGAGATCTACGACTTCCGTCCAGGATTGATCGAGCAAGAATTGAAATTGCGTCAGCCAATGTACAGCGAGACTGCTGCCTACGGCCACATGGGACGCGAGCACGAGGTAGTGACCAAGACCTTCAAAAGCGCAGATGGCAAATCTGAAATCAGCGTAGATGTAGAACTCTTCACTTGGGAACGTCTCAACTTCGTTGACAAATTCAAAGCCGCATTCAACGCCTAAAGCGCGGTTTTAATACAGTGTAAAGAAAAAAACCCGAGCCTGCGGCTCGGGTTTTTAGATTTTCAAACTTGCCTATTTCTGTGAACCCTACAGTACCTACCTTTGTCATTGTATTGATTGAGCACCATGATAGAAACAGATTTACTCATAATTGGCGCAGGACCTACGGGTCTTTTCACCGTGTTTGAGGCGGGTTTATTGAAGATGAAATGTCACCTTATCGACTCACTTCCGCAACCCGGCGGACAATTAGCCGAAATCTACCCAAAGAAACCTATTTTCGACATCCCAGGATATCCTGTTGTAATGGCGGGGGAATTGGTGGACAACCTCATGGAGCAAATCAAACCGTTCAACCCAGGATTTACCCTTGGCGAAAGTGCGGTAACCATTGAAAAAATTGAAGACGGTTCTTTCATCGTTACTACGGATAAAGGTACCCAGCACAAGGCCCCATCAGTGGCCATTGCGGGAGGTTTAGGAGTCTTCACCCCGCGTAAACCGCCCATCGAAAATCTACCTGCCTTCGAAGATAAAGGCGTGGACTACATCGTTCGTGATCCTGAAAAGTTCCGCGATAAACGCGTGGTGATCTCTGGAGGTGGCGATAGTGCATTAGACTGGACAGTTTTCTTGGCCGATGTTGCAAGTGAGGTGAGTTTAGTGCATCGCAGAACCTCGTTCCGCGGACATTTGGATACGGTGGATAAGGTGCACGAATTGGCCCAACAAGGAAAAGTGAAACTCATCACGAATGCTGAAGTTGTGGATGTTCATGGCACGGACCAATTATCTCAAGTCACCATCAAGCAAAAAGGCGCAGATGACCTGCTCATCGAATGTGACCATTGGCTTCCATTGTTTGGACTGACCCCTACCCTAGGTCCTATTGGAGATTGGGGATTGGAAATTGAAAAGAACGCTATCGTTGTGGACAATGCGACAGATTACCGCACCAACATCGAAGGCATCTACGCCATTGGCGATGTCAATACCTACCCTGGCAAACTCAAGCTCATTCTTTGTGGTTTCCACGAGGCCACCATCATGGTACAAAGTGCCTTTAAGCGTGCCTTCCCGGATAAAAAGCTTTCGTTCAAATACACTACCGTCATGGGCGGCGTAGGCAGCCTCGAATAAACATGTCAGATATCACCGTACATATCATTGACCGTGAGGGCGTGCAACACGATGTTGCTGCCCCTACCGATATGAACATGAACCTCATGGAGGTGTGTAAGGCATACGAATTGCCGGTCAAAGGGACCTGTGGCGGCATGGCCATGTGTGCCTCCTGTCATTGCTACATTGAAAGCGACCATGAGCTGAACGAACCTTCTGAAGATGAGGAGGATATGCTCGATCAGGCCTTTTTCGTTGAGGATAACAGCCGATTGGGGTGCCAAATTTTCATGAAAGAAGAGCTCGACGGATTGACCGTACGATTGGCGGAGGAAAGCGAATAATTCCATCAATATCGCCTACCCACCTTCCTTCCATTAAACTTGAATGTTATCTTAGCGGGATTCAGATCTATCCCATGAAAAAGACATTCATACTCCTGACCGCAATGCTCCTTTCTTTTGGAAGCATTGCACAACAAAGCATCGACCTAAGTACCCTCTGGCAACGCTACGCCTTCTATGCAGGTGGCATCAGCGGATTGCGCAGCATGAACGACAGCAAGCACTATACCGCCCAAGGTGAAGGAACCATAGAGAAATACCGCTACATGACTGGTGAGAAAGTAGCCACCCTACTCGATGTAAACTTCCTGGCTCAAGAGGAAGATCGCGTGCCAAATTTCGACAGCTACAGCCTTTCAAACGATGAGCAGTGGGCTTTGCTTGAAACAGAGACCGACCAAATTTATCGACGCAGCTCAAAAAGCGTCGTATATGTCGTGAATCTGCAGTCGTTGCAGGCCACTAAGATTCGTCCAGAGAAAATAAGCAACGCTACCTTTTCTCCTGATGGTGAATATGTAGCTTATGTGATGGATAACAACTTGTACATCTACGACATCAGCGAAGATGCACACATCCGCATCACCTCAGACGGCAGCTTTAACCATATCATCAATGGGGCGACAGACTGGGTGTATGAAGAAGAATTTGCCATTGTTAAGGCATTTTGGTGGTCGCCAAATTCTGATAAAATTGGCTTCCTAAAATTTGACGAAAGCAATGTCCGCAGCTTCAATATGGACATCTATGGGAAGGAATTATATCCCAATCCCTACACCTTCAAATACCCTAAAGCTGGCGAAGATAACAGCGTAGTGACCGCACACATCTGGGATATGAGCAGCGGTGCCGTAAGCAATGTATTGACGGATGTCGACTACGAATATTTACCGCGCGCCAAGTGGTCGAATGAAAACACTTGGGTCATCAGCACCCTCAACAGATTGCAAAACACCTTCGACCTCTACGCCGTGGATGCCACTTCAGGAAATGCTACTAACATTTACCACGAGGAGGATGAGAAGTATTTAGAAATCAACGACGAACTCCACTTTTTGGAAGACGGCTCGTTCATCATCTTGAGCGACAGAGACGGCTGGAACCATTTGTACCATATTGCCTCGAACGGAAAGATCAAGCGCCAAATCACCAAAGGAGATTTCAATGTCACGACCTTCTATGGCATTGATAACAACAAGCGTTTGTACTACCAAAGCTCTGAGGCCAGTGCCACAGAACGCAACGTCTACAGCATCAAATTAAATGGTTCTGGTAAAGTCCCTCTTGCCAGTCGACAAGGCACGAATAACGCGACCTTTACTCCGGACATGAGGCTCTTTGTAAACACCTTCAGTGCGGAAGGACAACCTACCAGAGTTACTCTTGTAGAGTCACGAAAAGGAGAAGTAATTCGCACGATTAAAACCAACGAGCGTGCAGAAAAAGCCCTCGAAACGTACACGTACACCCCTAAGGAATTCTTTACCGTTTCAACGCCGTCTGGCGGCGACTTGAACGCCTGGATGATCAAGCCAGTGGATTTTGACGAGAGCAAGACCTACCCCCTATTCATGTTTGTATACGGTGGGCCAGGCAACCAAACGGTCATGAATAGCTATGATGCCTTCCGAGGCATGTGGTTCCAGATGTTGGCCAATGAGCTTGATATCATTGTCGCCAGCGTAGATAACCACGGGACAGACGGTCGCAGCGAAGAATTCAAGAAGAGCACCTACGGTCAGATGGGGAAACTCGAGACGCGTGATCAAACAGAGGCGGCATTGGAATTGGCCAAGCGTCCGTACATTAAAGGGGATCGCATCGGCGTCTTTGGTTGGAGCTATGGAGGCTATATGGCCTCCAATTGTTTGTTCCAAAGCCCAGAAGTCTTCAAAATGGCTATTGCCGTGGCGCCCGTGACGAATTGGCGATTCTATGATAACATCTATACGGAGCGCTATATGGGCTTGCCTTCGGATAATGGCGATGGCTATGATGCCGATAGTCCGCTCTCGCATGTGGACGGCCTTCAAGGCAAATACTTACTGATCCACGGAACTGGAGATGATAATGTGCACGTGCAAAACTCCATGCGTATGGTGGAGGCCTTGGTGCAAGCCGATAAGGATTTCGATTGGTTCGCCTACCCGGATAAAAATCACGGCATCTATGGAGGCAATACGACGATGCATTTGTACCGCATGATGACGGAATTCATTGCTGAGAATTTATAAGAATTGGTCCCTAGCCGCTCTTAGAAATAAAATGTATACTTGTTGAACACAAAAAACACCTGAAACATGAGTGATCAATCTATGAAGCATCCACCAGCGCTGTGGACGCTGTTTATGTCGGAAATGTGGGAGCGTTTCTGTTACTATGGAATGCGCGCCCTATTGACCCTCTTCCTCATCGAATCGATGATGAAAGGCAACTCTGAAGCGTTCTTGATTTACGGAGCCTACACCGCTCTAGTCTACGCTGCGCCTATTCTCGGGGGCCGATTAGCTGATAAATACCTAGGGTACCAATATGCCATCATGCTCGGTGCCGTGTTAATGTCGATCGGTGAATTCCTCATCGTAGCGAGTACTGATATTTTGGACCTCGATACCGCAGTTCGCGATACCCTTATGCTTATTGGTATGGGTGGTTTGATCGTAGGTAACGGGTACTTCAAAGCGAACATTTCAACCATCGTAGGTAAACTCTACAAAGACGGCGATCCTCGTCGCGATTCTGGTTTCACCATCTTCTACATCGGTATTAACATTGGTGCCTTATTGGCCACCACAGTAGTTGCCGTAGTAGGTAAAAAATATGGTTTCGAATACGGTTTCGGCCTTGCAGGACTGGGTATGCTTGCCGGTCTTTTTATTTTTTGGAGTGGCCGTAAAAAATATGAGCACGTACCAAATATTGCCATTACTGACGAAGGACGCGAGAAATGGTTGGGCATGGAGCGTTGGAAAACAATCACCCTCCTCTCTCTATTGTTGATCCCATTATGTATGGTGCTCATCTTCAAAAACAACATTTTAATTTACATCTTGATTGCCATCTTCATTCTGGTAGTTTTCCAATTGATTTCTGCTGGTGTTAAAGAGGGTGGCGTTTGGAGAGATCGAATGATTGCCTTGACCATTATGATGGTGATCAACATCATCTTCTGGGCTGCATTTGAGCAAGCTGGAACTTCATTGACTCTTTTCGCTAAAGAAAATGTTAACCGTATGGTCGGCAGCTGGGAAATGCCGGCTACCATGACGCAATTCTTTAACCCTTTCTTTATCATCACCTTTGGCTCTCTGTTCTCATGGATGTGGGTAAAATTGGACGCTATGGGCAAGAATCCTTCTATCCCTATGAAGTTTAGCTATGGTATTCTTCAGCTCGGTGCTGGATATTTGGTAACCATCATCGGTATGCAGTTTGCTAACGAGGCGTTCCAAGTACCACTATTGACCTTGGTGTTCTTGTACATGCTACACACCACTGGTGAATTGTTCTTGAGCCCTATTGGTCTATCTATGGTAACAAAGCTGGCACCAAAGCAAATTGCAGGAACAGCAATGGGTGGATGGTTCCTTTCGTTCGCCATGGCGAACTACCTCGCAGGTGCGATCGCCACGCTCACCGGTGGTGAAGGTCACGGCGGTGAAGAGGTTGCCTTGAGTGCTCAAGAAGGTCTGCATACTTATGTAGATACCTTCTCTACGCTCGGGTTTGTACTGATCGGATTCGCCATCTTAATTGCCATCCTAAGCAAACCATTGAACAAGCTGATGCACGGCGTCGTATAACTTTAGCATAGTTTTATCATACGAACCCCGCGCCTTGTGCGCGGGGTTCTTTATTTTAGACCTTATGAAAAAATTAGCCCTACTCCTTGGAGTGCTTTGCTCCACACTTGGATTGGCTCAAGAGAAAATCCAATGGATGAGTATCGAAGAAGCCTATGAACTAACCCTGACGGAAGAGAATCCGAAAAAGATCTTCATCGACGTTTATACGGATTGGTGCGGGTGGTGTAAGCGTATGGATAAGGCGACCTTCCAAAACGAAGAAGTAGCGGCCTATATGAACGAGCATTACTACAATGTGAAATTCGACGCGGAGCAGAAAGAGTCTATCGAAATGCTGGGCAATACGTTTGAGTTTGTACCACAAGGAAGTCGTGGCTACCACGAATTGGCCGCAGCGCTGTTGAATGGTAAGATGAGCTACCCTACTGTGGTGTTTCTCAATGGTAAATTTGAAATGCTCAGCCCCGTTCCTGGATATCAAGAACCAGCGGCATTCATGAATATCGCAAAATATTTCGGCGATAATATTTATCTAGAAACCAGCTGGCAAGACTACTCACAGCAATAAAAAAAGCCCCGCTCGAAGCGGGGCTTTTTCTTAGAATTTAAAATCGTACCCTTTGAGGGTGAGCTTGTCGTATTCCTTTTGATCGAACTCGAATAGGCGGCTTGGTTTTTTATTACCGGGTGCTTCAAAAATGCTTTCGCCAACTTCAATAAGTAATTGGCTACGCATAAACTTCTTCCTAAAGTTTCGCTTGTCCAATTCCTTGCCTAGACACTCCTCGTACAAAGCGTGAATCATGTTGAAAGTAAACTGCTTCGGAAGTAACACGAATCCGATAGGACGGTGCTTCACTCGACGCTTTAAGCGCTCGTAAGCCATCTCAAGGACCTCGTTATGATCAAAAATCATTTCTGGTGCATCGTTGAGACTCATCCACTCGTATCCTTCCACTTTTACATTTTTGACCAAATCCCAATTCACCAACGCGTAATGTGCAATGTTCACAACACGACCCATAGGGTTGCGGTACACTTTGGCGAAGGCATTGAGTTGTTCGAGATACACCTTATCCATGCCAAGAATCTTCACCGCCAAACGTTTGGCAACATCTTCTACGCTTTCTGAGGCACTGACCCAGTTGCTCGGCAGCATGGGCGCTCCACGATAAGGCTCTTCTGATTTCTTTCCGACGAGGGTGACTAATTTCTCGCCGTCAAAGGCAATTACGACGAGGGAGGTTCCTAAGGCAACATCAAATTTCATAAGTAAGGGTATTTGCAGCAAAGATATAAAATGTCCAAGTGGAACTTTATTTTATGCTGTTAATTTTAGGTTAATCAAGGTTTTGCGAAAATTAAGTTTACATTTAGAACAACCAAAATACCACATTGTTCGGTTCGCCAAATGAAAATCCTGAGTTCAATAATTCTTATATCCTACACATGCATACTTCATGCCAACACCATTGAGAATTCAACTTTGCAGAGATTAGACGTATTAGAAATACCCCATCATGTGAAGAGAATTAAACCAAGCATGGTGGGGAGTATTGAAATTGTGGCTGGAGCCGTTGGCATTGTCGGAGGGGCATCAATACTAATTAATGCCAACCCATATATCACCGATGCCTACAGATTAGCTGGTGGATTAGGGTTTAGTGGAATAGGCACTTTATTGATCATAGACGGAGTCCGAAGAATTAATGGAACCAAATATTATCGACCTAGAAAGAGATTTTAAATCAACAAAAAAGCCCCGCGGATGCGGGGCTTTTCATCTTCAGGGTGAAAGACGGGGTTCGAACCCGCGACCTCCGGAACCACAATCCGGCGCTCTAACCAGCTGAGCTACAATCACCATTTAAGGGGCGCAAATATATAGTTATTCAATTCACATCTGCAATAGGTCGGATTAAAAAAATTGGGCAAAAAAAGACCGACTCCAAAGGCGCCGGCCTCAGATATCATCTATTCTTACGGACGATTAAAACACCACCCAAAGAGTTATTACGCAGAGTACGAGTAGGAAAGTCAACGCACGCGTGGTCGAAGACAGCGGTACTTTGGTATCCTTGCTCCAAACCAAAGAAGCATCATCGTACGTCTCAGCTTCAGGCTTCGCCAAGCTGACTAGGATTAGAATGACCGAACAAATGGCGAAGAGCAGCAACGCAAAGTGCAAGAAGTTCATTCCCACGTAACAGCCGAGAAATCCAGCATATTCTCCTCCTGCAACCTCCATGGACAATCGACCTACACCTAAAATGGCTCCGGAGATCAAGGCCCACTTGGCCCCTGCAGAATTGATTTTCTTAAAGAAAATTCCTAATAGGAATACCGCAGCAATAGGCGGAGATATGTAGGCCTGGATAGACTGCAACTGTTGGAACAAACCACCTTCAATGGCTTGCATCAGTGGAATCCAACCAATGCCCAAGGCGACAAGTGCAATAGTTGAAATACGGCCGGCATTGACTAATTCTTTGTCCGATGCTTCAGGACGGTATTTCTTATAAATGTCAAAGGTGATGAGCGTTGAAGTAGAGTTAAAGACGGAGCTCAACGAAGACATCAGGGCAGCCAAGAGTCCAGCAACCACCAACCCTTTAAGACCGGTAGGCAATACCGTTTTGACCATCAAAGGCAACGCAGCATCATAGCCAGAGGCACCAAAAGAAAGCAGTTCTGGATTTTTTTCTGCCAAGGCAAAGGCTACCACACCTGGCATCATGAAGATGAAAAGGGGCAACAGTTTCAAGTAACCTCCGAACAAGGCCCCTTTGCGTGCGGTGTCCACATCTTTCGCGGCAAGGACGCGCTGCACGATGAATTGGTCCGTACACCAATACCATACCCCAAGAATGGGTGCACCGAACATAATTCCTGTCCACGGATAATTCGTATCACTCATAGGACGCCACAAGCTCCAGTGATCTTCGGTGGTATATGCGACCAATTCTCCTACGCCACCCAAATGGTTCAATCCAAAGATGGTCAATATCACCGATCCACCCACCAGGACGAACATTTGCATCATATCTGTATAGACTACCGCCTTGAAGCCGCCGAATACGGTATAAATACCCGTCGCGACCACGATGAAAATGGCACCCGTCCAGAAATCAATGCCCAAAAGCGCCGTGAAGACAATGGCCCCTGCGAAAATGGTCACGGAGATCTTTGTCAAGACATAGGCAACAATGGAAACGTAGGATAAATATGTTCTGGCCCAGCCGTTGTATCGTTTTTCCAAAAACTCAGGCATAGTGAAGACTCCCGAACGCAGGTAAAAGGGTACAAAAACCCAACCTAGAACGATCAAAATGAGGGAGGCGAGCAATTCGAATTGGCCCGCGACTAATTCTCCAGAAGCTCCCTGACCCGCTAAGCCGACCAAGTGTTCTGAACCAATATTAGAAGCAAATAATGAAGCACCGATGACGAACCAACCCAGGTTTCGCCCGCCGAGGAAGTAATCCGCAGCTTCGCCATTTTCGCTCTTTTTCGAACCGCTCCTAAAAGCAATCACGAAGACCGCGACGAAATAAAGTGCTACAACAATATAATCTGTTGTATTGAGCATGAGTGTGTCTTTTAAGTTTCGTCCCTAATGTAGTGTACTTTGGACAATTACTCATCATTGCGTGAGAATTGTCTGATGCCACAGAGAAGGTATTGTGTACCTTTATTTCATGGCCCGATTCTCTTATCTCCTCCTACCCCTCCTCTTATGGCAGTGCCACACTGCGGTAGAAGAAATCCCTATTTCGGGCCCCGCCTACGCGGGACCCCCAACGTACACGGGTGGAGATCGCTTCGCTCGCACCGAACACACCATAGCCCTGGGCCAAAAACTCTTTAACGACCCAAACCTCAGCATCGACAGCACGATCAGTTGCGCGAGCTGCCACAAAGCGGATGCCTATTTCTCAGATCCCGGTAAGGCACTTTCTGTAGGACTAGAAGGAACACACAACCAGCGCAATGCGAGCGCTCTAGTGAATTTGGCCTGGCATCCTTACTTCTTTGCGGAAGGGGGCGTACGAAACCTAGAACTCAGCTCCTTTGTTCCCATCAATAACAGACACGAATTTGGCCGTGAACTCCACGATGTGGTCGAAGGTCTCATGGACGACCCTTCCTATATGCTGGAATTCAGTGAAGCCTTCGGATCACAGCCCATCACGGATGCCCAATTCATTACTGCCCTTGCCCACTACATGGCAGGGCTTCAACACTACGACAGCCCGTACGACCAATGGTTAAGTGGAGATTACTATGCCCTCGATGAAAAGTCACGCGCCGGTTATAACCTGTTCAAAACACATTGTTCTACTTGCCACAGCGGACCTCAGCTGAGCTCATTTGCCATCGCCACCAATGGTTTGCCCACTAATGCAGATTACGGCAGAATGAACCTCACCAACAACGCAGAAGATAGCGGCGCCTTCAAAATCCCTACCCTCAGAGGCATTGCCCTCACCTATCCCTACATGCACGACGGCAGCTATGCCGATCTAGATACCGTGCTTAGGACGTATAATAAAGTGCGAGCGCTGGGGCTGACCGGAGAAGAATTGGCCCAGCTCAATGCTTTTTTAAATACCCTTCACTAGCGTACCTTGTAGGCATGAGTAAAGACCCGAAGGTTTTACATGTGGTGAAGTGGTATCCGCACGCATCGGATCCACAGAACGGTATTTTCGTCCAAAAGCACATCGAAGCAACTTCCGATGCACCTTTGGTACTGGGCTTTGTGAATTCAAACGACAAATTAGAAGAGCGCCACGGCATTCAGATCTATGGAGCACGACGCATGAGTCAAGTGGCCAAGTTTGGTGCAATGACCGCACGCATTGCCCTCGACCGCCCCGATATTGTGCACTTTCATTGCTATGCTCCCGACCTGCTCCCGCTGTTGTGGTACGCCCGATTAAAAGGCATTAAAACCGTCCACACCGAGCACGGCAGCGCCTTCCTAAACAATCGATTGCCCTTACTTCAAGGCTGGAAATTAACCGCCGCACGCTGGTACTTCCAAGGACTCCATAGACTCACTTGCATCAGCCCAGCACTCAGTGAAGGACTGTCCGAAATTTCGGGAAATCACAACATCAACATCCTACCGAACATCATTTCTACTACGGCGAAAGAGCGTACTTCCTCTCCGTCAAGCTTCAGCTTTTGCGTAGTTGCCGATGTGGTGTTTGAAACGAAAGCGCAAGAAATCATTTTGGAGTGCTTCCAACAACTCCCCCAAGCCCAGGCTGAGCTGCACTTTTACGGCGGAGGTCCTGACCTCGAGCGCTTACAAGGCCTAGCACGTACCTTGCCCAATGTTTGGGTGCACGGGAGAAAAACAAACGAAGAGGTGCTGCAATTGCTCCCAAATCACGACGCGCTGGTTTTACACAGCCATTACGAGACCTTTGGCATCACCGTATTTGAGGCAAGGACTGCCGGGCTTTGGGCCATTTCAAAAAGCTCTTTTGGAGGAGCTCCTTGGTACGATGACGGAGTACTCATTGCCGATACCAAGGAAGCATTGGTAGATCAAATGAAATCACTCATTCAGTCGAAAAAAGCTACCGATGGAAAGTTCGTGGGACTCTCTTCTAAGTCCATCGGTGCAGAAATCAACCAAATTTATCGCGAAATCCTTGGTTGACCCTCCTATTTTCAGGACAATCCGTTATATTTACTCGACACAAAAACACCTTAAGTATATGAAAAGACTTCTACTCGCATTTGCTGGTTTGAGCGTCATCGGCGCCACAGCACAAGAGGCACGAGTTGACCTCGGAAGAAGTGCCGAAATGTATGTAGCTAATCATGCAGATGGCATTCCTTACAATACCAGTGCTAACAAGCAGAGCTCTGCTGTAGCTATTGGTACCGCACCAAACGTGTACGGAACCGGTTTCGGTCCTAAGACGAACATTTGGGCGGACGAAGATTTGAATACCATCGTTTTCTTGCACCGTTCAGATTACGGTACTAACGGCGATAATAGCTCAGGAAGTTTGCGTTTTGACTATTCAACCAACGGCGGTTCTACTTGGACTGCAAACGCTGGTCCAGTCTACAACCCGAACTTGAGCGGTTACGCTTACCCAGGTTTCGCTCGTTACCCACACATCGGTATCTTGAACGAAAGCGGAAACACCAACCCACTAAACGCTAGTATTTCTGTATGGGCTCCTACCCTTGCAGGTACTAATGCTGGATCATGGGGTGGTGCTTTGATGGGTACGCACAAAATGGACAACACTACTACCAACATGTCTGTAGATACTACTGGCGGTCACTTGACGCTAGAGAACTCTTACGTGGACGGCGGTACGTTCTGGGGACTTTCTTTCGATCATCCAGACTACCTGAATACTGAATACACCGATACTGCATTGATCTGGAAAGGTACCATGGACTGGACGACAGATTCTATGACCTACACGGAGCACAAGGCTTACCTTCCTGTAACCAATGATCCAACCAACGGTAAGATCTACGGCGACGGAAAAGTATTCTTCGCATCGAACAAAACCACTGGTTATGTGAGCATCGAAGCCTACGACAGTACCATCGCACCAGATAAAGTGATTCACCCGTACTTGATTAAAACTACGGATGGTGGATCTACTTGGAGCGCGGCAATGGGACCAAATATGGACCTACTTGTAGACAATGGCTCTGGCGACAGCTTGGTGGACATTTTTGATATGATCACCGGCGGTTGGGACATCGGCCACTTGACGTCTTCGACTCGTGGTCACGATTTAGCGGTTGATGCCAACGGTAACCCACACATGTTTGTACATATCTTCCCTGGAACAGGAACAACTCCAACAGGTGGTTCTACTGCGGGTGATTTTACTTACTTCCCGGGTGTGAACTTGTTGGTTGATGTGTTTACTACTGACGGTGGTTTGACTTGGGAATGTAATATCATCTCTCAAGTATTTACCTTCAGCTACGACTTTGATGCGACCAATGGTCCTGTACCAGAGGCGAACCGTCCTTACATCAGCATGAACGCCTCTCGCGACATGATGTTCTTCTCTTGGTTCGAAACAGATACTACTTTCGCAAGCGGTACCACTGATAACCAGTTCCCAGATTGGAGATGTCAAGGGTACAACGTTACTGGCGATTCATTGGAAGGTCCTATGACAGTAATGGGTACTTATGGCGATGCCACTTGGGGTAACGTAGCGGATTGGGCATTTGATAACGGCGACGGTACTCACCAGTTGCACATGACTTATGGTCCAATTGAAGATTTCGGTTCGTTCAGCGTATTGAACCCGATTGACTTCTACTACCTCGGCCAGCCTTATCCAAATAACGTTGGTTTGGAAGAATTGGAACTCAACAACTTTAGCGTGAGCCAAAACTACCCGAACCCAACGGATGCTTTGACGAAGATTGCTATTGAAGCAGCCGCTCCAGCGCAATTCAACTTGAGCATTGTGGACCTTACGGGTCGTTTGATCTTGAACGAAGATCTAGGTCTTTTGAACGAAGGTCGCCACATTCACACTGTTGATGCGACCAACTTCGCATCAGGCGTGTACTTCTACACGGTTCAATCTGGTGATTACAGCATCACTAAGAAATTGATCGTGGAGTAAGCAAAAATTTTGACCCACTAAAAACCCCCGCGGCTGCGCCGCGGGGGTTTTTTATGCCTTAGATTTTTCTCCTTCGTCGCGGAGGAAAGGCTTTAATACTGCATGAGTTCTTCAATGGCCGCCTGAAGCTTGCTCTTGGCCAAGTAGCCTTCCTCCAAAGTTTGGTGGAACGGCACTGGTGTCGCATCAGAAGCCACTAGGGTGATCGGACCGTCTAATTGGTCCCAGCATTCCTTCGATAAAATACTCACCACGTGTTCGCCATAACCGCCGACGGCCACATCCTCTTGGAGCACGATGACCTTGCCTGTTTTGCAAACACTTTGTTTGATGCCTTCGATATCGAGCGGCACCAAGGTTCTCATGTTAAAGATCTCCACCTGGCCTTCGAGTCCTAGGGCTTCCACAGCCTCCAGGGCCCAATGCACGCCCATGCCGTAGCTGATAATGCTCAGGGCATCGCCTTGTGATACCACGGCACCCTTGCCTAAAGGCATGCTAGTTTTTCCTTGAGGCACATTTTCTTTCAAGGTGCGGTACAGGGCCTTGTGCTCAAAGAACATTACTGGGTTTGGATCCGCGAAACTAGCCAAGAGTAGCGCCTTTGCTTCACTCGGGAAGGCGGGATATACCACCTTGAGTCCAGGGGTATGGGTAAACCATGCCTCTGTACTTTGCGAGTGGAACGGACCGGCGGCCACGCCCGCGCCTGTCGGCATACGGATGACCACATCCACCGCCTGGCCCCAACGCCAGTGCAGTTTGGCCAAATTATTGACGATTTGATTGAATCCAGTGCTGACAAAATCCGAGAACTGCATTTCCATCATCGCCTTACCGCCTGAAATGGCATAGCCGAGCGCAGATCCAACAATGGCACTCTCACAAAGCGGCGTATTGCGTACACGGTCCTCACCAAATTTATCGGTGTAGCCTTCGGTGGCTTTGAAGACGCCGCCATAGGCACCAATATCTTGCCCCATGTAAACCAATTCCGGCCACTCTTCCAACGCCAAGCCCAACGCATCGTGAATGGCGTCAATCATGCGCATTTCCTGTGCACTTTCTCCAGTCCAGTGAGGTTCCACAGCGGGTGCATAGAGGTCCTTGAGACTTTCTTGCGCATCATAGGTTGGGCCACTAAGTGCCAGCGCTGCATGGAAGGCTTCGTCGACCTCAGATTTGAATTGGTCCATTTTATTGTCCAATTCTTCCTGGGTCAATCCCCATGCACTCAGATTATTTTGAATCAAGGCCATCGGCTCCTCCTCCATCGCTGCATCGATCATGCCCTCTGGATAATATTTGGTGCCGCTCGCCTCCTCATGGCCGCGAATTCGGAAGGTTCGGGCTTCTAGAAGGATAGGTTTCTGCTCTTGTCGGGCAAAAGTTGCGGCCTCGCTAAACGCTCGGCCTCCCTCCTGCAAATCGTTGGCATTGAAGGATCGGGCTTCCATCCCATAAGCGGGGCCCTTATCTAAAAATGACTTAAAGACAAATTGTTGCTCTTCCGGGGTACTGAGCCCCCAGTAGTTTCGTTCCACGACAAAGACCACAGGCAGGTCCCAAACGGCCGCGACATTCAGCGCCTCGTGGAAATCTCCCTGAGAAGTCGCCCCGTCGCCGGTAAAGGCCAGCACACATTTTCCTGTGCCGAGCATTTTTTCGCGCAAGGCCAAACCACAGGCCAGCCCTAACTGGGCCCCAAGATGACTGATCATGCCTATGATGTGGTGCTCTTGACTTCCAAAGTGAAAGCTACGGTCGCGTCCTTTGGTGAAGCCTTCGGGCTTGCCCTGGAATTGGGCAAAAAGGCGCAGTAACGGCACTTCGCGGGCAATAAAAACCCCGAGATTGCGGTGCATCGTGCAGATGTACTCGTCGGATGCCAATGCATGCGTGGCCGCAACGCTCAATGCTTCCTGTCCAAAGGAGCTGAACCACTTGGATATCTTGCCTTGACGCAAGTAGATCAACATTTTCTCTTCAATGGCCCGAGCGCGTAGAAAATCATCGAGTAAACGCTCGTTTTCGGTGGTGTGGTTCATAACTTCTGTTCGGGTGGTCCCGCGTCGTATAATTGACTGCCAAAAGGTAGTTATTTTTGTAGTTGTTAACCTAATCGCGGGGACATGTCTTATATACCAACTTTAAATCTCGCCCATTGGACCAAGGGCACTCCAGCACAGCAACAACAGTTTGCTGCAGACCTGGGCAAAGCCTATACAGATATCGGCTTTGTAACCATTACTAATCATGGCTTTACGGACGAAATGCAGGCCAAGCTCTACAGTGAGGTAGAGACCTTCTTCGGGCTTAATACCGATACCAAAAGAAAGTATGAGATTGCCTCATTAGCGGGGCAACGTGGCTATACGAGCTTCGGACGTGAACATGCTAAGGGCATTCCCGCAAAGGATTTGAAAGAATTCTGGCAGGTAGGGCAACCAGAGCCTGCGTACAATGGCCCAGAATACCACGACAATGTACATGTCGACGAGCGTCCAGATTTTGCACCGACCTGTGTACAAGCCTACAAGCAGTTAGAGGGTGTAGGACTCGATATGTTGAGTGCCATTGCCACGTATTTAGAATTGGACCCAGAGTATTTCCAACCTTGGGTAAAAGGAGGAAATAGCATCTTGCGCGCCATCCACTACCCGCCTATCACGGAGGATCCGGGAGATAGCGTGCGTGCGGGGCAACACGAAGATATTAACCTGATCACCCTGTTGATGGGTGCGAGTGCGGAAGGCCTCGAGGTATTGAATAAACAAGGCCAATGGGTAGGCATTACTGCCATCCCAGGTGCACTCGTGGTAAACGTAGGCGACATGCTTCAACGTTTGACCAACGGCTGCTTGAAATCTACGACTCACCGTGTGGTGAATCCTCCGAAAGAACAATGGGGATCTCCACGTTTTAGCATTCCATTCTTCCTACACCCTGTGGGCAAGATGCCATTGAACGCTTTGGCACAGTGCATCAGCGATGCGCGTCCTAAAGCCTTTGACGACATCACCGCTGGGGAATATTTGGACGAGCGCTTGGTAGAAATAGGCCTTAAGAAGAAATAATCGTGCGCATAGACATCATTTCAGTAATGCCGGAGCTCCTCGAGGGCCCTTTTTCGCATAGCATTCTCAAGCGTGCTGCGGATAAAGGCATTGCCGAAGTGCATGTGCATCAGTTGCGTGAATTTGGTGCCGGCAAGCACCAACAAGTCGATGATTACCAGTACGGCGGGGGCGCCGGCATGGTCATGCAATGTGAACCTATTGTGGCCTGCATTGAAAAGCTTCAAAGCGAGCGAGACTATGAGGCTGTGCTGTACATGACACCGGATGGCAAGCGATTCGATCAACGCGATGCCAATGCCTTGAGTTTGATGGGCAATATGATCATGATATGTGGCCATTACAAGGGCATCGACCAGCGCATTCGTGACCATTGGGTAACCCACGAGTTCAGCATTGGAGATTATGTACTCTCTGGAGGGGAATTGGCTGCCGCGGTCATTACTGACGCTATCATTCGCCTAATTCCTGGGGTGCTGAACGACGAAACCTCTGCCCTCACGGACAGTTTTCAAGACGACCTTTTGGCACCGCCGGTGTACACGCGACCGGAAGAGTTTCGAGGCCACAGGGTGCCAGAAATCTTGCTCAGCGGCAACACCAAGGCCATAGATTTATGGCGTGAGGAGCAAGCCTACAAGCGCACGAAGGAGCGACGTCCAGATTTACTTGGAGATTAAAACAGGTGGAGGTCGGTGATGGCCTCTCTGCCCAAGTGCTCGTTGATCGATGCAATAATCTTGGACTTCACCATCAACAATTCTTTGCGGACGACGGACGAATCTAATTGGACCACCAAAACCTTATTCTGTACTTTTTTCGAGGTGGTCTGGCGAGTGATGGACGGGCCTAGCACATCGTCCCACGCCTTGAGCACCATGGCATCGTCGAAACCGCGGCGCAACCTGTAGCGCTCGAGGAATAGCGATAAAGCCTCCCCCATGGTTTGTTCGTTAGAGGGTTTGTACTTCGCCATTATCTGCTATTTCAAAGGTGGTATGATTGAGCTTCAGGTTATCGCTGAGTTGTTGCATGCGCTCCGGATGGGTATCCGTGATGAAGATTTGCCCAAACTCCTCGGTGTTCACCAGCTGTAAGAGGTTGGCCACGCGCCCCTCGTCTAATTTATCGAAAATATCGTCCAACAGCAGTAGCGGCGGCATGTTCATGTGGCGCTTGCTCACTTCGAATTGGGCCAATTTCAACGCAATCAAAAAGCTCTTTTGCTGCCCTTGCGATCCGACTTTTTTGATCGGGTGCTCGCCCAACTTAAAGGTCAAATCATCGCGATGCGTTCCCGCCGAAGTGTATTGTAACACCCTATCCTTTTCCAGATTCGAGGCCAGCAATTCCTCCATCGACGCGGTGAGCAGTTGACTCTTATAAGTCAAACCCACTTCTTCCTTGCCACCGGAAAGCACCTCATAATACTGCTGAAGTAGCGGGGCCAATTCCTCCACGAACGCCTGACGCGCTTCAGAAATTTGGGTGCTGTATTCGACCAATTGGTCGTTGTACAACCCCAACATCTCAGCATCGAAGGTTCTGTTCTTGGCAAAGTACTTCAAGGTCGTATTGCGCTGAGATAGTGCTCTATTGTATTGAATCAGCGCGCGCAAATAGCTCGAATCACTCTGCGAGATGGTCGTATCCATCCATTTTCTACGCACCTCAGCCGCATCAATAATCAGGTCACGGTCCATGGGCGAGATCATCACCACAGGCAAATACCCGATGTGATCCGCCAATCGCTCTACCTCTTTTCCATCCACTCGGATCTTCTTTTTCTGCCCTTTTTTAAGGCCTAGATCCACCGAATGCTCTGAATTTTTGCGCTCAATGTGCGCTTTAACCAAGGACATTGTCTCCCCATGAGTGATGGTTTGGCCGTCCGTTAAGTTCAGGTAACTCTTCGTCAAGCTCAGGAAATGCAAGGCATCCAGCACATTTGTCTTCCCGTTCCCATTGTTTCCAGAGATGATATTCACCTTAGGGTTAAAGGACCAATTCGACGCGCGATGGTTTTTAAAATGTGTGAGCTCTAATTGCTTGACCAAAAGGTTTTCCATAGCTACAAAAATAGGCTTCTAAGCTTCAAAATTTATACTATTTTTGGCGGACTCAATTCAAGAAGCATTATGGCTAAGAAGAAACAACAACCGGCAGTAGAAGAAAACCTAGGATTTGATAGCGTAGAACAAACCTTGACGAAAACAGAGCAGTTCCTTGAGAACAACGCCCGTCAGGTAGGTATCGCTGTAGGTGCTATCGTGGCCGTCGTTTTGGTATTGTTTGCCTACAACACATATATCGTTCAGCCTAAAGCTGAAGAAGCTGCAAAAGAAATGGCCAAAGCCATCAAGTGGTTCGAAACAGATTCTATGAATCTAGCTTTGAACGGCAATAACGCTTACCTCGGTCTATTGGACATCATGGACGAGTACAGCAGCACTCCTTCTGGAAACAGCGCACACTACTACGCAGGTATCGCTTACTACACGCAAGGTGATTACGAAAATGCCATTGATCAAATGGACCAGTACGATGCCGACGACGTAGCGACTGCAGCCATGGCTTATGGTGTTATTGGAGACGCATTCGTAGAATTGGGCCAAATGGAAGATGCTGTAGATTACTACAACAAGGCGCACAAGGCTACTGAAAATGACTTCACAACTCCCCTATTCTTGTGGAAAGCCGCCTTGGCTTACGAGGCTTTGGGCGAGAATGGCAAGGCCGTAAAATTGTACGAGCGCATCGAATCTGATTACCCAGAGAGCCGTCAAGCTCAAGGCATTGCAGGAGTAATCGCTGCGCTGAAATAAGATGGCCACCGCCCACCAGCATTTGGACAGTACCAACGATGCTTCCGTCCCTTCTGGGGAAGGAAAGGTCGTCGCCATTATCCGTGCGGAGTGGAATGATGAAATCACCAGCGCTCTTGCTGCAGGAGCTCACCAAACGTTGACCCAACACGGCGTAGATCCGGAGCACATCATTTCCATCGATGTTCCCGGTGCCGTTGAGCTTACCTATGCCGCCAAGCGCATTCACGAGCAGGAAGAACCTGATGCCGTGATCATCGTCGGTTGTGTCATTCAAGGAGAAACCAAGCACTTCGATTACGTTTGTCAAAGCGTGACCTATGGTGTGACTGAGCTGAACCTCAGCTACGACGCCCCGACAATCTTCTGTGTCTTGACGGACAATACCATCGAACAAAGCAGAGCTCGTGCTGGCGGTATCCACGGCAACAAGGGAACAGAGGCCGCTGTGGCTGCGCTAAAAATGATGGCGCTCTAATCAACCTTCGACCACTTTTCTTGTTACTTTAGGGCAAACCCTAAAAACAACTCACATGAAAAAATGGATACTCGGTGCCGCCCTTCTAGCAGTGGCCCTACCGATGAACGCTCAAGAGCTGCCACAACCCTCGCCTACTTCTACCGTTGACCAAAGAATAGGCCTCACGGACTTTAGCATTACCTACAGTCGTCCTGCTACACGTGGACGCGCCATCTTCGGCGATCTCGTGCCTTACAATGAAGTATGGCGCACTGGTGCAAATGCTTGTGTCATTCTTAGCGCTTCTACGGACTTCACCATGAATGGAAACGAAGTAAAAGCAGGAGAATATGCACTATTCACTATTCCAGGAGAGAATGAATGGACCATTATCCTATCCACCCAAACCAATCTTTGGGGAAATACCGGTTACACTCAAGAAAGCGATGTACTACGCACCACTGTACCTGCCACTACAGGGGATTTCGACGAAAGCTTTACTATGGGCTTCAAATCATTGAGCACCACCGGTGGCGACTTAGTCTTAGAATGGGCCAACACGGAAGTAAGCGTTAACCTAGGAGTAGATGCTGACGGCGAAAGTGGAAAAAATGTGGAGAAAGCGCTATCTGATGCTAAGCGTGCATACAGAAATGCAGCAAACTACTACAGCGGTCAAGGCGATCACGAAAAAGCGCTCGCAACGATCGAAATTGCCTTACAATTAGATCCAGATTACTGGTATACGAACTGGGTAAAGGCTAAAATTCTTTACGCAGCAGGCGATACTAAAGCTGCCCTAAAGCAGGGTAAAAAAGCCATGGACATGGGAGCACCTGATTCTTACAGAGCCGGCTACGAGAAAGAAATGAAAGGCTGGAAATAATCCGCTTTTCCACTTCATAAAGAAACCCCGCCTCGAGCGGGGTTTTTTAATCAATCCGTGCTATATACCTTACTCGTTTTACTTCGAAGTTGAGGGTATAGGGAGTATTCATCAAATTTTTGCTGATAATCAAACCACATTCTTTTCTGATAAGACTTCACCCACTCCTCGACGCTCATACCAGATTCCAAGGCTTCTTGTAGTTCATTTGAACCGGCCAATTTTTTGAAGAACGCATTGAAAAATTCTGACGCCTCCGTGGGAGCATTCTCTTTCCAGTATGCATAGACATCAAATAAATGGTTCCAATCTATTTCCTTTGGGGCGGTACTTAGGTCCTGAGGCAATTGAACCCCACCACATTGCTTTCCTTGAAATTTAGGATACTTAGATCCGTGATCTGGCGCAGGTATGAACCTATGCTCGTACCCTTCCCCACCAAGCCACGGTGCACCAAAACGGGTAAATGGCGCATCAGTACCTCGTCCACAAGAAATGGGTGTGCCCTCGAAATAACACAAGCTTGGGTAATGCCAGATGGCTTCTATGGAGCGCAGATTGGGTGATGGAGGAACTTGGAATTCCTTGAAGACTTTATTGTGAGAATACCCTTTGCAATGAATAACCTCTATGCCGCCTTTCTTTTCAAAGGCGGTGCGCCACTGTTCATTCTCTGTTGCTGGCATCCATTGCTCACCATAAACCATGGAGGCATATTCTCCCATGGTTAAGCCGTGCACTACCGGTATGGGGTGCAAGCCTACCATACTTTCGAAGCCTGGTTTTAAGATGGGACCGTCGATATAATGACCGTTTGGATTGCCCCGGTCCATAATCATGAGCGGAACTCCGGCTTCTACACATGCATCAATGACGTAGCTCAACGTAGTACTATAGGTATAGAATCGAACCCCGACGTCTTGAATATCATAGATGACCCAATCTAGGCCCTCCAACCAATCCGTAGGTGGACGCTTCGTTTTACCGTACAAACTCTTGATGGGTATGCCTGTTTTGGGATCGCGGCCGTCCTCCACATGCTCCCCAGCATCTGCATCGCCTCTGAAGCCGTGTTCCGGCGCCCACACCTGCTGTACATCCACACTTAACGAAATCAAATGGTCCACCGTATGGGTGCCGTTGGGTAGTAACGATGTCGCATTGGCTACTACCGCCACAGATTTTTCGGTCAGCTTCATGTAGTACTCTCCAGGTTGCGCAATACCCGGCAGGTAACTTTCTTGCCCGCGCGTAGAAAAGCACAGGAGCATTACCGCGAATAACGCGAGAGTTGTTCTAAATTGCGAAGAGATGAAAGAGGCGTTTTTCATAGCTAGGAAGATACAAAAGAGTATGGGGTCGAAAGTGATCGGACCTCTGCTAAAGTTAAGTATCGCAGCCACTGCCATGGGCATGGCCCTGGTTGTTTTATCCATAACGTCCGGCAAAGGCCTTCAGCATGCCATCATGGATAAATTTCGTGCGCTCGAAGGTGATTTCACCATCCAGGCCTACTCGTTGAACAGAACTGAGGAATGGCGTCCTATCGCATTGGAGGACAGCTTGTTCACCGAACTAGCGAAAGCCCCCTATGTGGACCAAATCTTTCCTGTCGTCCAAAAGGCCTCTCTCTTAGTAAACCCAAGCGAGGATGTGTTCGAAGGTGTTCAAATCCAAGGATTTACAACGGATAACTTCGAGTACTTTCAAAATTCGTTCACAACGAAAGGAACTCCCATCGACGGTCGATACGGATGCTGGATCTCGAGTAACCTGGCTGCAAGTCTGCAATTAGAAATAGGCGATACGGCTGTCTTAACAGTATTGAAAGGACAACGCGGCCTACCTCGATTGATAAACACCAAAATCTACGGCACCTACACCTCTGGTTTGGATGAATTTGACCGTCAAAATGTGCTCATGTCAGCGGTGGACGTTCGTCGACTAAACGGATGGAATAAGGACAGCGTAAGCGCCTATGTAGTGCATCTAAACGCTCCGGAGCAGCGCGCTACTCTCAGCGCCTATTGGAACGCCTTGGTTCCCTACGACCTCCAGGTAAGTGCCTTAGAATCTCGCCATCCGGCCATCTTTGGATGGTTGGCATTGTTTGATACCAATATTGTTTTGGTATTGGCCATCGTACTCATCGTGGCCCTTTCCAACCTCATTACAGCCCTATTGGTACTGATTATTGACCGCACCCGCATGATCGGGATTCTCAAAGCCATGGGCGCGCCAGATCGAATGATTTTACAGGTGTTCCAATGGTTGAGCCTCAATATTCTAGTCAAAGGATTGCTGCTCGGTAATGCCGTAGGTCTCGGACTGAGCGCAATGCAGCAGTGGTTTAAGTGGGTCCAATTGGACCCTAGCACCTATTACATCGCTTCCGCACCTATCCATTTCGATTGGGCTTGGATTATCGGCGCCAACCTAGGCTTCATCCTCGTTGCCTACTTCATCCTACTCATCCCAGTGCGTTGGATTGCTCGTTTACAACCTATTCAGAGCATCCGCTTTTCATAGGAAGAACTCTCCTATCTTTAGGGCACCAAAACAAACAGAAGCAGCACATGCGCCCTATTTACAACAGCATTCTCGAGACTATCGGCGATACGCCCATGGTCAAACTCAATAAAATCGCTCAAGATTTCCCATGTCCCGTCTATGCAAAGGTGGAATACTTCAACCCTGGACATAGCGTCAAAGACCGCATGGCCTTGAAGATGGTTGAAGATGCGGAAGCACGCGGAGATTTGAAGCCGGGCGGCACCATTATCGAGTGTACCTCAGGAAATACGGGAATGGGGCTCGCATTAGCCGCCATTGTCAAAGGATACAAACTCATTTGTACCCTGAGCGATAAGCAGAGTAAAGAGAAAATGGACATCCTGCGCGCGATGGGTGCGGAAGTATACGTTTGTCCTACCAACGTTGCGCCCGAACATCCGGACAGCTACTACAGCGTTGCCTCTAGATTGAATAAGGAGATTCCAAACTCATTTTACCCCTACCAATACGACAACCTCAGCAATCGCGAGGCCCATTACGAAAGCACGGGACCTGAAATTTGGGAGCAAACACAAGGCAAGGTGACCCACTTTGTCGTCGGTGTTGGCACCGGAGGGACCATTTCTGGCGTAGGGAAATATTTGAAGGAGCAAAACCCAAATGTGAAAGTATGGGGCATCGACACGTATGGATCGGTATTTAAGAAATACCATGAAACCGGCGAGTTCGATGAGAAAGAGATTTACAGTTACATCACCGAGGGAATTGGAGAAGATATCCTGCCCAAGAATGTAGATTTTTCCGTCATTGATTACTTCGAGAAGGTGACCGATAAAGACGGCGCATTGGCGACAAGGGAATTGGCCAAAAAAGAAGGGCTATTCTTGGGCTACAGCTGTGGATCTGCGTTCCAAGGACTCCGCCAACTCAAAGACCAGCTCACCCCCGAGGATGTGGTGGTAGTACTTTTCCACGACCATGGCTCACGTTATGTAGGCAAGGTCTACAACGACGACTGGATGCGCGATCGCGGATTCTTGGCACCGGCCAATAAAGTTGCCAAAGACCTGATCGACGGGCACAGTCATTTACCGCTAGTCACCGTAAGCACCACCGCACCCATCAGCAATGCGGCGAGCTTGATGAAGACACACGATATCACTCAGATTCCTGTCATGCAGAACGGCCAGATGGTCGGGTCCATAGACGACCATACCCTATTGAGTTCCATGGTGGACAATCCATCCAATGCTACGCTAGTGGGAGATATCATGGGACCCGCGTACCCAGTAGTTGAACTCACCACAAGCATTGAGGATATCGCCAAGATGATCAAAGGGGGGCACCGTGCAGTATTGGTCAAATTTGGCGAAGGATTACACATCATCACCAAGCAAGACATCATCACAGCGATGAGTTAAGCAGCGGTACGCTTTTTTCATGCGTGTTTTTCATGGAATAGGTCAAGCCCACATTCCTATTGTGTAACTTGTGGGGCTATGGAGAAAACGAACAAAACCGCCCAATTACTTCTCGCACTGACCCCACTGGTCGTGTTGATGTTACTGCTCTGGTTCAACGTAGGCTACGTCTTCGGCGATGATGCCCTTAGCGGATCCAACCAGGTCATCCTCATGCTCAGCGCGTTCGTGGCCGCAGCTATCGGCATCGCCAATGGCACCAAGGTGGAAGCCGTTTTTGAAAAAATCAAAAACAATGTGCACGACACCACCCAAGCCATCTTCATATTGATTCTCATCGGAGGTCTCGCCGGTACATGGCTCATCGGCGGCATTGTCCCCGCTATGATCTATTATGGCCTTGATTTGATCAATGTCCAATTCTTTTTACCCACCGCCGTCATCATCTCCGCCTTAGTCAGTCTGAGCACCGGCTCTTCTTGGTCAACCACAGCCACCGTAGGTATTGCCCTGATGGGCATAGGTCAAACCATTGGCCTCAACCCTGCCATCGTTGCAGGTGCCGTCATTTCTGGTGCCTACTTCGGGGACAAACTCAGCCCTCTCAGCGACACGACCAACCTCGCCCCCGCCATGGCCGGTACGGATTTGTTCACTCACATCCGCTACATGCTCTACACCACTATTCCATCTTTGATCATTTCCTTGATTCTCTTCACCATTTTGGGCTGGAGCGCTGGAGACGCCGCGATGGACGCCGCTGAAATAGCAACCGTACAATCCTTATTAAAAGAATCCTTCACCATCACCCCTTGGCTATTTGTAGTTCCAGTAGGTGTAATCGTACTCATCGCGCGTAAAATCGATGCGCTCGTCGCCATTTCTATCGGAATTTTCGGCGGGCTCGTCATGGCACTTCTTTTCCAAGGCTCTTTATTAGAAAGTTTAGGCAGTGGCCAATTTCCTATGTACGAAGTTGCCATGCGCAGTGTCTATGGTTCCATCGCCATCTCTAGCGATCACCCCATTTTATCCGACCTACTGAGCACCTCAGGTATGAGCGGCATGCTCGGAACGGTTTGGCTCATCCTTAGCGCGATGGCCTTTGGAGGTGCGATGGAAGCTGCAGGTTTCCTCGCAACGATCACCAGCGCCATAGTTTCTTTGGCACGCGGCACCGCCTCGCTGATCACCAGCACATTGGTCGCTTGTGGCGTACTCAACATCACCGCATCGGATCAATACCTCGCCATTGTCGTTCCCGGACGTATGTTCAAAGATGTCTACCGCGAGAGAGGTTTGGCTCCAGAAAACCTGAGCCGCACACTCGAGGACAGTGGAACCGTAACTTCAGTCTTGGTTCCATGGAATACCTGTGGCGCATACCAAAGCTCCGTCTTGGGCGTGGCCACGGGCGAATACTTCATGTACGCCTTCTTCAATCTCATCAGTCCGCTGATGACCCTTGTATATGCATGGGTGGGCATTCGCATCAAACGACTGAATGACTAAAACCCGCCCCATAGTACTGGGACTTCGCGAAAACGCTGGTCTGTTCGGTCTGTTGGTACTGATGAGCGCTTTTGTGGGCGCTATGGTCGGTTTTGAACGCAGCCTCCTGCCGGAGCTGACCAAATCTTGGGCCGTGTCCGAAACTGAAGCTGCCCTACTCATGGTGGGAGTATTTGGCCTCAGCAAGGCCATTGCCAACCTATTCACCGGGAACCTCATTTCAGAAATTGGTCGCAAGCGCACCCTACTTTTGGGCTGGGCCTTGGCATTGCAAGCCCCGCTCATTTTATTAAACTCCGGCGACAGCGCTTTCATTATTCTTGCAAACATCGCCCTAGGACTGAGCCAAGGATTTACTTGGTCGACCACGGTGATCATGAAAATTGATATCGTGGGATTGAAACACCGCGGCACCGCCATGGGTCTAAACGAAAGTGCAGGCTATGTTGCCGTGGGCCTCTCCTCCGCATTTGCGGCCTACTATGCAGAAACCAGTGGACTCATCGCCCCCATCCTCTACACCGCAATGGGCATCGTGCTCGTGGCCTCACTCATTACCGTATTCATTCTCCCGGAAACCCAACCATGGGCGGCATTAGAAGCCAAAACCGAAGCGGCACATCAAGATGGCAATGCGGAAAGAATATTTCACAAGACGACATGGAGCAATCCAGCACTGCGCACCATTACTTGGACAGGAGTGGTAAATAATGCCAATGACGGTGTCCTATGGGCCGTTTTACCTTCCCTGCTGTTGGCCAGCGGAGAATCCTTGACGACCGTAGGAATCCTCACCGGCATTCACGCGGCCGTTTGGGGCGTTGGCCAATTATTTACTGGTCCACTCTCCAACAATGGAAAGATTCGCAACCTGCTTTGGTGGGGCATGTCGATTCAAGGCATGGCGTTAATTTTTATCAGCCATTCATCAACCTATTGGTTCCCTTATATCCTTTTAGGACTGGGGACAGCCATGGTCTACCCTACCTTTTTGGTCGGCATCAGCAACCACAGCCACCCCACCTGGCGTCCAAAAGCACTTTCAACCTACAGATTTTGGCGTGATATGGGCTACGTATTTGGGGCGCTCATAGGCTACCTTGCATTGCAGCTACATGCCCCCGCCTCTGCATTTACCGGCATCGCCATAATTACGCTACTCGCCGGAGCCATGGTCAGATTTTCAAAACTTCAATAACCGCTGAAACCTAAATCGATGTCAGATTCAAACCCATGCCCAGAATGTAAAGGGATTTACGCCTACCCTATGGACGCCCTGATGGTGTGCCCAGAATGTGGCCACGAGTGGAACCCAAAAGATCAGCCGCAAGGCCTTGTGGTGCTCGATGCCAACGGCAATGCATTGCAAGATGGCGATAGCGTGACCGTGATTAAATCTTTACCCGTGAAAGGCGCACCGAAGCCGATCAAACCAGGCACGAAAGTTTCCCGAATCAAGCTTGTCGAAGGCGATCACAACATCAGTTGTAAGATCGATGGATTTGGATCCATGATGCTAAAGAGCGAGTTTGTAAAAAAGGCCTAAGGCCGCCCGAATTTTAAGCACATAAAAAAGCCGCCCCGAGGGGCGGCTTTTTCTTATTTCACAATCTGTATGCGCTGCTGGTAGAACCCGCCGTCGGAAACGATGCGGAGAACATACGAGCCTGCACTGAGATCAGTAACGTCTATTTGCTGGGTGACTTGACCATTGCCCGGCATTTCAACTACCGTACGGCCCAATCCATCCACAAGAGTGATCATTCCTTTCACACCAGCGGTGTGCTCCAAGGTCAACTGGGTACGAACCGGATTAGGGTAAATAGTCCACTGTCCTAGGTCCATATCCTCTACCCCCAGGTTCTCACCCAAAACGCCTGTTTTGGTATCGGAATCCCCACAAGCGTTGTATACAGTGAGTGATACGACATATGCCGTCGATGGGGTCGCATAGGTATGCAATGGGTAATTCGAAGTGGTATTGGTATTACCATCACCGAAGTTCCACTGGAAGGTATTTCCACCGGTGCTTGAGGTACCGTCAAATTGTACCTGCATACCTCCACCACCTGCGCTCAAGATTGTCGCGGTCCAATTCGCTACTGGCTGCACACAAATGGTGATGTACAATGTGGTATCAGCTTGATCGCCACAATCATTATATACAGTAACGTCCACCGCAAAGGTGCCCGAGCCGCTGTACGAATGAGCCGGCGTTAATCCTGTACCCGTGGTTCCGTCCCCGAAATCCCAATCTGCGGAAGTCGCTCCCGGAATCACCGAAGCATCAAAGTTCACCGTGAATTGGCTTTGAGAGTACACTACCGCCGGGATAAGCTCCTCACAAATCAATATAGTATCCGTTAGATTCACCGATTGACTACAAGAATCCGTGATGGTCAGGTCAACCACATAGCTACCACCCGCTCCGTAAAGGTGCGTGGTTAGGTCTCCCGTTCCCGTATTTCCGTCGCCGAAATCCCAATCGTAGGTCAATCCTGTACCTGTAGACGCAGTAGCATCAAAGTCCACAGACAAATAGGTATCTGTTGAAGAGAATGCCGCTACAGGAGCAGGACATGGCGACGAACAATTCGCGGCGCCTTGGTATTTCACACCTGCTGTCATCGCTCCCGCTTGGTTGGCATTCGCCGCACCTGCGACAGTTGAAACTACTATACCGTTGGGGTCTGTTAATGTATATCCACACTCGCTCTCCCAGTTACCGTTATCGATGAACTCTACCCAAAGGGTATCTCCATCACAAACGTTGAAGGTGAACGTTTCACTCGAACCTAATGCTCCCGTCGTGTTCGACATGGTGTAGCTGGTAGTCGTCGTACCCGTAGTAATTTCTAATTGGTGGAACTGTGTACCGAAGTTGTTCGCGGTCCAACCATCACCAAAAATATCTGTCAATTCTAAGGTGTACGTACATCCACCCACACAAGTGAAGGTAGTGGCTGATGCCGCTCCGATCCAATCTGAGAAATCGGTAGCACCACAAGAATCGCGAACATAGAAGTCGTACGATGTCCCAGCTACTAGGTTGGTAACTATAAACGGATTCGACGTTGCGTTTACGATGGTACCGTTTCCTTGAACAAATCCTGAAGGGCCGTATTCCACGTGCCATGCAGTGGCTCCACCAGTAGTCCAAGCAAGTTCTACCTCTGTAGTGCTAATAGCCGTCGCAGTTAGGTTGGTTGGATCCGGACATGTCGGCGCCTCCACAATACTCAAATCATCCAGAGCAACATCTCCTTGCTGTGCCGTGGCACCGCTTGATTTTTTGGAAGTGAACTTAATTTTCACAGTCTTATTCGCATAGGCACTAAGGTCTTCTACGACTTCAACCCACTGGTTGCCCTGGTTGCCCGAAATGGAATCAAGATCTACCCAAGTACCTGTGCTCACATCCTGGATACTCCAAATAAGCGTTCCCTGAGAACCGTTTTGTGCAAACAAGTGGTACCAGAAATGCATTTCAGGAGTGGTGAGGGCGCTTAGGTCAATACTTGGTGAAGTCAAGGTAGCTACTGGCGTACCGGTAGAGAAGCTCGCCTCTGTATACACATAGTTTCCATATCCACTCGTATGATCGCCATTTGGACCTGTTCCGAACGTGGCTGTACCACCGTCGCGTCCACCCCAACGGTAGTTGGTATCGGTATCCGTTCGTGACCAACATGGGCTGATGGTGGCGCCGATGTTGTGGCCTTGGTTGTTATCCGTACCGCCTACGAAGCCGTTATCAAAGTTTTCGAAGTACGGTGCTGAAGCAGTTCCACAAGCTGTTGGTGCGGTAATTGGACCCGCCCAATCACTCACATCCGTAGCGCCACAAGAATCGCGAACATAGAAATCATAGTAGGTCGCCGAGCTCAACCCGGTCACTGTGAATGGATTCGTAGTGGCTGAAACGATTGTCCCTGCACCTAGTGTGAACCCAACCGGTCCATATTCAATTTGCCAATTCGTTGCACCACCCGTAGTCCAACTCAAGGTCACACTCGTGGTGGTATTACCTGTAGAAGAGATCGCTGTTGGAGGCAAACACGTTGGTGCATTGTCCACTTCAATATCGTCAATGGCCCAATCCGCTGTGGTCGAGTTGAAGCCAAATGTTGTGGCGCGGTAGGCGACAAAGCGCAATTTAATGGTATCACCAGCGTAAGAAGCCAAATCCACCACGCCCTCCTGCCATGCATCCGCAGGAGACGCTTGGAGGGTATAGCCTGTAGCATCGATGGTCAATTCCGTCGTCCAGCTACCACCGCTGTATACATCCACTTCTAATTGGTCAATATTATTACCTGCACCGTGCCACCAGAAGCTTACCTGTGGAGTACTTAAGGTATCTAGGTCGATCTCGGCAGTAATGAATTCCGCGTCCGAATCTGCACCACCAAAGGCGAATTGACTTTCCGAATACACATATTTCCCAGATCCTGAAGTGTGATCCCCGTTCGGACCAGTATTATTGGTCGGCGTTTGACCTTGACCGGTCTGCCAGAAATACGTCGTTGAGGTGCTGGTCGTGTAACACTGATCAATATCACCAGTAGAAGCATCGAAAGAAACTCCATCGAAATCTTCAGACCAAGGAGCGGTAACCATTCCACAAAGAGTGGTCACTGAAATAGGTCCTACCCAATCCGATACACTACCGGTTCCACAAGAATCACGAACGTAGATATCATAGGTAGTATTTGGCGACAATCCCGTTAGGCTGTATGGATTCGAGCCGGCAGCCACGATAGAACCCGCGGCATATTTCACCAACCAATTCGTTGCGCCACCTGTCATCCAATCTAATTGGACACTGTTACTCGTCACATTTGAGGCCACTAAATTGCTCGGTTTCGGACACGTTGGCGCCTCGTGAATGTCCAGATCATCCACGCTGATATCCACTTGGTTGCTAAATCCTTGGTAGCGGTACGCTGTGAATTTCACCTGAATGGTGTCGTTCACATAGCTGCTAATATCCACGATCGCCTCTTCCCATGCTCCCGTTGCATTGCTTTGCTGGGCACCACTAATGGTATGTTCTAGGGTCCAATTTCCTCCTGTTCCACGCACATATACCTCCAACTTGTTGATCAGAGATCCGTACATATGATACCAGAATGAAAGCTCAGGCGTCGTCAATGAAGTCACATCTACCAATGGCGAGGTAATGGAATTCGTCAAGGTCGAACCACCACCAAATCCGGTGTTTGCCTCCGTAAAGATGTATCCACCGCTACCTGAGGTATGGTCTCCACTTGGACCCGTATTGTTGCTATGGTTCGTCGGAGGACCGGCCTTCCAGAAATATTCTACCGTATCACTACGCTGCCAACAGCCATAGATCTGACCCGGCGTTTGATTCGCGCCCGTTACCCAAGAGGTACTGTCAAAATTCTCTGTATACGGTGCCGTAAACGGCGCACACAAGGTGTTGAACGTAATAGGACCAATCCACGTTGACGCCCCAAGGGCACCACAAGTATCACGAACATATACGTCGTAACTGGTTCCCGTGGTTAATCCAGTAATGGTATGAGTAGTAGAAGTAATATTCGTCAATCCACTTCCGCTTGGGCTAAATCCAACAGATCCATACACAATGTTCCAAGTCGTTGAACCACCGGTCAACCAAGTAAAGGTCGCCGTCGTCGCGGTCACCCCTGATAGCGCAAACTGCGTCGGTTCTGGACACAAAGGCTGATCATTGACCACAACCTCATCGACTGCGATATCACCTTGTGATCCGTTGCCTTTCGTAGCAGACCAGCGTAATACAATGGTATCTCCGGCAAAACCTGCCAGATCAACTTCCTCGTATTGCCATTGGTTTCCTTGGCTACCAGATTTCGTGAAATATGTATCCCAAGTCTGCGTACTATCCACCCAAACCTGAAGCTTCAGTGTGTTCACATAGAAACCAAACATGTGGTAATTAAAAGTCACCTGAGGCTTGAGCAAACCGCTCAAATCCAACAACGGCGACTCAATAAAGGCCTCTTGATTTGGGGCTCCACTCGAGGCTTCGGCATAGATGTAATTTCCTGTTCCACTCACATCTGTAAACGGACCCGTTTGACCTGTAGTGGTCGTTCCCGACCGCACGCCCCAACTCAGTGGCGACACTGGTAACGTATCCTTTTCAGGTGTACGTACCCAACAGGCGGCCAATGCATCACCTACGTTATATACCCCGGAGCCCGGTGTCCAAGTCGTTGAATCAAAATCTTCTGACCAAGGTGCACTAATGGCTGTACAATGTGTCGCTGCGAGAATTGGACCAATCCAATCTGAATTATCGTTCGGACCACAAACCTCACGCACCCAGAACTTATAGGTCGTTCCCGCCGATAGCCCCGTGACAGTACCAGGATTCGAAGTCGTATTTATTATTGTATTTGTCGTCGCCCCCAAGATTGCAGATGGAGTTCCATATTGTATATCCCAAGAGGCTGCATTCACCGCCTGCCATGATAACGTAATCGAGGTTGTAGTTCTTGAATACACCGCTAGCAAGGATGGATCCGGACATGTCGGCGCTTCTTTAAACCCAAAGTCATCAATAGCGATATCAGCTTGGTTGTTGTTTCCAAAGCCTCTTGAGGCTGAAAAACGTACTAAAACGGTATCATCAGCGAATTGGGCCAATGTATAGGTTTGTAATAGGAAAGTATCTGCAGAAGATGCTTGTTGTGGGCCATTAATACTACCCACATTCACCCAACCCGAAGATTGTGACCATACTTCTGTCTTTAATTCGTTCACCTGGGCACCAGCCATATGGTACCAGAAATTTAATTCCGGCGTACTCAGTGCGCTAAGATCAATAAGCGGAGAAGTAATCGTTGCAACGCTTTGGTTAGCAGCACCACTAGCTTCTGCATATACATAGTTTCCACCGCCTGTTCTATCGTCATTCGGACCAGTATCCGCTGTGGCCGTACTATCAGTACCTGTACCAAAAGCATAGCCTTGACCGCCATTCGGACTGGTCGGATTGCGCTGCCAGCAACTTCCAATAGTACTTCCGTCATTATCGAAGCCCGACCCTTCAGACCAACCCGTACCGTCAAAATCTTCGGCATAGCTTGTCGTAAACGTGATAGGCGCACAACGCGTACTGTCCACAACTGGAGCCGACCAAATACTCACGTCTCCAAGACCACAAGAATCTCTCACATAGAACTCATACGTGGTAGAAGCCGAAAGACCTGAAAGCACAAAAGGATTGCTTGAGGCGGCCACTCTTGTTCCACTCCCCGGAGTGAAACCCGGTGTTCCATATTCTACCTCCCAGTTCGCTGCACCACCGCCGGTCCAGCTCAATCTAGCCTTATTACTCATGGTCCAGTCTACCGCTAAGTTGGTAGGCTGGTAACAAGTGGGGGCCGGATATGTGTTGATGGTGATCTTCCATGAACTATCTACAATACTCGCTGTAGTAGTACCACAAGCAGTCGCGAATTGTTGACGGAACGCATGTAATTTAAATACCAAGAAGGTATCTGTTACTGCACCGTTGAAGTCGTTGATAGTTCGGGTGATGGTTTCAGAAGCACCGTTTGTCCCGATGGTCCCATAATCTAAGGCCGCTTCTTTTGTACCCTCGCTTGATAATTCGATGTATACCCCGATATCATTTGGAGCAGAACCACCAAAACCACCGGTAGTGTTCATGGTGTATTCCACAACCAAAGAGGAAATCCAATGACCTGAAGGCATGGCAATACCCAAGGTATCGGCACAAGAGGATTGAGAATTAATGTTTACAGGGGCTACCTGCTGAACTCCTATGTCGCCGTATACATAACGGGTAGAATCAGTGGTAATCTGTGCATTAAGCGCGTTGATGGAACTGAATGCCAACAACATCGCAAAAATATTAATACGCATGAGCTAAATTGAATAAGTAACTAAAATACACCTTCGATGTTCTTTAGAGTGCTCGTTTACTCAAAGGTTTAGTCATTGAATCAATGAAAGCACGAAAAAGGCGGAGTTTCCCCAGAAACTCCGCCTAATGAATACTGATGTATAGACATTAGATCTTCTTTTGAAAAACGCTCTCCACGTGATTTTTATAATCCGCAATACTCTCTTTCATATCCTTTCGCAACAGGAAGATTCCTATTAGGTTGGGTAGTGTCATTAGCGCAATGGCAATACCCGCGAACGTCCACACAATGGTGGTATCAATAATGGCAGCGAGGAAGAAGCCAATCACATAGATGATACGGTAGTAATTCACATACTTCACTCCAAAGAGGTAAGTCACGCTTCTACCGCCATAGTAGCTCCAGGAAATGGCTGTTGAGAAGGCAAACAACAGGAGTCCGATCGCCACAATGTATTGTCCGTAATCGCCAAATAGACCTTTATTGAAGGCAATGGCCGTGAGTGGTGCACTGTGTACAAGTGATTTTCCGGAGAAGGTGTATCCGTTTGTATCTTCAAGACGTCCTTCCGTTACTACCAAGGATCCCGTACACGGTAGGTCTCCCTTTCGAATCACTACATCTTCTGCTATCGAACGTGCATGCAAAACAGTTGCATCGCTCTTGATAATCCCCTCCTCAACCAATAGTGTTCCAGTGAATTCTGAAATGGGCACTACATCCAAGCCTATTTCAAACCCGTTGAAGTATTCATACAATGCTGTTCCATGAACTTTACGATTGACCTCTCCTTCCATAATGATCATGTCAGAATAACTAAAGTCATTTTGATGCTTTTCATTCCAAACCCCTGAACTCAAGAGGGTTAGCCCCGTGATAGAACAAATGATAATGGTGTCGATAAAGGGCTCGAGGATAGCCACCATACCTTCGCTCACCGGATGCTCCGCTTTCGCAGCAGCGTGTGCAATAGGGGCCGAACCTTGACCGGCCTCATTTGAGAACAACCCTCGGTTTACGCCTCGATTGAATGCATAAGCAATACTAGCTCCGAGGAATCCACCCGCGGCGGAAGAGCCAGTGAATACATCAGCAAAAATGCTGATGAATGATGGGATGATATTCTCATAATTCATCACGATCACAGAGAGCGCTCCAACGACATAAATGATTGCCATAATTGGCACCAGCTTTTCAGTCACCGCGGCAATTCGTTTAATACCGCCAAGAATGATGAGGCCTAGAAGTACCGATAGCACTGCGCCCGTAACAATCTCTTCTATGCCGAAGGTGGCTTTCAAAGAAGAGGCAATGCTGTTCACTTGTGGCATATTCCCCGTACCAAATGAGCTGATGATCGCGGCAACGGCAAAAAGTGCCGCCATCCATTTCATATTCAGCTTATTTTTCATGTAGTACATCGGACCACCTGAAGCTGTGCCGTCCTCAGCAAACTCACGGTATTTGTGGCTTAGCGTTACTTCAACGAATTTGGTCGTCATACCTAATGCAGCAGTCACCAACATCCAAAACAATGCTGCCGGTCCGCCCAAATGAATGGCAAAAGCGACCCCTGCAATATTTCCTGTTCCAACGGTTCCGGAAAGCGCCGTGGCCAAGGATTGGAAATGTGAAGTATCCCCTTTTGCCCCAGGTTCATCAAATTTTCCACGCACCACATCGATGGCATGCTTGAAGAATCTAATCTGAGGGAATTTTAAGTAAAATGTGAAGAAAATACCTATCCCTAAAAGGGCAAATACAAACCAGCTGGAACCTCCGATATAACCGTCAATAGTTGAAAGGAGGTCGTTGAGTTGGACTAAATCCATAAGTGTTGCGAGTGTTTTTTCAGTGAAGGCCTAAGATAAATAAAAAAGCCCCCGCACCTGTTGGGTGCGGGGGCCTGTTATCGCCTTTAACTATGAAGGTTTATTTCACCTCTTCAAAATCTACGTCGGTGACATCGTCAGCACCACCTGCGCCGGCATCGCCGCCTGCATCTGGTCCGTTATCGTTGCCACCTTGGTTGCCTTGCATTGCCGCTTGGATTTCAGCCGCTGCGGCTTGTAGGGCACCATTTAGCTTTTCTGTCGCCGCATCACATCCTGCGATGTCTTTAGCTGCATGAGCAGTTTTTAGTTCAGCGAGGGCTGCATCAATTGGACCTTTCTTATCCTCAGGAAGCTTACCTTCGATTTCCTTCATCTGCTTTTCTACCTGGAAGATCATGCTATCCGCTGCGTTCAGCTTGTCAATTTCTTCCTTGGCTTTCTTATCTGCATCAGCGTTCGCTTCCGCTTCTTGCTTCATACGCTCGATTTCTTCTTGGCTCAAACCTGAAGATGCTTCGATACGAATATTCTGCTCTTTACCAGTGTTTTTATCCTTTGCACTTACGTTTAGGATACCGTTTGAATCGATATCGAAGGTCACCTCAATCTGAGGCACACCACGCGGTGCAGCTGGGATACCGTCCAAGTGGAATCGGCCGATAGTCTTGTTATCCCCTGCCATTGGACGCTCACCCTGAAGGATGTGAATCTCTACAGAAGGCTGGTTATCTGCTGCTGTTGAGAACGTTTCAGACTTCTTCGTGGGAATAGTCGTGTTCGCTTCGATCAACTTCGTCATGACACCACCCATCGTTTCAATACCGAGTGATAGTGGCGTTACATCAAGAAGAAGCACGTCTTTTACATCACCCGCAAGTACACCACCTTGGATTGAAGCACCGATAGCTACAACCTCATCAGGGTTCACCCCTTTCGACGGCTCTTTTCCGAAGAATGCCTTTACAGCCTCCTGGATCGCAGGAATACGAGTAGTACCCCCTACCAAGATGACTTCGTCAATATCTGAAGTTGAATAGCCTGCATTTTTCAAAGCACTTTTCGCTGGTGCAATGGTACGCTCGATCAACGATGCAGCCAATTGCTCGAATTTCGCGCGGCTCAACGTGCGTACCAAGTGCTTAGGTCCTGAAGCCGTGGCAGTGATGTACGGTAAGTTGATTTCGGTGGAAGTCGTCGATGACAATTCGATTTTTGCTTTCTCAGCAGCTTCTTTCAAACGTTGTAGCGCCATGTTGTCGTTGCGCAAGTCCATAGACTCTTCCGCCTGGAACTCTTCCGCCAACCAATCGATAACTACTTGATCAAAGTCATCACCACCGAGATGTGTATCACCGTCTGTTGATTTTACTTCAAATACGCCATCACCTAGTTCGAGTACAGATACATCGTGTGTACCACCACCACAGTCAAAGACAACGATTTTTTGATCCTGACCTTTCTTATCTAGACCGTATGCCAAAGCCGCAGCCGTTGGCTCGTTGATGATACGACGTACGTTCAAACCTGCGATCTCACCCGCTTCTTTGGTAGCTTGACGCTGTGCATCATCAAAGTATGCTGGAACAGTAATGACGGCTTCACTTACATCGGTACCTAAGTAATCTTCAGCGGTCTTCTTCATTTTCTGAAGAATCATGGCTGAAATCTCTTGTGGCGTGTACTGACGACCGTCAATGTTTACGCGAGGTGTATCGTTATCACCAGCCTCTACCTTATACGGTACACGCTTCGCTTCTTTCGATACGTTTGAGAATTTCTCACCCATGAAACGCTTCACAGAATAAACCGTTTTCTCAGGGTTAGTGATGGCCTGACGTTTTGCAGGATCCCCTACTTTACGTTCGCCGCCTTCCACAAAACCAACAATTGATGGCGTGGTTCTCTTTCCTTCGCTGTTTGGAATTACTACCGGCTCATTTCCCTCCATTACAGAGACACAAGAGTTGGTGGTTCCAAGGTCAATACCTATGATTTTACCCATTGTATTTATTATTTAGGTTGAGTAATCAATTTTTACGACCTCAATAAAGCAAGGGCTGTGCCATGTGCCAAATCCAATCAATGTGCTCACAAAGTGTCAGCAACCATGGAATTCAAATGCCAAAGTGGACCAAAAAGAAGTGAAAAGTGTGACAGTTTGTCCGTTAGTTGATCACGACGGGAAAACCGTCTTCACAAACGACACTATCGATGCCTTGGAAATCAACCCAACCCATACCACAGGTATGCACGCCCCTCCAAAGACTATCCATAGAGGATGCACTGAGCTTGACGTTTTTCTTAATGGCACGACCCCTAGAAGAAAAGAGGCCTATTCCCCCGTCCACATTGGTGAACATAGGCTTTTCTTGCACAATGCCTTGTGAGGGCTGATTTACATTTATGTAAGTAGCGTAGTCGTCAGCAGCAGCCCAAATCTCTACATCGATGCCTTTGAATATTCGTACCAAATCATCGGTAGGCCCGATATTATTGTACAAGAATCTGTAATAGGCTTCATAGGATAATTCTGATGTGAAAGTACCAGAGCCGTTTAAATTCGATCCCGTTCTTACTGGCAGCGCATAGGTGAGTTTTTTCACTACAGAATCCTTCGGGTTAGAACGCGGAGCTTCTTTGTATCGGAAATGGATATACCCCTGATACATTCGTGCATTGCGCGCTGCATCCCAGCCAAATTCTGCGTTCCGCACTCCAAAAGTCACTTTTTGAAAACCCTTAGGCTTGGTAATCTCAACATTCCCTACCACCGGCGTGATGGCCTCGAAATTATTGTTGCCTGGAATAAAGCCTTTCAAACGATACTCATAAGCGGGATCAATAGGAGCATCGGTCCAATACATTCTGTAATTGTCCGTAGTAAAAGTCCCAGGCTCGAGAATATTGGTATCCTTTCGGAACAGCTCATAGGTATTGAGTACGTTTCCTTGATCATTAAGTTGCGTGAGGTAAAGTGCAGCAGAGTCAAAGTAAAGGCTATCAGCATGTGTGGCACCTGCGAGTAATCTGTCCGTACCTAGATAGGTTCTGTGCAACCTGACCCACTGAGTGTCGTCGTCTTTATCCAATAAACCATAAACCACATTCTGCACATCATAATCTGCATTAATGTCTAGCGTATTGTCGCAAGCGGTAATGGCAAAAGCCGTAAAAATGAAGAGAATGAGGTTTTTCATGGGTCCCAAAAATACAACGTAAGGCTTAGGTTGTTTTCTTTGCAGAAGAGAATTCACAAAAATCGTGCAGGATGTCACTAGCTAAGAAAGAATTTAAGAAGGTTACCACCCATAGTTTACAGCAAATGAAAGACCAGGGTGAGAAAATCTCCATGCTTACCGCCTATGACTTTACCATGGCTAAAATGGTAGATGCTGCAGGCGTTGATTGTATTCTCGTTGGCGATAGTGCCTCTAATGTAATGGCAGGCCACGAAACCACCTTGCCCATTACTTTGGACCAAATGATTTACCACGCAAGCGCTGTGGTTCGTGCCGTTGACCGCGCTTTGATTGTGGTGGACCTCCCCTTCGGAAGCTACCAGGGAGATTCCAAGGGTGCCTTGGGTTCTGCCATCCGCATCATGAAAGAAACCGGCGGTCATGCCGTTAAGGTTGAAGGTGGAGTAGAAATCATCGACGGGATTAAGCGAATTCTCACTGCAGGTATTCCTGTAATGGGACACTTGGGGCTTACACCGCAATCCATTTATAAGTTTGGTACATACACTGTACGTGCCAAGGAAGAAGCTGAAGCATTGAAACTTAAAGAGGATGCGAAAGCCTTACAGGAGGCGGGATGTTTTGCCATTGTATTGGAAAAAGTCCCTGCCCCACTTGCGAAAGAGGTTTCAGAAATGCTTGATATCCCAGTCATTGGTATTGGAGCAGGTCCTGGTGTCGATGGTCAGGTACTTGTATTCCATGATTTGGTGGGAATGACTCATGAATTCCATCCCCGATTCTTACGCAGGTACCTCAATCTTTATGAAGATATCACAGGTGCCATAGGTAAATATGTGGCAGATGTAAAAAGTGTCGACTTTCCGAACAAAGACGAAAGCTACACCAGCTAATCATGGCTTCCTTGCCTGAAATCTTGTACGAAGACAACCATCTACTCGCCATCAACAAGCGAGCCGGTGATCTCGTGCAAGGCGACCAAACAGGCGACACTACCCTTCCAGATCTTCTCAAGAAGTATATTAAAGAGAAATACAACAAGCCTGGAAATGTATTTCTAGGGGTCATTCATAGGCTCGACCGTCCTACCACCGGCGTCGTTTTATTTGCACGCACCTCCAAAGGGCTGGAACGTATGAACGCCGCTTTCAAAAACAGGGAAACACAGAAATCGTATTGGGCGTTGGTGGAAGGTCAGATTACAGAAAACGGCCAGCTTCACCATTTCTTAAAGAAGAATCCAAAAAACAATAAATCTGTGGCATTTGGGCGCCCTGAACCGGATGCAAAGGAAGCTAAACTATCCTACAAAGTATTGAATTGTGGCGACCGATATACACTGCTTGAAGTAGACCTTCACACGGGAAGGCATCATCAGATTAGGTCCCAATTCGCCTCCATAGGCCACCCGATCAAAGGAGATGTCAAATACGGTGCCCGCCGTGGTGAGCGTGATAAAAGCATCTGTTTGCATGCGCGATCGTTGGCATTTAATCATCCGACAACCAAAGAGCCCGTGCGCATTGAAGCCGGTGTTCCAGAGGCCTTTGAAGCTTTTCTTATATGAAGCAATTGATCACCTTAGCACTTTGCTTGGCCGCCTACTCAGGAATGGGCCAAATGAAATTCGAAACGTATTACGGAAATATGGCCGGCTGGGGAAGCACCACCGATGTTGGAATATCCTACAATAACAACGGCTATTATATCTCTTCAAAAGTGGCCTACATCCAATCTTTCGGATTGGGAGAAGATACTAAGAGCGTAGGCCTAGTCATAGGTGCGGGAAAAGATTGGTCACTATCAGAACATTGGTACGCAGGTGGACTTTTAGATTTGCGATGGCCAGATACTAACCTGCAAGACGTTGGATTAGGTATGGTCGCGCCTTCCTTTTATCTCGGATACTCTTGGGATATCGCCTCCTACCAAATTCAGTTCGGACTCCCTTATTTCTTCGGCGTCCAGGCTAAATTCCCTTTTGAGATCTAAGAATTCGGATCTACATCAAAGAGCACCCGGATTCTATTGAATTCTGGAGTCAATAACGTTTCTTGATGCGCCTTTTTAATCCGTTCGCGAATCTTTGAGCCCAAGCTTCCCTTGTCCACCTTCACAATAATTTGCATTTGGTAGAGGTTTTTTAATCGAGCAATAGGCGCAAATTCCGGACCTAGAAAGCGTTCCCCGATCTTGCTGTGCAGGGATTTCGCAAAGGCCTCAGCCCCACGCATCAGTAATTTTTGGTCTTTGTGCTTCAATGTAATGGTAATCAATCGCACGAAGGGCGGGTAAGCAAACTCTTGTCTTACAGCAAGTTCCTTTTGAACCATTCCTTGGTAATCGTGGTTCAGGGCCAATTGTATGATCGCGTGCCTCGGCTTCAAACTCTGAATTACGACCTTCCCGCGGGAGCTACGTCGTCCTGTACGCCCGGCCACTTGTTCGATAACTTGAAATGCGCGTTCATTGGCACGAAAATCCGGATAGCTCAATAGATTATCTGCACTCATAATGCCCACCAATCCAACTCGGTCAAAATCCAAACCCTTGGTGACCATTTGAGTTCCAACGAGAATATCGACCTCACCATTTTCAACGGACTGAATAAGTTCGCCAAAAGCATGCTTGCCCCTAGTGGTATCTAAATCCATTCGCTTTACCCGAGCTTTCGGGAATAAGGCTACAGCTTCCTCTGCAATTTGCTCTGTCCCAAAACCATGGTGCAAGACACTCTCTCCCCCACAAGCGGAACACTTCATTACCGGGGGGACCGTGTACCCGCAATAGTGACATTTCAACTTTTGCGGACCCTTGTGGTAGGTCAAGCTAATATCACAGCGCGTACATCCTTCGACATGACCACAGGTTTGGCACTGCTGGTAGGTGCTGAATCCACGTCGGTTTTGGAATAGGATAATGCTTTCCCCCTTGTTCAAGACGCCACGCATCGCATCGACCAGTTCCACGCTAAAGTTCCCGACGACCTCCTTGCGCTGCTTCGCACCTAGCATATCCACCACCTCTAATTCCGGCAGTGGCGCAGTGTGAAATCGCTTCAATAAGGACACGAGATGGTACCGGCCTTTTTGAGCATTGAAATAACTGTCCAAACTTGGCGTAGCCGAACCTAGAACTATGGGGCATCCGTGCTGCGCGGACATCCAAACCGCCGTATCACGGGCGTGATAGCGCGGTGAGGGTTCGTACTGTTTGAAGCTGCTTTCGTGCTCCTCATCCACAATGATGAGGCCCAAATCCGGCAAGGGCATAAACAACGCAGAACGAGCGCCGATAATAAGCAGTGGCTGATCATTTTGGACCGATTCCCTCCAGGCCGCCAACCGCTCTGCAGGAGAAAATTTACTATGGCTTACCGCCACTGTAAAGTGAATGCGTAAGCGACTGATCAACTGAGTAGTGAGGGCAATCTCGGGCAGGAGGTAAAGTACGCGTTTGTGCTTGGCCAAAGCCTCCTTGATCAGGTGTATGTATATTTCGGTCTTCCCCGAGGCCGTCACCCCATGAAGGAGCACGGGCTTTTCTTGGGCAAACCCTTTGCGAACACCTTCTAAGGCTTCTTGCTGCCCAGCGCTGAGATGAACTTCAGTCTTAGGTGCAGCGGCCGCTGTGGTGCCGTCTACTTCTTCCACCTCTTCAATAAGGTTTTTATTGAGCAAGGCTCGAACAATCGTTGCGCTAGTGCCATGCTTCTTTTCAAAGGCCTTGCGGTCTACGAAGCTATTCTTGGCTCCGCAATCATTGACTACGGCGAGTAATGCAGCTGTTTGTGCATCACTGCGCGCGGTCTTATCGAAGGCCGCATCTAAATTGGCCAAAGATTCCGCCGTTAATCGAAGGAGTTTACGGCGTTTGGCTTTACTTACTTTTTTAAGCTCTTCTTCTAGGATGGCCCACCCCTGTTCCAGGGCTTTTTGTACCAAGGGCATGGGATTTTTCACTCCCAATATGCTGCGGACCTCGTCTAGCGATAGTTTTTGGTTGTTTCGTAGGGATTCATAGAGGGTGAAGAGCGCATCGGATAATTGGGCCTCATCAGGGAGCACCTCAGGATCTAGCACGACGACGCTTTGGCTGCTCAGTTTAAGTCCCGGCGGTAGTGCGGCATTCATCACGTCGCCGATGGGCGCCATATAGTACGATGACATCCACGACCACTGCAATAATTGGTGCTCCAATACCACGGGATGCTCGTCGAGGACATTGAGAATGGGTTTTAGTTCGAGCTCCTCTTCGGTCTCGAGAACCCTAGCTACTACGGCGGCATATTCCTTGCGCGCACCGAATTGGACCAACACCCGCATTCCAGGCCGTACGCTACCCACCCACTCCTTCGGTATGAAGTAATGGAACAGTTTGTCTAAGGGTAAGGGAAGTACGACCTCAGCGACCTGCATTTTATTTCTTCGGCGCTTTTGGTAGGTTGTGCTTTACAAATCGAGACTCGCGTTTGGCCAACAATCGTTTCTCATTATCGAAAAAACTCAAGGTTTTCTCAGCCGAGGCTTCGGTAGAACCAGCGATGCTGCGCAACTCCACTAAATCATATTTCATCTTCGTGAAATCCGCAAGGAGGTCTGCGGTAGCCAATTCTAATAGCTCCTCATAATATTTCTGGTAAGCGTAGTACAAATCGCCATCTCCTTCGTAGAAGGCCTCATCACCATATCCGCGTAATTGGATGCTCAAGGCCTTGATCAAAGATTTCTGAGCACTGAATAATATGTCGATATCAGTGGTGCCAATTTCCGCCTTGATGAAGGCAACAATACTATCTACCGGCGCCGCCCCAGCGTTCATATCGGCGGTATAATGCATCAATGCCACTTGGGCTTCAAAGCGCTCCTGCACATCGGATTTTCGTGTATTGATATCATGGGTCGTCGCATAGGTCTCCAATGCCTCGTAAATCTTCTCGATGCCCGTACGACACAAACTCAAATACTGATAGTTGTAATTCCCTTTTGGATCTTCCTCCAACCAGTCTTTCAGCGGTCCTGAAGAAGCTTCTACAATATCGCCAAGCTGGGCATACACAACATCTAGGAGTGCCTGCTCAGACTCCTCATCTAGTCTCGCAAGTGTGCGTTTAGCTTTGCTCCAAACCTCCAACTGCTCTTGGATAATTGGACGCATTTTCTTCGCCTTCTCATAGGTCGTTACACCATCGATTAAGGTGGAGGTTAGGTCAATGACTTTTTCGGCCTCGCGTTGTACTCGGCGGAGGTTGCTGCTGCTTTGCGCAACAATGGTGGTGCTTAAAAATAGAGCCAGGTATAATGGTAAAGCTTTCATAGTTGGGTCCAATTATGACTTTAATTTATGGATCTTTTTCGTCCCTTCATACATATCAAAACGAAGCAATTTACATTCAAGTTCACCGTTGAACAGGTTCCATTTTCTCGACGGACGTAATCCTATACTCTTGATTGCCTCCATATCCGAGGTAATCCAATACACTTCCCATCCAGCATACTTCGACTTTAACGTATCCCCCATCTCACGGTACATTCTGTGGGTTTGGGCTTGAATACGGACATTATATGGCGGATTGATCAACAGCAGCCCTTTGTCGGCCGGCGGTTCCGCTTCGAAGAAATCTGCCTGACGAATGCGTATGGCATCATCAAACATGGCACGCTCGATATTTTCTGCAGCCGCCTCTAGGGCATAGGCATCCATATCTCGTCCCATGATTTTGCCTTCGTATTCTTTCGCTCTCGATAACAACCCTTCTCGGATCTTCTCGTACATCTGCTCGTCAAATCCATTCCAGTGGTGAAAGGCGAATTTCTCGCGGTAGATGTTTGGTGGTAATTGGTGGGCGATTAGGGCGGCTTCCACCAAGAAAGTACCCGAACCACACATTGGATCCAGCACCGGCATCCCCCCATTCCACTTACTATGCAGAATTATACCTGCCGCCAAGACTTCATTCAAGGGCGCATGAGCGGCCTTTAAGCGATAGCCTCGTTTGTGCAAGGAATCACCTGAGGCGTCCAAATATACACGAACCGTCTGTTTGTAAATATGAATGTGGATAGGCACATCTGGAGTTCCTCGTTCTACAGAAGGACGCTCGCCTTTGGCGGCACGAAATCGATCCACAACGGCATCCTTGGCCTTCAAACCTGCGAAACTACTGTGGTTCAAGAGGTCATTAGTCCCGACCACATCGATCGCAAAACTCTTGTCCAAGCCAAAGTATTCTTCCCAAGGGTGTTCGAAGATTTCAGAGTAGTAATGTTCTACATCGCGCATATCAAACTCCAACATGGGCACCAACACACGTAAACCTGTGCGCAAGGCAATGTTGATTTTGTATACGTATCCGATATCTCCCACCACGGAGACCGCACGATTTAGTGTTTTGATTTCTCGGCCACCTAAGGACAATAATTCCTTGGCCAGTATGTCTTCTAGACCGTAAAGCGTCTTTACGATCAATCGATAGTCTTTGTTTTGTAGCACCCTTCTGCGTTTTAGACTACAAATGTACGCTAACTTTGACCGCATGCAGGATTGGTGGAATTTAATTGCATTGGCCGTCGGTGGGTTTTTCGCGGGGCTTATAAACGTGGTCGCCGGCAACGGTTCGGCCATCACCTTACCGCTATTGATGTGGGTCGGTCTCGACTCCAATGCTGCCAATGCCACGAACCGAGTGGGCGCCATCTTCCAAACCAGCAGCGCCATCTCTTCGCTGCCCAAAACGCAGCGCGCCAAATACATGATTAAAGAGAGCTATTTCATCGCTCCTCCCATCATCATCGGCGCCATCATAGGAGCGAACCTAGCCGTGGACATCCCAGAGGACGCCATGCGTATCAGCATCGGCTGTATCATGATCGTCCTGCTGATTACGATGTTGACCAACCCTAAGAAATGGCTAATTTCTACCGACGGATCGAAGAAAAAACGTACGCCAGGTATTTGGCTGAGCTTCTTCGCATTAGGGATATACGGCGGGTTTATACAGATGGGATTCGGCATTTTCTTCTTGTCCATCGCCGTCCTGTTGGCGAAATACGCTTTGAAGGACGGCAACATTATGAAGCTTTTCATCGCCTTTTTGATGACCATTCCCTCTTTTATCATTTTCGCCATGAGCGGAAGCATAGAATGGACCTACGGACTCGCATTGGCTGTGGGCACTTCCATTGGCGCCAGATTTGGCGCTAAAAAAGTCATTCAACACCCCAGAGCCAATGCCATTACCCGGTATGTGCTGATCGCCGTAATAATTATCGCGATCGTTAAAATGTTCCAGCCGTATCTTAGTGCTTTGAACTTGTAAACCGTCTATGACCCCCTGGTACGCCACTTGGTTTAACACACCCTATTATCACGACCTCTATAGCCACCGTGACCATCACGAAGCGCGCGAGTTAATCCTAACCTTATGTAAAGCGTTGAATGTCCTGCCCGGACAGCGTGCGTTGGACATTGCCTGCGGACGTGGACGCCATGCTATGGTCTTGGCCGAATCCGGTCTACATACCGTGGGCATTGACCTCAGCCCCGAAAGTATCGCAGTAGCTTCTGAAATGGCGCACGATCACTTGAGTTTTCAAGTCGGCAATATGTTGGAGCCGCTTGAAGTAGAAGGCGCACATTGGGTGTTTAACCTCTTTACCAGTTTTGGGTATTTTGAAGATGATGCGATGCATCAGCAGGCTATTGAGAATATGGCGAATGCCTTGTTGCCGGAAGGAAAATTGGTCTTGGACTATATGAATGCAGTGAAGATTGCGGCAGAATTGGTCCCAAAAGACCAAGTAAAAACTGATCTCGCGACCTACGAAATCTCTCGCCGCGTGGAAGGCCAGACCATCGTTAAATCCATCAAGCTGAGTGAAGACGGCTGCTCCATTTTTAACTACGAGGAACGCGTGCGTGCCTTTTCGGAAGGCGAGCTTCGTGCCTTCATGGAACGAGCCGGGTTGCGCGTAAAAAGTGTCCACGGCGATTACGAATTGGGCGACTTTGACCCCGAATACAGCGATAGATTAATTATCATTGCTGAAAAATCAGCACATCCATGATTTGGACCGCACTCATTCTTAGTGTAGGCCTCGGTGCCGGCGCTGCCTGGATCATCCCCACAGATTCTAAGACGTTTAAATACCTCTTGGCCTTCTCGGGTGCTTTCCTGTTCGGCACGCTACTGACGCATATGATTCCGGAAGTCTTCCACGAAGGCGCCATGAACATGGGCTGGTGGATTATGTTGGGTTTTGGGGTCCAATTAATGCTTGATTACCTCAGCGAAGGATTAGAACACGGACATTTCCACTCACACGGAAATGCCGTTCCATGGCTTGCTTTTCTAGGCCTCTTCCTGCATGCTTTTATTGAGGGAATGCCACTTAATCATAATGGCGCGCACGGACACGACCACAGTCAAGGAACCTTTCTTTGGGCTATAGCACTGCATAAGCTCCCAATAGCCTTACTCGTAACCGGCGCCCTTCGAAAGGCGCAAATACCCATTTCTACCATTGTCCTTATCGTAGTAATGTTCGCCTTAGCTACACCGCTTGGAGCCACCTTGAGTAATAGCAGCAACATCGCTGAATACGCCCCACAGATGCTGGCAGTGGCCATTGGGTTATTACTACATGTGAGCACCACCATCTTGTTCGAGAGCTCACAAAATCACCAATTCAACTTGATCAAACTCATCTTCGTCATCGCCGGAATGGCATTGGCCGCATGGATGAGTACCAGCCTAAACCTCTAGATAAAATTTGTGTTAGGTTCTTGGCCCAATTAGCAATAATTTGGAGCCACTGAATTCCTATAAATACAAATACACATGGCTGTTTTAGTTGGTAAAAAAGCGCCAGATTTCACTGCACAAGCAGTGGTCAATGGCAACGAGATTGTTAAAGAGTTTTCTCTATCAGATTACGCAGGTCAATACGTCCTGTTGTTCTTCTACCCCAAGGATTTTTCTGGGGTATGCCCGTACGAATTGCACGCTTTCCAAGCGCGTAAAGATGAGTTTGAGGCAAAGGGGGTCCAATTAATCGCAGTATCCACAGATTCTGAGGTTAGTCATTTGAATTGGCTCCAAAAAGAAAAAGCTGAGGGCGGTATCAAAGGCATTACCTACCCGGTGGTGGCAGATACCAACAAGACCATTGCACACAATTACGATGTGCTGAATGGCGAATGGACCTACGATGAGGAGGGTAACCTCACTGCTTCTGGCGAAATGATTGCTTACCGCGGCCTTTTCTTGATTAATAAAGAAGGCGTGGTCATGCACCAAGTAGTGAACTTCTTCACACTTGTTCGTTCGGTCAGTGAGGCATTACGCATGGTAGAAACCCTACAAACCTTCGAGGAAAAAGGAGAAATCTGCTTCTTAGATTAAAATATGGTTCGAGGTGCTATATTTTTTTTGCATCTCCAATGAACCTACCTCGAACTTTTGGGTTAATGATACATGGAACATTCTGCGAAAGCAGATTTTCATGGCGGTTTAGGTAGAAAGGGGGCTTGGCGGCCCCCTTTCGTTTTTCTGTATATCCTATGCTTGCTGGCCTTCGACCTTTTCTTTGTACTCTTTGTGGTACAGGTCGCGAATCAAACCATCCGAAACCCCAATCTTGGGAACATAGATTTTTCCGACTCCGGCCCATTGCATCACCTTCATGTATATTGGAAGGGCATGCACAATAATATCGGCACGGTCAAAATTTAGGCCCAATTGTGTCACGCGCTCTTCCACATCCAATGTGCTGATCATTTCAAATTGGTCCTCGATATAACTCAATCGCAACGGTTTATTCAGAGAGCGCAAACTGATCTTGTGGAGCTTATTGATGTTCCCACCCGCGCCAATCGCCGCCTTGTTGTGGAAGTTGCGCATATTACGCTCGGTCCACTTCTTCATACGCAGCCATTCTTCTTCGGTGTCTAGCCCGTTCATTACTCGCACCCCGCCTATTTTAAAGCTCTCACTCGCAATAACATCTTGATCATGTAGAATAGATAGCTCTGTGGACCCCCCACCCACATCGATGTAGATGAAGTATTCTTGCGGCGCTTGAATAATATCATACAACTTGCTATTGAAAACGAGCCTGGCTTCCTCCGCCCCATCGATGATCTGAATATCAATACCGGTAGATTTGCGCACTTTTTTGACCAATTCTGCTCCATTCGCCGCCTCCCGCATCGCAGAAGTCGCTACCGCGCGAAAATCCTGAACCCCATGAACCTTCATCAAATGCTTATACGCATGCATTCCTTCTGCGAACCGCGCCGCAGTCTCCTCGCTCAGTGTTCCATTGAGAAAAACCTCTTGACCCAATCGAATAGGTAAACGAATCATGCTGACCTTGCGATAATAAGTATAGCCGTCTCTATATACTACGTTGCTAATCAGACAGCGAACTGAATTGGAGCCAATATCAATGGCGCCGAGTTTAGTTACGTTCATAAGCTTATCCTTTTAGCAGTTGTTTTTTTACATATTCATGAAGGTCCAATTGTGCTCTAATCTTCGGCCCCGGCAACATGCGGTGCACATTAGATTGATTGGCATCGAAAATTCGTGCTTTTGTGTTGTCCTTCCAAAGGATTTCGAAATGATCTCGCAATTGGCGTTGAATCTTCGAGTCGTAAATAGGCGCGGTCACCTCCACCCTTCTATTTAGGTTCCTAGTCATCCAATCCGCCGAGGAAATAAAATACTCCGGATGACCATTGTTATGGAAACAGAACGCACGCGTGTGCTCCAAGAATCTATCTACGATACTGATGGCTTCGATATTAGCTGAAAGTTCCGGATCGTCTAATTTCAAACAATTGATGCCCCTCACAATCAATCGAATCTTCACTCCCGCCTGGCTTGCTTCATACAGTTTCTCAATCATGCCGTGGTCGCTGATGCTGTTGATTTTCACCCAAAACTTGGCCTCCAATCCAGTTTTCGCAAACTCAATTTCTCGGTCAATTAGGTCATAGAACCCTTCGCGATTCGAGTTCGGACTCACCAACAAATGCTTGTATTTCTGATGCTTATAAGGCGATTCGATAAACTGGAATACCCGACGAACCTCGCGCGAAATACGCTTATCAGAAGACAACAAATGGTAATCCGTATAAATCTTAGCAGTTCCTTCATGGTAGTTACCCGTTCCTACGACGCAATAATCTTTCAACTTCTCTTCGCCCTCATCACGACGTATCAAGGTCAACTTCGAATGCACCTTCAATCCCGGCACCCCACTGACCACCTTGATCCCTTCCGCGCGCAACTGGTTCGTCCATTTGATGTTGTTCGCCTCATCAAACCTGGCTTGCAACTCGATGAATACCGTAACGTCTTTCCCGTTTTTGGCGGCATTCACTAGGGCCGAGATGATTCGGCTTTCGTCGGCCAATCGGTACAGGGTCACCTTAATCACTCTCACCTGAGGATCGATAGCTGCCTCCCGTAACAATCGGATCACATTGCTAAAATCATGATAGGGTGTAAAGAGCATCACATCTTGACGTTTCATCACCTCAATGATGCTCCGATTAAGATCAAGCGCTGGGTGCTGAATTTGCGGAAGCTTTTCGTGCTCCATGGAAGGCTCTCCCACATTGGGAAAGCGCGTCAAATCCTTCTTATTGTGATAACGCCCACCGGCAATCAAACTATCGAGCTCTGTAATCCCAAGCCCTTTTACCAGCAGTTGCAGGGTTTGGTCGCCAATTTCTCTATCGTATACGAATCGAACCGGATCCCCTTCGCGGCGGTGTGCCAATCCTACTTGGACCTTTTCCAAGAACGACTTACTCACATCATCGTCCAGTGAAATCTCCGCATCACGAGTAATTTTTACCGTATGCGCTTCGATTTTATCGTAATTAAAAATGTAGAAAATGCTGTCCAAGTTTAGGCGCAACACATCATCCAAATACATGACGAACTGTTTGCCATAACGCGGTAGAGTTACAAATCGTCCTGCAGCACCAGTAGGTACCTCGATGATGGAGAACTGCTCGTCTTTTCCTTGAAGAATACGAACTGCCAAGAATATACTTTTGTCGCGTAGGTAGGGGAATTCCGGTGCTTGGCTCAACATCAACTTCGTCAATGCCGGGCTAATTTTTTCACGAAAGAACTGACGGATATAACGCTTCTGTTTCGCGGTCAACTGTCGTTCATCAACCACCTCTATATCATGGCTACGAAGTTCCTCCTCCAAGGCATTGTAAATTTCCTGGCTCTTGCCCTGCTGATACGTAACCATCTCTGTAAGCTTCTTCAGCAATTTAGAAGGCTTATACCCTTCTAGATCCTCAAAGACCCCCTTGTTCTCAGCCAGCGTAAAGCGACGAATGGAAGAATAACGGACCCGGAAAAACTCGTCCATATTATTCGAGTGAATCCCTAAGAAACGGATGCGCTCAATAAGAGGCACCGAAGGATCTTCGGCCTCTTGAAGCACACGTTCATTGAATTGCAACCAACTTATATCTCTATTAAAATATCTACGAGCCGCATCCATTATTTCAATCGTTTAGGATATTCAAACAACATACATTTTCCTTCTTTAGCTATGGTCGACCAACTATTTGAGTCGAATCCAATTCCCACAACCCCTGTTGTAGGCACATTCTCTATACCCGCATCGGTGATTTCATTGACATATTCTGTAATACCCGGATTATGCGCAAACAAAAACAAAACATCCACCTCATCATCCGGCCTCTTCACCTCATCGTGGATACTATCCCACTCACAATGGTAAAGCTCATCAACCACCCTAATCTGTCCTGCGGGAATACCAAAGTTTTGAGCAAAGATTAAGGCCGTATGAAGCGCCCTAGTGGCAGAGGAAGAGCACAACTGTATATTCAACGATGTATTCATAGTTTCACACAAATACATCGAGATCATGTGTGCATCGCGAATGCCGCGACCTTTTAGGGGCCTATCTTTATCTGCAATTTCTTCAATCGCCCAAGAACTCTTGGCGTGACGAACAAGGTAGAGTGTTTTCATTAGTGTAAAGTACGCTATTTCAGTAAGTTCGTTAAACCCACCTTCTTACTTTTACACAAACTTAATATTGAATTTAGCCGGAATTAATCTTCGGACTTTGATTTGGCTTCGTTCCACAAAAGCTCCATCTCAGGTAAAGTCATCTTATTCAATGACTTACCTTGCTCATGCGCCTTTTTCTCCATGTAAGTGAAACGGTAAATGAATTTCTTATTGGTTCGCTCTAAGGCCAGTTCTGGATCTAGATTACTGAGTCTCGCAAAATTTACAATAGAAAACAAAACATCACCTAGTTCGCTTTCTATTTCCTGTTGATTTCCAGACTTTTGCGCACTCTCAAACTCGCCAAGTTCCTCTTTGATCTTTCCCCATACATCTTGGGGCTGGTCCCAATCAAAACCGGCACCTCGAGCTTTATCGCCGATACGAATAGCTTTCACCAAGGCAGGCAAACCTCTTGGCACCCCTTGAAGTACACTTTGCGTCCCCTTTTCTTTAAGCTTAATCGCCTCCCAATTCGCCTTTACCTCCTCTTCTGTGGCTGCCTCTACATCTCCATAAATATGCGGATGACGGTGAATAAGCTTATCACAAACTGCATTAAGTACGTCCGCTACATCAAAAGCACCTTTTTCGCTACCAATTTTACTGTAGAAAACCATGTGTAGCATTAGGTCACCTAATTCCTTCTTAATTTCCTGAAGGTCGTTTTCCTCGATGGCATCTGCCAACTCATAGGTTTCCTCAATAGTCAAATGACGCAGAGATTCCAGCGTCTGCTTTTTATCCCATGGACACTCTGCACGGAGTGTATCCATGATATCGAGCAATCGCCCGAAGGCCTCTAGTTTCTCTGCGCGACTGTTCATTATTCTACAGCTTCCTCCTCGTCGAGCATCGCTAGCAAATCATTCTTCACAAGAATGTTGAACCACTGCACTACCTTTTTGATATCACTGGCGTAAACACGCTCTTGATCAAACTTTGGCAATACTTCGCCAAAGAAATCTTCAAGCTCATTTTTACTGCTTTTATGACTCAAAGCCTGCTTGCCTTCTGTAACCGCGGCCATGGCTTTGAACACATCACGCAACGGCACCTCTTCTTCGTAGGTGTAGATGGCAATATCACCCAATGAACTTACATTGGCCGTTGCCGGAATGCTCGTGCGTTTTCCATCCAATAAGTTCTCTACTACTACGCCGCCTTTATTTTGAGCGATGAGTTTGAAAAGGCCAGGTTTACCAGCCACTGATAATACGGTTCTTAATCCCATTATTTAGTATTTAACCACTGTCTAACTTGTTCTATTTCTCCGGTTTCTGAAACACTCATAAGGTTCAGCAAACCTTCCGCATCTTCCCTCAATACACTCTCGGGGTAACGCTGTATCAAAGCACGCAAAAATTCCATTGCACGTTCTGAATCTCCTAAAACATTATCAAAAAATAATGCCAATTGTAATAGCGCTTGAGGCGCGTACTCGTTTTGGGGAAACTTGTTGCTCAACAATATCAAATAGTTCACACCATATAAGCGATATTCACCTTCTTGATTCATACAAGTCAAGCCTGCTTTCATTAAATATTCAGCCTTGGTTTTTATCAATGAATCCTGAGCTACAAAGTGCCTAGCCGCTTGGGTATACTCCTTAGGAGATAAAATGCTCTTATCTACTAAGTTCAAATAGTGTACGGCAGAATCCATGGATGCCACCTGCTCCTGCTTTTCAATCGGCAATGGACTTTCAACCACACCTTTACAAGACCAAAAAGCCAATACTGCGAGCAAATACAATCGAATCATTTTGCTTTGGGGAATTTCATAGGGTAGTCGACATCGACATTTCCACGTTCAATACGACCCAAGGCCCCCTTGACTAGCCTCTTTCTCAATGGTTTGATTCTCTCTGTAAAGAGCGTCCCTTCGATGTGATCATATTCATGCTGAATCACTCGGGCTGCTAAACCACTGTAGGTTTCCTCAACCAGTTCCCACTGCTCGTTGTAGTATTCAATAACCACTGTTTCTTTGCGAAACACGGTTTCGCGAACATCTGGTATGCTCAAACATCCCTCTTCCATGCCCCACTCATCTCCGGATTCCTCGATGATGATGGGATTGATGAAGGTCTTTTTAAAGTCTTTCAAGAGCTCATAGTCTTCCTCATCCTCCTCTGCAAACGGGCTGGCATCTACCACAAACAGACGAATACTGCGGCCGATCTGAGGTGCTGCCAATCCAACGCCGTGTGCACCATACATGGTTTCGTACATATTGGCGATCAAAGCTTCTAGGCCAGGGTATTGTTCGTCAATTTCCGCGGCAACTTTATTCAGTACAGGGTCTCCGTAAGCAACAATGGGTAATATCATAAGAATCTAATGAGGGTACAAAGATAGTTAGCGTTGGGCTAAGTAATTTTCCAAAATCAAGGCAGCAGCTACTTTATCTACCGCTCCTTTTTGACTTCTCTTCGACTTGCTCATGCCGCCACGAATCATTGCATCCGAGGCCAAGGAGGAAGTGAAGCGTTCGTCCACACGAACTAATTGGACCCTTGGAAAGGCCTGTCCAATCTTGGCACATAATTCATCAATAAACGCGGCAACCTTAGAGGGGCTTCCGTTCCATCTAGTCGGCGCTCCCACGACGACAATATCTAAGGGCTCTTCCAGATTACGGGAATTCAAATAACCCATAAGCTCAGAAGTGTAGACGGTCAGTAGTGGGAAGGCCATCATTTGCATAACATCAGATTCTGCTATACCCGTGCGGACTTCTCCGATATCCAAAGCAACGATTTTTGACATGCTGCAAAGGTAGTCTAAAGCATCCGAAAGCCGTACCTTTGACCTTCATCACAACAACGATTATGCAAGAGTTAAGAGCAACGATAGAAAATGCATGGGAGAATAGAGAATTACTCCAAAACGCAGATACTCAAGAGGCCATTTGCGCTGTAGTAAGCGCACTAGATTCTGGTGAATTACGTGTCGCAGAACCTTCTGCAGATGGTTGGCAAGTCAACGAATGGGTGAAAAAAGCGGTGGTGTTGTACTTCCCTATTCAGAAAATGGAGACCATCGAGGTACCTCCTTTTGAATTCCACGATAAAATCCCATTGAAAACCGGTTACGCAGAAAAAGGTGTCCGAGTAGTTCCTCATGCCATTGCACGACACGGCTCATTTTTGGCTAGCGGTGTGATTATGATGCCTTCCTACGTGAATATAGGAGCGTATGTAGATAGCGGTACCATGGTGGATACTTGGGCTACCGTAGGATCATGCGCCCAGATTGGCAAAAACGTTCACCTCAGCGGCGGTGTTGGTATCGGCGGAGTACTCGAACCATTGCAGGCGGCTCCAGTAATTATTGAAGACGATTGTTTTATCGGTTCACGATGCATCGTAGTGGAAGGCGTGCGCGTAGAAAAAGAAGCGGTACTTGGTGCCAATGTTGTATTGACGGCATCCACCAAAATCATTGATGTAAGCGGCCCGACGCCAGTAGAATATAGAGGACATGTCCCTGCACGTTCAGTGGTCATTCCTGGCACCATGCCAAAAGACTTCCCGGCAGGTACTTATAATGTTCCTTGTGCGTTGATTATTGGAAAGCGCAAGGAGAGCACAGATAAAAAAACCTCTTTGAACGACGCACTTAGAACACACAACGTAGCTGTATAATGTCTACCCCACTCTCGGTCATTATCCTCACTTACAATGAGGCGGAACGCTTGCCACAATGCGTGGAAGCGGTTCGACCCGTAAGTGATGAAATATTGATAGTGGACAGTGGATCTAGTGACGGAACGCTGGCCTTGGCAAAGGAACTAGGTACCAATGTACTGGAGCGCCCCATGAAAAACTGGGCAGAACAGCGCAACTGGGCGATGGATCAAGCAACGCACTCTTGGGTGCTTTTCATCGATGCCGACGAAGTGTTGGATAAAGTAATTCAAAAGACCATACTTGCTTGGAAAGAGCAGTCTCACGAGGACATAAATGAGTATTGGGGGCTCAAGAGAGTGCATTATTTCCAAGGAAAAAGAATGCGTTTTTCAGGCCTTCAGTCCGATGTTGTGGTCAGATTATTTCATCGCAGCCAGCGCTATGCCAACCGCGCGGTGCACGAAAAATTGGACTTACAAAAACCACAGCCTTTACACGGCATACTTCACCATCACACCTACCTAAATCAAGAGCGGTGGGAGGACAAACAGCGTTCATATGCGGCCAAAAGCGCGCTAGACAAAAACCAATCTACCGGAGCGCTAACTCCTTTCCACTTTGTAGTAAAACCTGCCTTTCGTTTTATGAAGCACTACCTGCTTCGCGGTGGCATTTTTGACGGTGTAGCGGGCTGGAATTACAGTATTAGCATGGCCCAAGGAGTATATTGGCGCTATGTAGCAATGAAAAAACTTCGCAACTCATGAGCACAGGACAAACCATCTTTTTAGTGGCACTAATGGTCTTCATATTGGCGGTATATAGCTTTAAGTGGGCCCTTCATTTTCAATATTTACGAGTGAAAAACAAGAAGAAACCTGGCCATTGGTCGGATTACTACAAGCGCAATTATATTCATAAGAAAGATGAACTGTGGTGGCGCGAGAGCATCATGTTGTTCCCACTTCTCTATCCAGTGGAATTAACCGGCAATGAAACAGAAGATTTTTGGCTTCAAAAAATCAAACGCACAAACCTCAGTATCTACTTCATCCTCATCGTACTTTTGCTCGCCGGAATTTATTTCTCAAAACTTCCCGAACTCCAAGCGTAAGTGATGGTACAGCGTCTCGAATACATAAAGGATTCAATTTTTTCCCTAGTCGGTGAGCAGGCCGATACACTGGGGTTAGAATGCTATGTAGTGGGCGGATATGTACGTGATCAATGGATGGGACGTCCACTAAAAATGGACATTGATTTTGTGGTCGTCGGCAGTGGAATTGCACTTGCCAAAGCGGTTCAACAACAACTCAAGCCACGCCCAAAGCTTACCGTTTTCAAGAATTTCGGGACGGCGCACATGAATTTTAAAGGTGTCGACCTTGAATTCGTGGGGGCTCGTAAGGAGAGCTATAACCGCAATAGTCGCAATCCTGAGGTGGCTGCTGGCAGCTTGCAAGACGACCAAAACCGTCGTGATTTCTCCGTCAACGCTATGGCCATTTGCCTGAACAAAGACCGTTGGGGTGAGCTATTAGATCCATTTGGCGGCATCAAGGATATTGAGGACATGATTCTGCGCACACCGCTTGATCCAGATCAAACATTCGACGACGATCCGCTGAGAATGATGCGTGCGGTTCGATTTGCAGCACAGCTCAACTTTAAAATTTCGAGCGAAGCATTGATGAGCATTCGAAAAAATGCTGCGCGAATAAGTATTGTTGCTCCAGAACGCACGGCGCAAGAATTCAACAAAATCTTAGCCGTTCCCAAACCTAGCTATGGATTAGGCTTGCTCTTCACCAGTGGATTGCTCGAGCAAATATTACCGGAACTCTGTGCTTTACAAGGGGTTGAGGAGGTTGAAGGGCAGCACCATAAGGACAATTTCTACCATACCCTTGAGGTCGTCGATAACCTCAGTCGTACCTCTGAAGATCTTTGGCTTAGATGGGCCGCATTGTTGCACGATGTCGGTAAGCCACGAACTAAAAAGTTCATCAAGGGTACAGGCTGGACCTTCAGAGGCCATGAGTTTTTAGGCGGCAAGATGGTGCCCAAGCTCTTCAAGCGCATGCACTTGCCTACCGACGCTCGCATGAAGTTTGTCATTAAGATGGTACAGATGAGCTCCCGTCCTGCCGCCTTGTCGGACGATGCAGTGACAGACAGCGCGCTGAGAAGATTGCTGTTTGATGCAGGAGATGATATTGAGTCATTGATGCTTTTGTGTGAAGCAGATTTGACCACTAAGAATGAAAAGAAAAAGCGCAAATACCTCCAGAACTTCAAGCATGTGCGCACGAAACTCAAGGAGGTCGAAGAGCGTGATCAGATTCGAAATTTTCAACCGCCGGTCACTGGAGAGGAGATTATGGAGAAATATGGCATAGGACCATGCCGTGAAATAGGACAAATTAAAGAAGGCATTAAGGAAGCCATTTTAGAAGGTGATATCCCGAATGAAAGGGAAGCCGCCTTGCGTAAAATGGACGAACTTGCCGAACAGTTAGGATTAGCATAAATGGAAGTTTTTCTACGTTTTATCGCCGATACCAGCGATACAGTCATTCGTGAGGTTCGCATTAAAGGAAGCGCCTCATTACTACAGCTTCACGAACAGGTCTATGCCACCTTTGGCCTAGAACCTGGAGAGATGGGAAGTTTCTACTACAGCACTGCGGATTGGGACCAAGGTGAGGAATTGCCGATGTTCAGTATGGACGAAAGCAGTCCAAGTATGGAAACAATGACGGTGGCGGATTTTTTCAGCCAAACGGCACATGCGTTATACGTATACAACTTCCTTGATATGAATATTTTCTACGTCGAGAAGGTCAAGGAAGATGAAGAAGAAGGTTTTGAGGATTTCGTGGTGTTGAACGCTGTAGGCGAATTGGACAAAAAACCTACTAAGCCTAGTGCTGATGCGGCTCCGGGAATGGACATGGACCCAAGTAAAATGACGGAAGCGGAAATCAATGCCATGTACGGCTTAGACGATCTTGATGACCCTAAAGATCCTTATGCTGACGAGGGCGAGGACAGTTTCGAAGACGAAGAGTACTATTAAACCCAGTCCACGGAAATCACGCGTTCCACAGGAATGGTGATATTTCCTTTCAAATAAATGGAGCCACCATAGTGCAGCCAAATGGTGGTCTGTACCTTGAATACATCGGAATGGGTTTGGAAGACTATATCTACCTTCTCATGGCGGATATTACCAACGTAGGTCGCAGAGTGAATACGCTTGGCGCGTTTTTTTCTCTCTGCTTTTTTAGAAAGCACATCCCCTATTGGAAAATCCAAGGTGGCTGTTTCTAATCTACTGATATCTATGGGTAGTTCTGTCATGGGTTGATGTAAGCGGTACTTATAAATTTACGAAATTTGGTTCAATTATGCGAACAACAAGCCTAAGAGATTCTTTCTACACCATAATTTTCGAAGCCAATACGCCAGCAGGCAAGGCTTTCGACGTTGCTCTTTTCGGCACCATTGGGGTGAGTGTAATTGCGATCATGCTCGAATCTGTACCGAGTCTTGCCGCAAATGATGCTGCCCAGAATTGGTTCACGGGCATTGAGGTTATAACCACTTTTTTATTTAGCATTGAATACTTGCTACGCCTTTGGTGCAGTCCGAAGCCTACGCATTACGCGAGAAGTTTCTACGGGCTCATAGATTTGGTCAGTACCCTGCCCTTTTACCTGGCCCTACTCTTCCCCGCCACCGGAACTTTTGCCATCATCAGAGCCCTACGCCTACTTCGAATTTTCCGAGTGCTCAAACTCAGCCGATTCCTCATTGAAGGAAACCTACTTTGGCAAAGCTTACTGCGTTCCTCGCGCAAGATTGGCGTATTTCTCTTCACCGTGGTTCTACTCTGCGTGGTCATGGGCACCATCATGTATACCGTGGAGGGTCCCGATAATGGATTTACGTCCATACCGCTGAGCATTTACTGGGCCATTGTAACCTTAACCACTGTTGGTTATGGAGATATTGCGCCTGGGACGGTGCTGGGCCAATTCATTGCTTCGGCCATCATGATTCTCGGTTACGCCATCATCGCTGTTCCCACGGGTATTGTGACGGTAGATCTCGCGATGAACCCCACGGATGGAAAACCGGCATTGAAATCTTGTGAAAACTGCGGGCACACGAGCCCTTCCGACTATAACTATTGTCCAGATTGCGGGACAGAATTCGCCTCGAATGCCTAAATACTTACTGAATATTTGTGGACCCACCGCTGTGGGTAAGACCGGTGTAGCCTTGTATTGGGCGGAGAAATTGGGGTGCCCAATTCTCTCCACAGACTCCCGCCAATGCTATAGAGAACTGGCCATCGGATCTGCGCCGCCATCGCAAGAAGAATTGGACCGAGTTCCGCACCACTTCATTGCTGACCGCAGCATTCACAACCTCATCACCGCCGGTGAGTTTGAACAGTACGCCTTAAATACCCTTGATACATTATTCCAAAGCAACGACATCGTGGTCACCGTCGGAGGCTCCGGGATGTACATCGATGCTCTTTTACACGGCCTGGATCCTTTACCAACCGATGCTACCATCAAAGAGGCTTTGGAGGAAAGGGCTCAATCCGAAGGTCTCGCAGCATTAAAGGAAGAGCTCGAGCGCTTAGATCCGGAACATGCCACCAAAGTAGATGTGCGCAATCCAAGACGCATTATTCGTGCCCTAGAGGTCATCAGCATCACCGGGAAGAAGTATTCCGAACAGTTAAACAATACGCCGAAAGATCGTCCGTTTGAAATTGTGAATTGGGTACTGAATATGGACCGTGATAAGCTTTACGAACGCATCAACTCCAGGGTACACTTGATGATTTCAGCGGGTCTTGAGGAGGAAGCGAGAACATTGGAACCGCATCAAGATCTCGTCGCTCTACAAACCGTTGGCTACCGCGAATGGTGGCCCTATTTTGAAGGCATGTACAATCACGAGCGCACCGTAGAGCTCATTCAGCAGTACAGTCGTCGCTATGCCAAAAGACAATTGACGTATTTCAAGCGCTTCGAAAATGCTTTATGGCTCGATCCAAACGACATTAACAGCCAAGAGGAATCTTTGCGCAAAGCGGGGGTGTTGTGAGTATGTATCTAAATCCCTTCAATCCACTGGGATTCGTTCTCGGAGTATGCTATTTATTCGGGCAGAAAATTGATCGTGCGAGGCGTTCAACTCAGGCTAAACATGCCACATATCCCACCATTTGTGTAGGGAACTTTCAAGCTGGAGGAACCGGTAAAACTCCGGCAACTATTTGGGTTGCTAAGCAATTGAAGTCGCTAGGCTATTCCCCTATAATCCTCATTCGAGGCTATAAAGGTTCGGTTAAAAAAAGCGTCGTTGTTGACCGCGATGATGCCTATACTTATGGGGACGAGGCTATATTACATGCACAGCAATTTCCTACTATAGTGGGTAAGAATCGTGTTGAAAGTGCCTTGCTTGCTCCGGCCATTGCAGGCGATAAGAAAGTATTGGTGATGGACGACGGCTTACAGCACTATGAGCTGCTCAAAGACTTCAGTATCGTGTGTCAGAAAAGCCAACGATTTAAACTAGACCACATGTTGCCCATGGGTCGTTTGCGCGAAACTCCGCACACCAACATAAATGCCATCCTATCACAAATCAATGATGCAGGATACCATCCCGTAGAATCTTGGAAAGGAATACCCGAATTCACCTTTGAACGGAAAACCGTTCTAGTATCTGGAAGTATGGAGCAAGGATTGGTCGTGTGTGGTGTGGCGAATCCGGATGATTGCCTGTACCATATCCAGAAAGCAGGCGGCTTCGTTGGAGATGAAATGAAATTCCGGGACCACCATCGTTACAGTGCGGCAGACCTCGCTCGTATTGAAAAGGCTTCGAAGAAATACGACTACCGTGTGCATTGCACCGCGAAAGATGCTGTGAAGTTGGAACCCCTAATTAAGGCAGAAAACAGCCCTATCAGGCTGAGTGTTTGGGATGTTGAAATTCAGCCTGTTGGCGATGTTCAACCGCTCCTTGATGCCATGGTGGCGAAGATTGAGGAAGTGTATAAAAATCGGTCACAAAAACAGGCCTAAAAAGCGTAAATTAGCGCTCTAAATTTCCCTTGGATGTCTAGTATTTACGATACATACGAACCGGTTATTGGTATTGAAGTTCACGTGCAGCTCAGCACGCAGAGCAAGGCATACTGCGGCGATGCTACCACATATGGTGCCTCCCCGAATACTCAGGTAAGCCCGATCAGCTTGGGCCATCCAGGTACTCTTCCTGTGTTCAACAAAGCGGTAATGAACTATGCCGTGAAGTTGGGCATTGCTTGTGATTGTACCATTCGTGAGCGCAATGAATTTGCACGTAAGAATTACTTCTACGCGGATTTACCGAAGGGGTATCAGATTACGCAGGACACCACACCTATCTGTACCAAAGGGTTTGTGCGCATCAAAGATGCCGAGGGCAATGACAAGAAAATCAACCTGACCCGCATCCACATGGAAGAGGATTCAGGCAAGAGCGTGCACGACATCGACCCGTTCAATACACTGGTGGACCTAAACCGTGCAGGTATCCCTCTATTAGAGATTGTATCGGAGCCAGAGATTAAGAATGGCGAAGAAGCATATAGCTACTTGAGTGAGATCAGAAAATTGGTCCGTTACCTAGAAATTTCAGATGGAAATATGGAGGAAGGTTCGCTTCGTGCGGATTTGAACATCTCCGTTCGCAAGAAGGGTGCGACCAAATTTGGAACGAAGGTCGAGGTGAAGAATATGAACTCTTTCCGCAACGTACAGAAAGCCATTGACTTTGAGATTATTCGTCAGATTGATTTGATTGAATCGGGGGAAGAAATTCATCAGGAAACGCGCACGTACGATGCTGCAAAAAACATCACAATTGGACTTCGTTCAAAAGAAGATGCGCACGACTACCGCTACTTCCCAGAGCCAGATTTAGTACCTGTTATTGTACCGCAAAGTTATGTGGACAGTGTGCGTGAGAACATGCCGCCCCTGCCCTACGAGCTGTTTGTGAAGTACACGAAAGAATTGGGCCTTAGTGAATATGATGCCTTCGTTTTGACGGACAGTAAAGCTTTCGCCCTCTATTTTGAAGAGGTCATAAAGCACACGACCAATTACAAAGGAGCCACCAATCTGCTTATTGGCCCGGTGAAATCGTGGTTGAATGAACAAAGCGTCGAGATAGAAGAATTCCCAATTGCACCGGCGGCACTGGCGAGCATTCAAACGTTAGTGGACGAGGAAAAGATTTCAATCTCTACGGCTACTCAGAAATTATTTCCTGCATTGTTGGAAGACCCGACTGCTGATGCTGCTGCACTTTGTGAGCAAAACGGCTGGATCCAACAAGGCGATAGCGACCAGCTGCAAGCGTGGGTAGATCAAGCTTTGGCTGCATACCCAGAAAAGATTGAGGAATACCGCTCAGGTAAGAAAGGACTTATCGGACTCTTTATGGGTGAGGTGATGAAATACAGCCGAGGCAGTGCCGACCCTAAAAAAGCAAGCGCCCTATTGCGCGAGAAGTTGGATGCGTAAGCTCTTCCTTTGGATATCAATGATTTCGTTGCTAGCGAGCTGTGGAGGCTCACAAAGCAACGGTACTAAAATCAGCTTCGGCTTTGATGTTCAAGGACAGTATGCCGTTCAGATGCGCGACGGTAACGGAGAAATGATGTCCATTGATACGCTTGAGATGATGGGCTTCGACGAATTTACCATTGCCTTTGATACCATTAGAACCTTGAGTTTTGTGCCCATCGAGGGCGAACTACCCGTCGTTCACGCAGTCATAGGACCTAGTACGAAAGACCTCCAGGTCGATGCGGCTGGTTTTATATCTGGCGATGCAGAAAATAATTGGTTGGGAGAACAGCGCAGAATGCAACTCGAGCTTATTGCCCTGACCGATAGCTTGGACCGCATAAAGTTGACCTATTCCGACAGCAGCACTTTCAAAGGACTGAACATTCTCGATACCATCTTTTTCCAATACGCCGATACCTATCGTCAGCGCATATTGGATTCATTGGAATTGGCCCCGAATAAAATTTCGAATCTATTGACCATCTACCACCGCATCGGGCAAAGTCCTGTCCTGGAGTACATGTACGATAGAGAGGTGTTGCGCAGCATGCAGGGAATCTTGCTCGAAAATCATCCCTATTCACCGGATGTGAAGGCCTTTGACCGTTGGATGTATGAATTTGAAGAACGGTACCAATTCACTCTTCAGGTGCAAGACGCCGCCCAGAAATTCCAGCCGGGCCACCCCTTTCCAGAACTAAGACTCGAAACACCCGAAGGCAAGGAGGTAGTGGTTCAGAAGAACAGTTTGAATGATCATGTAGTGGCCATTTGGGCATCTTGGTGTCCTTCTTGCCGAAATGAATTGGCCGGAATGAGCCGTACGACTTCCATGGAAAATTGGTTGTGTTTATCCATCGATGGCTTACCTGAGCAGCGCAGTCCATTGGCTGATTGGTATAATGCCATTCAAAGCGACAACTTAAAAGGTACCCACCTCAGTGACCTACGAGGAGCGGAAAGCACAATAATCACAGGGCTGGGAATTCAAAACCTGCCTGTGTATTTCAGGGTACAGGATGGGGTCATTACCCAGCGCGTCAGTTCTGTGGCTGACTTGAATTAATCCTTCTTCTCCAATACCAAACGAATATGCGCCAAGTGGTGTTGGCAGTGCCAAGCATATAATTGGACACTCTCCTTCATGGAATACAATTTCTCATCTTCCATGTGGTAATACGATTTTTCCCAGCCGAGATCCGTAATTCCATTGAGGAAGCTTACCCATTTCTCGTGCAGACTCGCCAACAGGATAACGCTTAAGAAAGGATCTGAAGAATAATCTGGCAATACGGCATATAGGTTTTGAGGATAACCGGTCACCTTCGGAGGTTCTGCTGAAGTGACCGCCAGACGTTGTCTATTGAAGCCGTTCATGTGGGAATCTGCGAGATGATGTACCACCTGACGAACGGTCCAACCGCCTTCTCTATACGGCATGTCCCACTGCTCCTCTGTCAAGGATTTGGCGAACTCCATCAACTGCTTAGGCATACGACCAATGACAGCTATACAGCCTTCAATACGAGCATCTTCCGGCTGCTCTTCAATACTAGGTTTCCCGATCGGGTATTTCAAAAACTCTAAATCCATGCCGCAAAAATAGGTACAAAAAAAGGCCCCGCCGTGGGCGGGGCCTTAAGTATTGCATTCTAATTCTATTAGTGAACGATCATCAATCGTGTGAAGCTCGCTGGTACCGTTGGTACACCTACGATGTACAATCCGTTACCCAATGTGCTCACATTAACTTCGATGCGCTGAACACCATTCGAAGTAGCAGTATATGGCATTGTAGTTACCACGCGACCGTTGAGATCAAGTACTTGGATGGTGTGATCTCCAGCGGCCAATTCGATTTCCATCGTAGTCTTATCATCCGCAGGGTTCGGGAACAACTTCAATAATTGGTCAGCAGGACCTTCCAAATCGCGCTCTGAAATGCCCAAAGGACGAGTGGTTTGAAGTGTAGTGGTCTGGAAAGTACCACGACCAAACGTACCTGCGAAGATATCTCCTTCGAGTACATCCATATCGTTGGTTGAGCTCTTGTTCGTTCTGTACTGCTTCAATGTGAATACAGGCACACGAGCCAAACCGCTATTGTCCGCACCCCACTGTGGTTGGGTAGTATTGATGTTCTGTGTCGAGAAGATACCGAACTCAGTACCGATGATGGCATAGTTTGAGTTGCCTTTGTCGAATGTCGCTGCATATACTGGGAAGTTGCCCAAGTTGCCGTCCTTCACCACAAAAGTTGGTGACGCATCCGTGGCGTTCGAGCTGTAGTATACGTAGTTCGAGTTGTTGTAGTTACCCAAGGTCACCAATACACGGTCGTTGTCGTTTGGATCCACAGCAATGCTTGTAATATTGCGGCCCATGTAGTTATCTACCAGGTCCACAGAAACAGCAGTAGCACCGCTATCAAGGTCTGCAGTAGCGTAAGAGCGCGCGCCTTGCAATCCGGAAATTCTGTACAATCTACCAGAGCTTGTACCCGCCCAAATGTAATCGCCATCAGCGCTTACTTCAAGAGCCTGTACAGTCCCTGTGATGCTCGCAAGCTTCCACCATTCTGGGGTATCCATGAAATCTAGTGCACCGCGTGTCATCCAGATAGAGCCACTGAAGCCTACCACGAACATGCTGCTCACTGGATCTTGAATGGTGATGCTATCCCCCATGCCCATCGCATTTGGCAAGCTGTATTTGAACGGCAAGCCGTTGGTATTAGAACCTACAACAATCTCAGCACCTGAATCATAGCTCAGGTCGACCATCGCTACAATTTCCGCAGCAGGGCTAGAGTTAAATACTACAGTAAATTCACCGGTAGCGGTGTTGAAGTTCCCTGATCCGTCTCCGCTCAAGTTTCCACTAGCATCCGATACCACTAGCATGTTTCCGCTCTTTACTTTAAAAGTGGAAGCAATCATATTGGCCGAAGCTTGCATTGGAACAATCTTCGAAGTGAACGTATCCTGTCCTGCGTTGGCAAAACCAAGTGAACGAACGGCCTGCTCTACTTTGAATTCAACTGAATCCTGGCTCAAAGCATCCGCGCTGTTCTCGTACAGGTAGAATGGCGTCATCCACGAACCGATCGCCTGACCTACACGTGCATCCCAGAAAGAAGAGAAAGACTGGCCTTTGTTCTCACTACGACCAATACGGCCTTGCTGGTATTCTGTAAAATAGATTTTCGGTACCAACCAAGAAACGGCAGAATAACCACCATCGCCTGAGAAACCGTCAACAGCACCTAGTGCACGGCCTTCGTTCGGAGTGTTTCCTGAACCGTCCATAACCCAGCTACCGTTATCCTGTGTACCACCCACCACATAACGATCCGAAGAAATTCCGATGTTGTAGAACTGGGTGGTTGCGTAATTCTTGTTCAATGTCTGCCAAGTATCACCCCCATTGTTTGAGAAGTAGATACCACCATCATTGACCATATACACTTTAGAGCTATCCGTTGGATGCCATACGACGTCGTGGTTGTCCGCGTGGATGTTGTACGGACCGAAACCGTTTACTTGGTTCCAACCTTGTCCTTGTTCCCATTCCCATACAGTAATACCACCGACGATCACGCGGTTTTTGTTGCTTGGGTCAACTCCTACTGCCAAATCGTATTCTCCTTGACATTGAGAGCTACAGAATGGGTCGAAGTAGGTAGATTTCTGACCAATTTTAGTCCAAGTATCACCACCGTTAGTCGTACGGTACACACCAGCCAACGCATTTCCTGAAGTGATTTGAACCACGTATACGTAATCTGCGTCATCAGAGGCAGAGGCGAACATGATACGACCTCCACTGCGTGGCAATCCTGTAGAACCTGCGCTAGACTTCGAGATCTCAGTCCATGTTGATCCGGCGTCGGTACTCTTCATTACTCGGCCCCCTAGGGTTCCCCAAATATTGCCACCAGCGTCCATGTGGATGTCCCAACAGGTTCCGTTTGAACCGATCTGACCTTGCAATGGGTTGGTCCAAGTTGAACCTCCGTCAGTTGTCATGCGAATACCTGAAGAAGTCGCCGCATATACTTTGTCGTTATTGTTTGGATCACAAACGATGGCACCAATACTGCTCAACGTTGAAGTGCCAGAAAGCTGGGTGAACGCATTGTCGTTGGCCCCTTTCTTGAAAATACCAGCCCCTGGAAAACCAGAAGATGTAGAAGCTCCGTAACCGGTAGTCCAAGTGTTATATAGACCTTCACCTGTTCCGTAGTACACATCGCCGTTCTTGCTATAAGCGATCGTCATTACGGCCAAGTTCTCTTGATCTGGATTGACCTCCAACCAGCTCAAACCGCCGTTGTTAGAGAAATACAATCCACCACTAACCGATCCCACATACATTTCTGAAGGATTGGCTGGATTGATCGCCAAACCACGGGTTCTACCACCACGGTTATTTGGACCACGCTCTGCCCAGTTCAAACCGATGGAGCTCTCTGGCATGTTCGCCAAGCTCTCGATTGCGCTTTGGATATCTTCTTGGGTTACTTCACCAGTAATCTGGTTGGCACGCAGGCTGTGCAAGTATGCAGCAGCTCCAGCAGCACTCTGCCCTTCCACTTGACGTGGAGTGTACTGCGCTTTTTTAGGAAGCGCGGTAATTACGGCGGCGGCTAGAACTGTGCCCGCAAGGGCGAATCGTAATCCTTGTTTCATAGGGTGTGATTAACTCTGTTTTCTTAAAGCATTAAAAATAGGGCGCAACATTCATCCTCGCAAGGCCTAAGCGATGTGCTTTTCGGCGTGATATGAACTGCGCACTAAGGGGCCACTTTCAACAAATTTGAAGCTCATTTCTAGACCAATTTCTTCCAGCTCCTTAAACACCTCTGGGGTAATAAACTCAACCACAGGTAAATGGCGTTTTGTAGGCTGTAGGTACTGGCCTAGGGTAATAATATCAACATCGGCCTCACGCAATTCGCGCATGGCTTCTATTACTTCTTCTTTGGTTTCGCCCAACCCTAGCATGATGCCGCTTTTCGTGCGACGAATGCCTTGTTCCTTCAAGTATTTTAGGACCATGAGTGAACGGTCAAATTGGGCCTGGATCCTCACCTTTCTCGTCAAACGACGAACGGTCTCCATGTTGTGGCTGACGATCTCTGGGTTCGCCTCAATGATGCGATCCACATTGTGCAACTCCCCTTTAAAGTCCGGAATGAGCGTCTCCATAGTGGTTTCTGGACTGATGCGACGAATGGCTCGCACCGTCTCGGCCCAAATAATGGAACCGCCATCAGCCAAATCATCTCTATCCACAGAAGTCAATACGGCATGTTTGATTTTCATCAACTTCACACTGCGCGCTACTTTCTCCGGCTCCTCCCAATCCACATTCAAGGGACGTCCTGTCGCTACATTACAAAAACCACAAGAACGAGTACAAATGTTTCCAAGGATCATGAACGTTGCCGTCCCCGCACCCCAACATTCGCCCATGTTTGGACAGTGACCACTTTCACAAATGGTATGCAGCTTGTACTTGTCCACAAGACCACGCACTTGCTTGTAATTCTCCCCAGTAGGCAGTTTTACACGCAGCCATTTCGGTTTTTGAACGCGCTCATTGGATAGTTTCTCGGTAGTGTTAGTTGGATTATCGACCATATCATTTTAACGCCCTTGGACGTTTTTAGTTCGCTAGTTTTTTATCTCTTTTCGCCACTCCTCAACCGTCGTTTCGCTCACTCTGTGGTGGGAACCGTGCGCCATTACTTTTCCGTCCACGAGCATGATTAGCTGTGGGCTTTCATGCCACACGTTGAGCTCTTCTGCCAAGGCCAAAGAAAGGCTGCGCTGGGCAACCACGTCGATATACACCCACTGTTCATCCTCGGCCGGATCCACCGTTAAAAGGCGCTTCATCGCAAACAAACTCACACTACAGCGAGTGCTATGTTTGTAGATAAAGGTGGTCCCTTTAAAACGCAGAATACCCGCAACTTCTTCCGAAGACTGCGGGTGTACGAACGGAAATTCCGTGCTCTTAGCGGGACTATTATCCCTGTTGCGCTGGAACCTCAACATAAGAGTAAGACGGGCATTTTTCTGCCGTTCCACATGAAGAGAGCGCTATAAAAGCGGCTGCTATTACAGCCAAAGTCAAAACTTTTTTCATCGTTGCGACGATTGAGAATCGTTAATTTGCGAGATGTAAAAATAACGCACAAGACGCAAAGTTGTTGCCGAATGTCCACATTCCTTTCCACAATCGATATTCAACATTGGGGCATCCTCTTTGAGAAGGTGCAGAAAGAGGCCTATTGGAAGGAGTTAATGGACCAATTATCCCACGACGCCCAACACCATATTCTATACCCGCCTACGGACCAAATTTTTACTGCGCTCGAGCTATGTCCCGCCCAACAAACCAAGTGCATCATTGTAGGCCAGGACCCGTACCACGGCCCCGGACAGGCTCATGGCCTTTCTTTTAGTGTGCCTCATGGGCAAAAAATCCCACCATCTCTGCGCAACATCTTCAAAGAGTACCAGAGTGATCTTGGGTTTGAGGAGCCGGGCGGGGGTTCTTTGGAAGCTTGGGCGAAAGAGGGCGTTTTATTGCTCAACGCGGTCCTCACCGTGCGGGACGGAGCGCCCGGCTCCCATCAAAATTGGGGTTGGGAGAAGTTCACAAAGGCGGCCATTCGATTTGCGTTGGAGCAAAGCCCCGGTGCTGGATTTATTTGTTTTGGGAAACCCGCTGAGAAATTAGTCCTGGAAGTTTTGGAGGGGCTGGACGCGAGGCCTTTGGTCATTACAACGCCACACCCCTCTCCGCTGAGCGCCTATCGCGGATTTTTTGGCAGTAAACCCTTCACAACTTTTAATAATAAACAGCTTGAAAAGGGGCGAGAAATTGTAAATTGGGAATTGCCCTCGTCGCCACAAACATCGTTGTTTTAACCTTGATAATCAGCCTTATAGATGCCTTATACTGATGTAATTTTTCCCTTGTTAATCGTCGTTCTACTCGCCTACATCATTTTGAAGATGCGAAAAGGAAGTTCGGGCGTTGTGGCCGGGTCGGAAGAGTTGCCGGGTTGGGCGGAGCAGCAACTGGCTGAGGGCAAAGCAAAGGTGGAGGCCTTAAGTCAGGAGTTAAAGTCGAAGGAGGAGGCGTTGGTGCAACTGCAGATTTCATCCGCCCAAGAGGTTGCAGGTTTGAAAGGCCAATTAAATGCTGCCACGGAAAAATTGGACACTATTCAAAAACTTCATCAGGAGCAAAAAGCCGAAGCTGAAAAGTCTAAGGAAGCGATGAAGAATGAATTCAAGGTGCTGGCAGAATCCATTCTTGAGGAAAAGAAAAAGCAGTTCAAGACGACAAATTCAGAGGAATTGGACAAGCTGCTCGCTCCCTTTAAGCAGAAACTCGAAGATTTTGAGAAAACCGTCAAGGACAATCATGAGAAGGAAGTGAAATCTACCTCTGCCTTGATGGAGAACATCAAATCCTTAAAGGACATGAACGACAAGCTCTCCGAAGAGGCGAGCGGATTGGCAAAGGCATTGCGCGGGGACAACAAGAAACAAGGAAACTGGGGTGAATTTGTGTTAGAGCGTGCGCTGGAGATGAGTGGGTTGCAGAAGGACAAGGAGTATTTTGTTCAGAACAGCGAAACTACGGATGAGGGGCGTCGCTTACAGCCGGACGTTATTATTCAGCTGCCCGGGAACAAAAAGATCATCATCGATTCCAAAGTGTCGCTTGTGGCATGGGATAATTTCATTAATGCTGAGAATGAGGATGATGCAGCTTTGCACATGAAGGCGTTGTCGACGAGCGTTCAGGCACACATCAAGAATTTGAGCGACAAGGATTATCCTCAGCTCTACGGAGGCGATACGCCGGAATTTGTGCTGTTGTTTATTCCTATTGAGGCCGCGTTCATGGAGGTAACGAAATACGATCAAGGATTGTACGAGTTCGCATTCTCCAGGAAAATCATTGTGGTGAGCACCTCTACCCTGCTCGCTACCTTGAAGACCATTGCCATGGCGTGGCGTCAAGAAAAACAAACAAAGAATGTGATGGAAATCGCTGAAGCCGGCGGCAAATTGTACGACAAGTTTGTGGGACTCAGTGAGGATTTGAAAAAATTAGGAAGCCAATTCCAAACGGCGCAAAACACCTACCAAGACACCATGAACAAGATGTTGGACGGTCGTGGTAACTTGATTACCCAGGTGGAAAAGCTGAAAAAATTGGGCAGTAAAACCAAAAAAGAATTAGATAACCGCATGGTCGATAGAGCTGAGCTCGGCGAATATTCAGACCGTCAAATAGAGGAAGGAAATTCCGAAAATTAATATGGCAAAGGACCAATTAATCTATGGGCTACGTCCCATTTTACAAGCACTTCAGGACAACCAAACCCTGGGGAATGTCTTTCTTCAAAAAGGAATTGGCGGCGCGCTCTACACCCAACTAGAGGGAGAGCTCCGTTCTGCAGGCATCGCACCGAAATATGTGCCGGTGGAAAAGCTAAATCGCCTGACCCCTGGAAACCACCAAGGCGCTGTGGCTTACCTCAGCCCCATTGAGTTTCAAGATCTGGAGACGACAATCATGAATGTCGTTGAAAGCGGTCGCAAGCCTTTGATTCTTGCGCTCGACCGCATTACCGATGTACGCAACTTTGGCGCTATCGCACGTACAGCTGAGAGCGCCGGTGTTCATGCTATTGTCATTCCTAAAAACGACAGCGCTCCTGTAAACTCGGATGCTATTCGCACCTCAACCGGGGCACTCTTGGAACTTCCCGTGTGTAAAGTGGGACACATGAAAGATGCTGTCTTTTTAGCGCAAAGTCTTGGACTTAAGATCATCGCAGGAACGGAAAAATCTGAGGACGATATCTATGCTGCGCCTTTTAATGAGGGTTGTATGCTGATCATGGGTAATGAAGAAACAGGTGTACATAAAAGCCTGTTGCAATTGGCCGATCACAAAGCGAAAATCCCTATGATGGGCACGATCAATAGTTTGAACGTAAGTGTGGCCACCGGGATCTTATTGTACGAAGCCGTAAGACAAAGACAATGATGAAACGAATTGGACTCCTAGCACTACTCCTTCTAAGCGTTGGCGCCAAGGGCCAATTCAATTGTCAATCGACCAAACACGCGCCAGCCACTTTCCAAATGACGGCGCCCTTCGATTATAATTCACGTTCGGACACCGCCGATCTCGTGGAGCTCAATTTGTATTTGAACACCACAGATTTCGCGAATAAGCAACTGAGCGGTATTGCCCAATACCAGATCGGTGCCGAAATCAACTTTACCTCGTTGCGCTTCGACCTGCTCGGGTTCACTGTAGATAGTGTCGTGAGTCCCACCGGCCCCTTGAGCTTCACACAAAGCGCCGAATATGTAACCGTTCACAAGAGTGCCTATGCAGGTGCCATATTGCATTGGACCTTCTATTACCACGGCACCACCACTAAAGATGCGAGCGGTTGGGGCGGCATCCACCATGATGGGGCCTACGAATACAACTTAGGCGTAGGCTTCGCCGCTAACCCCCACGTATACGGCCGCAGTCTCTTCCCTTGTTTCGACAACTTCATTGAAAAATGTACCATCGAAGAGATGCACATCACCACCCTACCTGGCAAAGTCGGGGTAAGCAATGGCATCTTCGATCGTGTAGACACCTTGAGTAATGGGAACCTTACTTGGGTGTGGAAAGGAATCGCTCCCTTGCGTTCGTATTTGGTGAGCATGGCCGTTTCTGATTACCACAAACAAAGCTGGACGCATGCCGGAAAAACTTTCGAACTCTATGGTCGCGCCCAAGACACCGCGAATATGACCGCAGGCTTCGTGCACCTCAATGATATCTACGATGCCTTCGTGGAAGAGTTTGGACCGTATGTATTCGAGAAAGTTGGGTATGCCATGACCATCACCGGCGCGATGGAGCATGCCGGAATGATTCATTTACCGCGTACCTTGGCCAATGCCAACCTCAGCGGGGAGGATATCATCGCCCATGAGCTGGCCCATATGTGGTTTGGAAATGCCGTGACAACCAAAACTGCAGAAGATATGTGGATCAACGAAGGCTTTGCCGAATTTGGCTCGCACTTCTACGAGGAGAAAGTCTATGGACGCCCGCAGTACGTAAAAACCGTTCAAAACAACCAAGCCCTCGTCCTAAAGCAAGCTGCGCAAAGTGACGGTGGCCACCTCGCCCTGAGTGGGGTAAACCAGAACCAAACCTATGGCACCCACACCTATCAAAAGGGTGCTATGGTCGCCCACAACCTTCGCGAGTTTTTGGGAGATAGCTTGTTCAGCCATGCCGTAAAACAGCTCATTGCCACCAACACCTTCGGAAACTATGACGCGAACAGTTTCAAGGAGTCCTTCGAGAACTCTACGGGGGTAGATTTGGATGATTTTTGGAACGATTGGATCTATAATCCTGGCTATCATGGTATACACGCGGAATTGACTTACGGGAATAATGCGAATTGGGCCTCCAACCAAAAAAGCGTACAGCTGCACCACCTAAATGCACATGTTCCAAACACCTACAGCCCTTCACAAAATACCACTCCGGTGAATCTCTACAAGCACAGCTATAACAACGGTTACCTCGGCAAGGTGAGCCTCGGCACCTCCGAAGATTTTCCGGCTACCTCCTCCAACGGCACCTACTACACCGGCGCCATAGACCTTGGGGCGGGGAGCGATTATTGGATTTCCGTAAATGATAGCGCCGAAAGCCTGGGGACCTCGGTATATGATTCCTTCAAATGGTCGGATCTAAATGGTACTACTACCCTGCCACGAACCGGAGTGAAAATCACTCCCACCTCAACCAATAACGGACTTCACGGGACCTTTTACGTATGGCATCACATCGTAGAAGGATTGCATCCTGATGGCGTAACGACGAGCAAGGACCATTTCTACTTCATTGGATACGAAGGCGCGCACGATCCGCCGGTTTCCTTTAACACTGCCCTTCCGTTCGAGGTTACCTTCCAATACAATACCAATGCAAACAATGGAGGTTTGGATGCTGATTTGAAGGGGCAACCCGGCAATCAAATGACTGTAGGTCATTCTAATAGTATGCGATGGATGACCGGTGCCGTGATGAATAATGTGAGCAATCAGACCTTAGGAAACTTCGGCATAGGCAACCTCACCTTCACCCCGCAGCATTTGGCACGTTACTACTTCATCATGAATACAGCCAACATTGGCCTTGAGGAAGGCAGCATCAATGGTTTGAACATCTTCCCTAACCCGACCAATGGCATTTTGAAGATTGAAACTAATAGTGCTTCTAGTAATCTTGAGTACCAAATTAGTGATGTACAGGGCAAAATTGTAGATCAAGGCACCCTAGCCCAAACCAACGGCACGAGTGAATTGAGACTTCTAGAACGCTGTAGTGCAGGGACTTACCTGTTCATCTGCGAGGCAGGCACCACGAAATTTACGCTGCAATAATTACTTGAGTACCAGCATGACCGGACAGTGGTCACTACCCATCACCTCGTTCAAGATTTGTGAATCCTGTACTTGGTCCATGAATCCAGCACTGACCATAAAGTAATCCAAGCGCCAGCCCACGTTTTTAGAGCGCGCACCGCCGCGGTAGCTCCACCAGCTGTACTTCACCGTATCTGGATACAACGCTCGGAAAGTATCTACAAAACCAGCCTCAATCATCGTGGTCATGCCGTCGATCTCAGCTTGCGTATAGCCTGGGGTTTTGTTGTAATTCGATTTTGGGTTCTTCAAGTCTATCTCCTGATGCGCCACATTCAAATCGCCACAAACCACGACCGGTTTTTTCTCCTCCAGCTTCTTTAGATACGCCAAGAATGCAACGTCCCATTCCTGGGTGCGGTAATCCAAACGTTTGAGACCCGAGCTAGAATTTGGCACATAGGTGGTCACGTAGAAAAAGTTCTCGTATTCTGCGGTAATGGCACGACCTTCATTATCGTGCTCCGCAATGCCAATGCCCATGGTTACCGATAACGGCTCCACTTTAGATAAAATGGCCGTTCCGCTGTACCCTTTCTTCTCCGCGCTAAAGGCATAGATATGATAGCCCTTCAACTCCGCCAAAGCTTCCTTCACCTGCTCCGGCGTAGCCTTGGTCTCCTGCAATCCCACGACATCACAGTCCAATTCGTGCAGGTCTTCAATTAAAGTTTTTCCAGCTGCGGCGCGTACGCCATTGACATTAAACGAGAGTAATTTCATTTACATATTTCTTCTATACTGTCCGCCAACTTCGAACAGTGCATTGGTAATCTGTCCCAGTGAGCAATGCTTCGCCGCCTCCATCAGAACCTCGAAAATATTCTCATTCTGAATCGCAGCCTCCTGAATTTGCTGCAACCCTTCCTCAGCTCTCGCGGCTTTACTCTGGTGCAGTGCTTCTAGCATGGCAATCTGGTATTCTTTTTCTTCTACGGTGGCACGAATAACCTCCGCAGGAATAATGGTTGGGGATCCCTTTTTGTTCAAGAAAGTGTTGACCCCGATAATTGGAAACTCCCCGGTATGCTTCAACATTTCGTAGTGCAAGCTTTCCTCTTGGATCTTTCCGCGCTGGTACATGGTCTCCATGGCACCTAGAACGCCACCGCGCTCAGTAATGCGGTCAAACTCCTGCAACACCGCCTCCTCGACCAAATCCGTCAATTCCTCAATAATAAAGGCACCCTGAATAGGATTCTCATTTTTCGCCAAGCCCAATTCCTTGTTGATGATCAACTGGATGGCTATCGCACGGCGCACACTCTCCTCTGTCGGCGTAGTGATCGCCTCATCGTAAGCATTCGTGTGCAGCGAATTACAGTTATCGTAAATGGCATACAACGCCTGTAGCGTCGTGCGGATATCGTTGAAATCAATCTCCTGAGCATGCAAACTACGGCCCGAAGTCTGGATATGGTACTTCAACATTTGTGAACGCGCGTCGGCTCCATACTTATTCTTCATGGCATTGGCCCAAATACGGCGTGCCACTCGACCTATGACCGCATATTCCGGATCAATTCCATTCGAGAAGAAGAAGCTCAAGTTTGGCGCGAACTTATTGATGTCCATTCCACGGCTCAAATAGTACTCCACGTAGGTAAAACCGTTGGCCAACGTAAACGCCAACTGTGTGATCGGGTTCGCGCCTGCTTCTGCAATGTGGTATCCTGAGATGCTAACACTATAGAAGTTGCGCACTTGCCAATCGATAAAATAGCTCTGTACATCGCCCATCAAACGCAGGGCAAACTCAGTCGAGAAAATACACGTGTTCTGTGCCTGGTCTTCCTTGAGAATATCCGCTTGCACGGTTCCGCGCACAGTGTTCAAAGTCGCAGCCTTAATCTCTCCATAAGTTTTGGCGTCGAGAACTTCATCACCGGTAACTCCTAGCAATAGCAATCCTAAGCCGTCATTGCCTTCAGGCAACTCTCCTTGATACGCTGGGCGGGCAATACCGCGATCATCGTATTTAGCTTTCTTGACGGCCTCCACCTTGGACTCCAAGCCGTGCTCTTTGATGTAGACCTCACATTCCTGATCCACGGCCGCATTCATGAAGTAGGCCAAGAGCATTGGTGCCGGACCGTTAATGGTCATCGAAACCGACGTTGTTGGGTTGGTGAGTCGGAAACCGCTGTACAGCTTCTTCGCATCGTCTAGACAACAGATGCTTACCCCAGAATTCCCAATCTTCCCATAGATATCGGGGCGTCTGTCCGGGTCATTACCATAGAGCGTTACACTATCAAAGGCCGTCGAAAGTCGCTTGGCCGGCATTCCCAAACTCACGTAATGGAAGCGTTTATTGGTCCGTTCTGGACCGCCTTCCCCTGCAAACATTCGCGTCGGGTCCTCGCCTTCACGCTTGAACGGGTAGATACCGGCAGTATATGGGTATTCACCCGGTACATTTTCTAACAACAGCCAACGAAGAATATCACCCCAGCTGCGGTATTTAGGCAATGCCACTTTTGGAATCTGTGTGTGAGACAAACTCTCCGTATGGGTTTTGATATTGATGTCCTTGCCGCGTACTTGGAAGGTATATACCGGATCCTTGTAGCGCTTAACTGTTTGCTCCCACTGTTGAAGCTTTTCCCAATGATGCGGATCTAGGTCCATCTTAATGCGGTCAAAGCTCGCTTGCAGTTGGTCTTTGAGCTCCTGATCGTCCAAGGTCTCAATGGAGCGATGCAAGGCATATAATTTGTCCGCCACCTCAATCTGCGCGCTTATTTGCTCGCGGTGAATGCGGTGACTTTCAGAAATCTCACTGAGGTAACGCGTGCGTTTCGGCGGGATGATAAAAATCTTCTCGCTCATCTCACCCGTGATGGCAAAGCTGCTCACAAACCCGGCGTTCGCCTTAGTATTGAGCATTTCAATGATGGCCTTGTACAGTGAATTTGTACCGGGATCATTGAACTGACTCGCGATGGTACCATAAACCGGCATGCTTTCCGGATCTGCCTCCCAGAGGTTGTGGTTGCGTTGGTATTGCTTTTTGACATCACGCAGGGCATCCAAGGCGCCGCGTTTGTCGAATTTGTTCAAGGCGATGAGGTCGGCAAAATCTAACATGTCGATCTTCTCGAGCTGCGTCGCGGCGCCATATTCCGGCGTCATTACGTACAAGCTGGCATCGCTGTGGTCTAAGATTTCTGTATCGCTCTGCCCAATGCCCGAAGTTTCAAGAATAATGAGGTCGAATCCGGCCACTTTCAAAATGTCCAAAGTATTCTGCACATGAGCACTGAGGGCCAAATTTGCTTGGCGCGTGGCCAAGGAACGCATGAACACATTACCATGTTTGATGGCGTTCATGCGAATGCGGTCGCCCAACAAGGCACCGCCGGTCTTTCTCTTCGAAGGATCTACCGACACTACCGCGATGCGCTTATCGGTAAAGTCCATGGTAAAACGGCGAACCAGCTCATCCACCATCGAGCTCTTCCCTGCCCCACCCGTTCCGGTAATTCCAAGAATAGGGGTGTGTATGGCAGCCGCTTTCTCGGCAATTGAAGCCAATGCCTGTCCATGTTGCTCTCCACAATTCTCTGCGGCACTGATCCAGCGTGCAATAGAAGGGTTATTAGCCCCTGCCAATTCTTCCACGCTTCCCGGAAGAGTATCTCCAACCAAAAAGTCCGATTTCTCTACAAGGTCATTGATCATGCCCTGCAAACCCATCGTACGACCATCGTCTGGATGGTAAAGTCGTGTTATTCCATAAGCATGCAGCTCGTCGATTTCTTCCGGCAAGATGGTACCCCCACCCCCACCAAAAATCTTGATGTGGCCGGCGCCTTTTTCTTGCAACAGATCGTACATGTATTTGAAATACTCGATGTGCCCGCCTTGGTAAGAGGTCATGGCAATGGCATTGGCATCTTCCTGAATGGCGGTATTTACTACCTCCTCGACGGAGCGGTCGTGGCCGAGGTGAATGACCTCACAACCGGTACTTTGGATGATGCGACGCATGATGTTAATGGCTGCGTCGTGGCCGTCAAACAGTGATGCCGCGGTGACTATGCGTACTTTATGTTGCGGTACGTATGGTGCGGGGTTCTCCATAGTTCTGTGATGTATTTGGGAGCATAAAGATACGGCAGAATTGGCCAATGATTCTTTTCATTATCTTCACGGCAAACCTGAAATTATGAAGCCCGTTCGCTCCCTACTTTTCTACGTGCCTATCCTCTTGGTATTGATCGTCGACCCTTCGAGTCAAGATATAGGTCTCTGGGTCCGATTCACTTCTGCCTCACTCCTCGGATTAGCAGGCATTTACTTCTATCGCAACGAGATGAAAAGCGGGTTCACCAGCTTGTCCTTGATGACCATAGCGCTGGTACTTTCGGTGGTAAAAATTGGCCAAGTATCGGCGCCGAGTGAGCTCTATGGATTCGTGGCACGTATCTCTTTCCTCTCCGCTTGGATGCTCATCGCGAAAGCTGCCTTCGAAAAGAACAAAACCAATGCCCTCCAAGCCCTAGGAATGGGGAGCCAAGTCGCCTTGATCATCGCCTCCTTAAGCATCCTGCCATCGCTTGCGGAGGCGTACCAAGAAAACAACATTTACCTGGCCAACGGCCCCCTTTTCACGCACAAAAACTACGCTGCTGCCACTCTACTCCTTATCCTTCCCTTAAGCTTCTTGGGGACATTTGAAGGCCCCGCAGGCAAATGGGTACGCATCGCAGCCCTTGCCCTCGCAGGCATCGCCATACTCCTACTCCGCACTCGTGGGGTTTGGCTAGGAGGCCTCGCCATGGCCGTGGTAGCCACGGCACATTACATCATGCAGGGCAATGCCAAACTAAGAAACAACGGCCTCATAGCTCTGGCCATTCTAGTGGCGGGCATCGGCGCCGCCGTGGCCGCTGGCGGCAGCGAAAAAATCTTTAACAGCGATACCATTCAAAGCCGTTTGCACTATTGGAATGCCTCCTGGGAAATGTTCTTAGATAAGCCCATCAGTGGTGTGGGTGGCGGCCAGTGGAAGATTGAATACCCTGCCCAAGGACTCAAAGGCACCAACGAAAGTGTCATGAACGGGGTGACCAATATTTTGCGCCCGCACAACGACCTGCTCTGGATGCTCAGTGAAACAGGAATCTTCGGCGGCATTCTCTTTGTCGGCATTCTAGTCATAGGCTTCTGGCAGAACTTTAAAAAGGACGGTAACATATATATGGCCCTGGTCGTCGTCGGATTTTCCGTCTATGGCTTCGGGGAATTCCCCCTCGAGCGTGCCTCTATGCTTTGGCCGCTCGCGATTGCCCTCGGCTTTGCTTCCACCACCTTGAAAGCACGTCTGAGCAGCCCGACCAATGCCATTCTTGCCGGCACCCTGATCACTTTCGCCCTTATCGTAAGCGCCAGTAGAATGATGAGTGAGCGCGAGGCCAAGAAATCCCTGGATGGCTATATGACCCGCAACGCGCGCATTATGCAGACCAATGCAGAATCGGCCCAAAGTCCTTTCTTCGAAATGGACATTTACAATAATCCCATGGCCTACTTTGAAGGTCTTGGCATACTTAGTGCTAGCGGAAATCGCCCTACTCAGCGCGATGTGAATCGTGCACAAGAAGCCTTCGAGCGCGCCTTGGACATTCACCCGAACCACATGTTGACCTTGAACCAATTGGCCAGTATTCACCGGATGAAAGGCGAACTCAATGAGGCCGCCGCACTGTACCATCGTGTGCTCGAAATGAGCCCGCGCAATACGACCGCCGCCCTGAAGCAAATCGAGGTGCAGCGCACACTTGGAGATGTCTACGCTTCGCTCGATGCGCTTAAAATGATCGGACCCCAATACAACCCTCAAAATCTAAACGGATTGGGCCCTGAAGCCACTAAAACGCTACGAGCATTCGCAAAATCAGAAAACCCAAGGCCGAGCATGCAGGGCTTACACCGCAAATTACAGGGGGTCAAACCTGCCAATATGTGGTCAGTTTGGACCAATTGGCGTAAAAAATAGGGGGTAAAATATTTTTTTGGCACCAATTTTGTTTTTCAAATAGAAAGACTACTTTAGATATATGCAATCACAACGCAATCATACAATCAATTTCATGAACCGCATTTACGTGTGGAAGGGGTTGTTATTGAGTGAAGTGAAGGCATAGAATTAGAACATATAACAACCCATAATAGCAAGAGCGCCTTCCCCCGGAAGGCGCTCTTTTTTTTTGACTACATCATGAAGAATTTTCTAAACACCGTAAGAAATTCAGGTCCTATCAAAACAAGGGAATTGGTCCTAGTAGACCATACCATGGTAGATGCCTATGGGAATCTTACCCTATGGGCGCTGATGGACCACATGAATGGAGTGAAGAAAAAGCGCCTAGAAGCCTTACAGCTCAACGAACAATGGAAGGAAAAGGTGGTAAACATTGACATGAAAATGTATGATGCCGCAGCACTAAATGACCAATTAGCCATTGAAAGTTGCTTCGTACAAAACGGCAAGAAAACCGTAGACCTAAAAGTGTATGTGAGCCGCCAAAAAAAAGGCGAACCAGCCAAGCGTATTTGTAAAACAACATATACCGTTGCCATCCATAGGCTACAGTAAATCACGGGACCTGCTCTGTGTTTGTGTGTGAGTGTTAGTGGTTATTATCTCAGACAGGTCCCAACTAGGTTCCATACCTCGAACCTAAAAAAAGCCCGGCGCTGCGCGCCGGGCTTTTGTGTTATAAAGTTCTTTGAATCGCCCGCTCGAGCCAGAGTAGCACGTCCGATATATCGGCATCCTCCTCAGAGAGATGGATGGCATGCGAACACATACTGCCCGCTTTCATGAGTTGTAGATTTCCCACTGGCTCCTGCCCTTTAATGTTGATCCAAACTTCGAACCTGCCCTTGGCGGCTGGCACTAAACACGCTACTTGCTTTGAGGTCCTAACGCTGTAATACTTCTTCTTACCGCTGAGCTCAAATTCCAAACCGGTTGCTTGTAAGCCCTCAACGATGCGTTCGTACAAAGGTTTCCAATGCTCCTTGCCCTTAAAGACGCTATCCTCTACTTGGCTTTCATCCATATGCAACGAAGTATTCTCTTTGGTCAGGTGAACGACCATATTCGCATGTCCGTGACCTATGCCAAATTCCTCTTTCAAGCGCTTGACATTGGCCATATGCTTCGGCTCATTCCAAGAGCGTACCATATCTACCCAATACGAAATGGGCTGGCCCGTTTTCTTCTCGAGTCCTGCAATGTGGCTATGAATTCCGGCGTTTAGGTCTTGGCTCATGGTTATCCTTTTAAGGCCTCTAAGCGCTGTGTGATCAAAGCTATTTTACCTTCCGCATCCGCTTGCTTTTTACGTTCCGAGGCAACGACAGCCTCAGGCGCATTGGAAACAAAGCGCTCATTACTGAGTTTTTTCTCGACGCTCTTCAAGAATCCTTGCGTGTAGGCCAATTCCTCTTCGAGCTTGGCAATCTCATCATTAACGTTCACGAAGGCATCGGCCGGGATCGTGTAATTGATCCCACCAACCACAAAGCTGAACGCGGATTTCCTCACCTCGCTAACGGTTGCGATTGCCTCGACATTGGCAAGCTTCATGATAAGTGCATCGAAGGCTGCATCGTGCGACGTTCCCTCAGCAATCTCGATGGTCAACACCTCTTTCGGAGCGATACCATTTTCATTGCGAACGGTTCGAACACCGCTTACAACCTCAGCAAATTGTGCATATGATTTTAAGATCGCCTGATCTTCCACTTTGAGAGTAGGCCAAGCAGCGAAATTAATGGTCTCTCCTTCGCCACGCTCTGCCAAACTCTGCCATAATTCTTCCGTGATAAACGGCATGAATGGATGCATAATTTCCAACAAGGTGTTGAAGATTGATTTGGTAGCCTCCAAAGCCTCGGCTGAGATTTGCTCGCCCTTTGCAGGTTTCACCATTTCTAGATACCACGAACAGAAATCGTCCCAAACCAGCTTGTAGGTCGTCATCAATGCCTCAGACAATCGGTATTTTTCAAAGCTACTTTCTAGCTCCACAAGGGCTTCACCAATGCGGTTGCGCATCCATTGTACCGAAAGTGATTCTGAAGCACTCATACTCTGAGCACCAGCTTCCCACATGCCTACCAAACGGAAGGCATTCCACACCTTATTGGCGAAGAACGAACCTTGAGAACAGAGGTCTTCATCAAACAATAGGTCGTTTCCTGCAGGCGCAGTCATGAGCATACCTACACGGACACCGTCGGCACCGTATTTATCGATAAGATCTAGCGGATCCGGGCTATTGCCCAGAGATTTCGACATCTTACGACGCTTCTTATCACGCACCATACCGGTGAAGTACACATCCTTGAATGGGCGCTTTCCTTTGAATTCGTACCCTGCCATAATCATACGGGCTACCCAGAAGAAGATGATATCCTGTCCAGTAACAAGCGTATTGGTGGGGTAGAAATAATCTTCCTCTTCCTTGTTTCCAGAGAATACACTGTACGGCCATAGCCATGAACTGAACCACGTATCCATGACATCTTCGTCTTGGTGTACCGCATCAGTGCCAAGGGCGACAATGGCTTCTTCTTTGGTCTTACAAACGGCTACATTTCCCTCTGCATCGTACCACGCTGGAATGCGGTGTCCCCACCAAAGTTGACGTGAAATACACCAATCCTTGATGTTCTCCATCCAGTAGAGATAGGTCTTCTCAGCGTGCGGAGGATGTAGGGTAATATCCTTGGATTTCACGCCATCAATGGCCGGCTTAGCCAAATCCGACATCTTCAAGAACCACTGCATACTCAAGCGCGGCTCAATCACTGCATCGGTACGCTCACTGCGTCCAACTTTATTTCTAAGGTCCTTGGTCTCAACCAACAGACCTTCCTCTTCTAGGGCTTTAGCTACTTTTTTGCGTGCATCGAATCGATCCAAACCAGCAAATTCACCGCCTTGCTCGTTCAGTGCAGCGTGTTGATCGAATACATCGATAACATCCAAGTTGTGCTTCTCGCCCAACATTTGGTCATTTGTATCGTGTGCCGGGGTCACCTTTAGCGCTCCCGTACCAAACTCGATATCCACGTACTCGTCAAAAATAATCGGTACTGCGCGCCCTACTAAAGGAACGATGGCCTTCTTGCCTTTCAAATGCTGGTAGCGCTCATCTTCAGGATTCACACAAACCGCAGTATCACCAAAAATGGTTTCAGGACGCGTCGTTGCCACTTGCAGAGCCTCATCTGATCCTTCAATCTTGTAGGTCATGTAGTACAGGCGACTGTTCTCTTCCTTGTGGATGACTTCCTCGTCCGATACTGCCGTGAGTGCTACTGGATCCCAGTTCACCATACGCAAACCGCGGTAAATCATGCCTTTCTGGTGCAAGTCGATAAATACATCGATCACTTGCTCGCTACGCACTTCGTCCAACGTAAATGCCGTGCGATCCCAATCGCAAGAAGCTCCGAGGCGGCGCAACTGCTTTAAAATGATACCACCATATTCATCGGTCCAATCCCAGGCGTGTTTCAAGAAATCCTCGCGCGACAAATCTGACTTTTTAATGCCCTGTTCGCGCAGGCGCTTCACCACCTTGGCTTCCGTTGCTATGGATGCATGGTCGGTACCCGGTACCCAACAGGCGTTCAAACCAAGCATGCGTGCGCGACGGATGAGAACGTCCTGAACTGTGTTATTCAGCATGTGCCCCATGTGGAGTACACCCGTGACGTTTGGCGGAGGAATGACTATGGTATAGGGCTCTTTATCACTGACTTCTGCGTGGAAGTAGTTGTTGTCCAACCAGTGGTTATACCACTTTGATTCAATTTCTCCTGGGGTGTATTTTCCGATTTCGCGCATTGCAAATCTTGGTTTAAAGCGCAAAAATACATTCTCTCTATGACCAATTGGGCACTAAGACTAAGAGATTGTTAAATTCCTTTGAATAGCTCGGCAAGAATCCTACATTTGAACCACTAAGATTTAAATGCTTTAGTCCAATGAAAAAATTATTCCTTACCCTATTCGTTGCACTCTTCGGTTTTGCAGCTCAAGCACAAGAAGCTCCAGCCGACGGCGCTAAGATCACTTTCGAAGATAAAGTCATCAACTACGGTAAAGTAGAAAAAGGTGCCAACGGTACCCGCGTGTTCAAATTCAAAAATGAAGGTACAGAGCCTTTGGTACTGAACTCTGTGCGTGCTTCTTGTGGATGTACTACACCTAAATGGACCCGTGAGCCTATTGCTCCAGGTGCAGAAGGTGAGATCCAAGTGAAGTATGACACCAACCGCATGGGTAACTTCCACAAAACAGTAACTGTTCAATCAAATGCCACCAATCAAACTGTGGTTTTGACCATCAAAGGACAGGTAATGAACCCTGAAGCTCAGGAGACTACTCCAGAGAAAAAAGGCGGTAGCGTTATTGCAAAATAACATCCCGAACATTACTTACGGATTTCCAAGAAAGCCCTGTATTTTTGCAGGGCTTTTTGCATTAAATACGACCCAAGTATGCCAAAGATTTCAGTCAAAGGCGGGCGCATGCCTTCCAGCCCTATTCGCAAACTAGTTCCTTACGCAGAACAAGCAGAGCGCAATGGTAACAAAGTATATTACTTGAACATTGGACAGCCCGACATTCAAACTCCCATGGAGGCCCAACGCGCCATCAAGGAGGCGGACGTACCCGTTTTAGCCTACAGCCACAGCGCGGGATTTGCTTCCTTGAGAGAGGGACTGTCGAAGTACTACCACGGCAAGAACCTTCCGGTACAAACGGATGAAATCATCGTGACCACCGGTGGATCAGAAGCCCTGCTCTTCACCTTTGGATCGGCTATGGACGAAGGCGATGAGGTCATCATTCCGGAACCGTTTTATGCCAACTACAATGGTTTTGCGACCGCTAGCGGGGTCAACGTCGTTCCCGTTGAATCTTCAATTGAGACCGGATTTGCCTTGCCTGCAGTGGCTGCCTTCGAGGCCGCTATCACCCCAAAAACCAAGGGAATTTTGATCTGTAACCCTGGCAACCCCACCGGGTACTTGTACAGCAAAGAAGAATTAGAACAACTTCGCGACATCGTGCTGCGCCACGATCTTTTCTTGATTGCGGACGAGGTATATCGCGAATTCACCTACGACGGCGAGCCCCACCACAGCGTCCTTGCCATGGAAGGCTTGGAAGAGCACGCCATTGTGGTAGATAGCTTCTCGAAGCGATACAGTATGTGTGGTGCGCGTATAGGCTGTTTGGTCAGCAAGAACAAGGAGTTTATGGCCACGGCCATGAAATTCGCGCAAGCGAGACTGTCGCCCCCGACCTATGCACAAATTGCCAGTGAAGCAGCGTTGAAAACATCTCAAATCTATTTCGACGAGGTAAATGCAGAGTATGTTGAGCGTCGCAATGTCTTAGTAGATGGCTTGAATAGTATTGATGGGGTCTTTTGTCCTAAGCCCAAAGGTGCCTTTTACGCAGTGGCCTCGTTCCCGGTGGAAAGCGCCGAACACTTTGCACAATGGCTGCTCAGTGAATTTAACCATGAAGGAAAAACCCTAATGATGGCGCCAGCGGCGGGATTCTATGCCAAGCCAGAATTGGGTGCAAATCAGGCCCGTCTTGCCTATGTTCTGAACACAGACGCCTTGACCGATTGTATTGCTATCTTAAAGGCAGCTTTAAAAGTATATCCACATCGTACCAGATAAATTTTACACATCGTGATTGTACAACTCAATCAGAGCTTAGTTAAACACAACACCTTTGGTATTGATCAAAAGGCGCAACGACTTATTTGGGCACACAGTGCGGATGAAATAAGTAACTATGTAAAACACCATGGATCTCCAGCCTTAGTCCTTGGTGGCGGCTCTAATATGCTGCTAACCAAAGATATTAAAGGGGACGTGCTTAAGGTTGATATCCACGGAAGACGTGTAGTTTTTGAGGATGATGAGGTCGTACATATCAGATTTGGTGCTGGGGAGAATTGGCATGAAGTGGTTCAATGGACCCTCATGCAAGGACTAGGCGGACTAGAAAACCTTAGCCTAATTCCAGGTAATTGCGGTACTGCACCGGTACAAAATATTGGTGCTTATGGCGTGGAGTTGAAGGATGTTTTTGTAAATTGTGAAGGAGTCCTAGTCGAGAGTGGAGAATTCTTTACGCTATCAAAAGAAGAGGCCCATTTTGGTTATCGCGATAGTATTTTCAAAAACGAATGGAAGGGCAAAGCGATTATCACACGCATTACTCTGGTGCTCACGAAAAAGAATCACAAGCTTCGTACAGATTATGGCTCCATTCAAGCTGAGCTTGGAGCAAGATCTATTACCGAACCAACACCAAAACAAATCAGCGATGCAGTCATAAGCATACGCAGGAGCAAGCTGCCCGATCCCGCGGAAATAGGCAATAGCGGTTCGTTTTTCAAAAACCCGGTAGTTTCGAAGGAGCTCGCAGAAAGCTTGGCAGAGCGCTACCCCAATATGCCCTCTTACCCCGCACCGAATGGGGTTAAACTAGCCGCAGGATGGCTCATCGACACAGCAGGTTGGAAAGGCTACCGTAATGGCGATGCCGGAATACACGAAAAGCAAGCGCTTGTGTTGGTCAATTATGGCAAAGCCAGCGGGTCGGAGTTATTAGAATTGGCCCATAAAATCATCGACGATATCCAACAGCGTTTTGGCATCGCTTTACACCCCGAAGTAAATCTTATTTAATGCCAAGTGTTGCGTTCCATACCCTAGGTTGTAAGCTGAATTTCGCAGAAACCTCGACCATTGCCAAAGACATGGCAGAGGGCGGTTTTGAGCGTGTAGAATTCTCCGAGCCCGCGGACGTATACATCATCAACACTTGTTCCGTCACGGAAAACGCAGACCGTGAGACCCGAAACATCATAGGCCGAGCCTTGCGTGCGAACCCAGATGGTTTCATTGTAGTTGTAGGATGCTACGCACAATTAAAACCGGAGCAAATCATGGAACTCCCGGGCGTTGATCTTGTCCTCGGAGCCACTGAAAAATTCAATGTACGCCAATTCTTGGGCGCCTTAGAGAAAACCGAAGGAGATGCAGAAGTGCACAGCTGTGAAATTGAAGACGCCAACACCTTCGTATCCAGCTACAGTGCTGGCGATCGTACGCGTGCCTTTTTGAAAGTACAAGACGGTTGTGATTATAAATGCACCTATTGTACTATTCCAATGGCGCGCGGCATTTCTCGGAGCGATACCTTGGAAAATGTGGTGGCTAAAGCACAGGAGATTGCCGAAGCCGGTATACCAGAAATTGTGCTCACCGGTGTGAACGTTGGGGATTATGGCAAGGGAGAGTTTGGAAACAAAAAGCACGAGAGCACCTTCTTGGAATTGGTCCAAGCCTTAGATGGCCAAGTCCCTGTGGAACGTTTGCGTATTTCCAGTATTGAACCGAACTTACTTCGCGATGAGATCATCACTTTCACTGCGCAAAGCCAAAAGTTCGTCCCTCACTTCCACCTACCACTTCAGAGTGGCTCGGATACCATATTAAAGCTCATGAAGCGTCGGTACATGACTGCGCTATACCGCAAACGTGTGGCAGCCGTTAAGGCCGCCAATCCCGACACTTGTATCGGTGTGGACGTTATCGTAGGATTCCCAGGAGAGACAGATGAATTGTTCGCAGAAACATACAACCTACTGAATGAGCTCGACATCAGCTACTTGCATGTGTTTACCTACAGTGAACGTGAAAACACCCTAGCGGTAAATATGGACGGGGTCGTACCTATTCCTGAACGCAAGCGTCGCAATAAAATGCTCCGCATTCTCAGCGAAAAGAAAAAACGTGCTTTCTACGAAAGTCAACTAGGCAAAGTGCGCCCGGTACTGTTCGAGGCGGAAAACAAGGAAGGATTTATGCTCGGCTACACTGATAATTATGTGCGTGTAAAGACCTATTGGAATCCAAAATGGGCAAATACTACTAAATCATTGAAATTAAATAATATAGGTTCGGATGGAATGGTTACCTTAGAGGTACCGAAACACGCCGAACATGTCACTGATTTTTCTAGAATTTAGACCGCTTTGCAGCGAAAAAGAGTTCTCCCGATACTGGAGAAGTCTTCGTAGCCGTCATCAAAAAGAAGGCCTTATCCTGCAGAGCGATCTCTTTAAAGTAAGAGAAGGATTGTTCTTAGGCCAAGTTGAATTTGAAGACACACAACGATCCAATGTGCTATCTTACTACGACTCGAAGGAGTCGCAATCCGATACTATACAGGGTATGTGTAAGAGCATACGAATGATTTATACTGCAATAAGAGCACAATGATCGACCTTCCTAACCTACGCCCCCAGGTTGAAGATATTGCCCGAAAAGCGGGTCACTTTTTAAGAACACAACAAGCCACATTTTCTCAAGAGCGTGTATCGCTCAAGAGCCTAAATGCATTGGTCAGTGATGTCGATAAAAATGCAGAAGAGCTCTTAGTTTCTGCACTCAAGGATATACTGCCGGAGGCAGGCTTCCTAACCGAAGAAGGCACCGTCGGCCAAAATACCAACACAAATTACTACTGGGTCATCGATCCGCTCGACGGTACGACAAACTTTGTCCACGGCCTTCCCATTTTTAGTGTAAGTATTGCCTTAATGCATCAAGACGAACCGGTTCTGGGCGTAGTCTATGAAGTCGGCATGGACGAATGTTTCAGTGCAATCAAAGGCGGCGGCACTACCTTAAACGGCAATGCAGTCCAAACTTCAACTACAACAGAACTCAAAGATTCCCTATTGGCTACGGGCTTCC
>Ga0255771_1000065_pt1 | contig 95918 bp, 109 predicted proteins | sample 011ome_19_FD_179969 | JGI IMG/M metagenome (GOLD analysis project Ga0255771, IMG submission 179969) | Coastal salt marsh microbial communities from the Groves Creek Marsh, Skidaway Island, Georgia - 011510BT metaG (version 2) | ecosystem: Environmental > Aquatic > Marine > Intertidal zone >...
ATGACAGCTTTATCGGTGCGCGGAAAGAACTGGGCGCCTGGACCAAGATTTCGGACCAGGCCTACGTCCAGCAGCGCAACCGCGTTCTCGGCGTCTGATAGCAATCCGGAAACTGACGTGAAGGCGGGGCATCCATGCTCCGCCTTCCGTGCCGCCCGGAAATGACGCGCGGCATCAGACTTCCTGAAACCACGAACGCCGATGGTATCCGTCTCCCCAGTCGCTGAACGCAACGGTTCTTCCGTCAGCAATATTCTGCGCATCGTCGCGGTATCCACCGGTATGGTGGCGCTTGTCTTTACACTGAACAATTATCTGATTTTCTGGCAGGGCTGGCCGGGGCTGACCAGCCTGATGTCTCACCTTGGCTGGTTCGGCGCGGAACCCCTGCGGCAGGCGCTCGCGCCATCGGCGGTGACGCTTGGCTTCCTGCAACTTGCTTCCTACGCGCTGGCCATCCTGATCGTGATCGGCATGACACTCCGCCGCACCGGGCGGACAATGATGAACGACGCGGACATGCTGATATCCATTGCCGCCTATATCGCCCGCGCCGCCTTTTGGGCCGTGCTGCTGGTCGGACTGGCGGATATGATCATCTCGTTCCTGCGGGTAGAAGACTCGCTCACGGCCCTGCTCGGTGAAAGCCTGTCGACCCAGCTCGGGCGCGCGATCTACCGGGGCACGTATATCCATTATCCCCTGATCGGGCTCTCGCTTGTCATCGCCTGGTTCAGCCGTTCGCTCGGCTTCACCTGGCTCGCCCTGCTGATTGTCCTGGCCGAGTTCCAGATCGTCCTGGCCCGCTTTATCTTTTCCTACGAACAGGCCTTTATGGGCGATCTCGTGCGGTTCTGGTATGCGGCGCTGTTCCTGTTCGCCAGCGCCTATACGCTGATCGAAGAAGGCCACGTGCGGGTGGATATTCTTTATGCCGGTATGGGCGAACGGAAAAAAGCATGGACCAACGTTCTGGGTTCCCTGTTTCTCGGCGCGCCGCTGTGCTGGATCATTCTCGTTTCCGGCATGTGGGACAAGTCCAACCTGATCAATGCCCCGCTCCTGAGTTTCGAAGTGACCCAAAGCGGCTACGGCCTGTACGTGAAATACCTGATGGCGGGCTTCCTGCTGGTCTATGCGCTGACAATGCTTATGGCGTTCCTCGGATATCTGTTGCGCAATGCGGCCGTCCTGAACCGCGACCCTGACGCCCGCCCGGTCGGCGCACCCCACGGCGCCCCCTAGGACCGCGGGAGAGAGTACGGAAGCAAATGGAAGTCATCTTTCTCCTCATCCTGGTCATCACGATGGCGGTCGCCCTCGCGTCGGGTTATCCCGTCGCCTTTGCCCTGCCAGGTTCTGCGATCATCTCCATCGGCCTCGCAGCGCTCTGCGGCTATCTGTTCGTCGACAATCCGGACGCGTATTTCCTGCATGGCGGGCCGCGCCAATGGCTCGACGCCGGCGTCACGAATTTCAGGGGCGTATACTGGGAGCCTGAACGCGACACCCTGATCGCGATTCCGCTTTTCATCTTCATGGGCATCATGCTCGAGCGGTCGAAAGTCGCGGAAGACCTGCTCGTCACCATGGCGCAACTGTTCGGCCCGATCCCGGGCGGACTCGGGATCGCCGTCGTATTCGTCGGTGCCCTGCTGGCCGCAACAACCGGAATCGTGGGCGCCACCGTGGTCGCGATGGGCCTCATATCGCTGCCGGTCATGCTGCGCGCCAACTATTCGAAGGCGCTCGCAACCGGCACGATCGCCGCCTCGGGCACCCTCGGTCAGATTATCCCGCCGTCGATCGTCCTCATCATTCTGGCGGACCAGCTCTCCAGTGCGACCGACCAGGCAAGCACGCTGCGCCAGGTCGATTACAAACAGGCGACGGGGCAGTTCTCGATGCCGTCCGAGTTCGGCCTCACATCGACCAGCGCCGGCGACATGTTCCTGGGCGCGCTGATCCCCGGCCTGATCCTTGTCCTGCTGTATATGTCCTACATTCTGATCGTGGCACTGGTCCGGCCGAAAATGGCCCCGCCGGTCCGGTTCGACAGCAAATACGACGCCAAGTTCCTGATCCAGGTCACCCTTGCGCTGGTGCCGCCGCTCGCGCTGATTTTTGCCGTTCTGGGCTCGATCATCATGGGTGTCGCGACCGTGAACCAGGCCGGCGCAATCGGCGCAATCGGGGCTGCGATCATGGCGGGCTATCGGCTGATGGATGGCAGGAAAGGCGCCTACGCACCGGCGACGCTCGCCCTGTTGGCCATCGCCGCCATCCTGATCCTTGTGAACATCTACGACATCAATATCAAGAACACCCGCACGCAGAGCGAATGGATCGGCGTTGTCCTCGCCGCGATCGCGGTCGTCGCTCTGCTCGTCGCCGTCTGCTGGAGCTTCTGGCGCGCCTACAAGATCGACGACACGCTGACCGGCGTCATGGTGGAAACCGCGAAGACAACCTCGCTGGTCTTCATAATCCTGCTGGGTGCGGCGATGCTGACGGCCGCCTTCCGCGCATTCGGCGGCGAAGACATCGTGCGCGACTTCCTGCAGGGCCTGCCGGGCGGGTTCATCACGAAGTTTATCGTCGTGATGGCCGTCATCTTCATCCTCGGGTTCTTTCTCGACTTCATCGAGATCGCGGTCGTGGTCGTGCCGATCATTGCGCCGATCCTGCTTGCCGATACGACCGCAAACATCACAGCCGTCTGGCTCGGCGTGATGATCGGCGTGAACATGCAGACCTCGTTTCTGACCCCGCCCTTCGGATTTGCGCTCTTTTATCTGCGCGGCGTCGCCCCACCTTCCGTCAAAACCATCCAGATGTATGCGGGGGTCGTGCCGTTTATTCTCCTGCAGCTCACGGGACTCGCGATCGTGGGTCTCTGGCCGTCCCTGGTGAACTACCTGCCCAACCGTGTCTACCTGACATCCGAGACTGCCCCGCCGCCAAAGAACCCGCGCCTGTCGTTTTGCATCGAGGACATGCTTTTCGAAACCTATGCCGCGCAGGGATCATCACTGCGCAGCGCGATCTCCGCCGGAAAAGCCCTCGACATCAGCTATGTGCCGAGCAACCAGCGCCGGAAACTGGAAAGCGGGCTGGCAAACGCTGAAGCTACTTTCGCGCGTGTCGAGGACGTCAAGAAAGCCGACACCGCATTGGCGGAATTCACCCCGGGCTATGCGCCGGTCCATCACCGCGCACGCCAGATTGAAGCGGAGATCAGACGAATCGGGGCGCTGGCGGCAAAGCGCGACGACGACCTGCGACGGGCGGCCCGCGACAGCAGCGGTGATGACGCCGATATACGCCGGATTCGAGACGATATCGCCGAGTTGAACCAGGAGGCCGATGCGCTGCGCGCGACCCTGCCCGCCGACTGGGCGGAACAACGCAAACAATACGTCGCCCTGTCCGCCGCGGCGAAGAAGGCACGGACGCAGTATCGCCGGACGGTCGACGAAGCCTATGAGCCGGTTGCGGAGACGATCCAGATCATCCGGGATACCGATGCGTTGGCCGCAATCGGCGACCAGTTGAAAAGCCTGGAGACGACGCTTGCATCGAAGCCCCTGGAAGAAGCCGTCATGGCGTTCCGCGATGCCGAAAAGCTGTTCAACGGCATCGCGGGCGCGGGCCATGTGAAATCCCGGTTCTCCCGCGCGCGGCGCGATCTTACCCGGAACGAACCCAACATAGACCGCGCCCGGCAATCGCTTGCCCAGGGGCTTGAACGCTACGCGGCAGAACTGTCATGGCGCCAGCGTGCCAGGAAAGATCTCCTGCCCGGTCTCGAAACCTACGAGGCGGCGATCCGCGATAATATCGGATTACGGTCCCAGCCCCGCCTAAACAGCGATCAGGCGGTCGATGTCGCCAGGTGCCTGTCTATCCACCGGGACATCTCGCTCAACTTCTAGGCTGCCGGGAAGCCCGCTGCCGGCGACTTATTCGTAGTGACCGAAGCGGCCGTTTCTCGGAAAGCCCCGCATCGCGACGCGACCGGACTGGGACCGTTTGCCGATATAGGTCTTGATATCGGTCTCGGTCCGAACGCCGGCCCCTGTCTTCCAGGAAAGCCCGTCCTTGAGCGTGAAGGTCGATACGTCGCAGAGCCCGCCATCCTTGTAGCTTTGAAGCTTCACACCACGCCCGCGGGTCATTTCCGGCAGTTCCTCGAGCGGGAACAGAATGATCTTCCGGTTCTCGCCGATGACGGCCACCATGTCTCCCGACACGGGCGCGCAGGCCTGTGCTTCGACACCCTTGCCGACATTCAGCGCCTGCTTGCCGTTCTTGGTCTGAGCGATGACGGCATCTTCCGGCACAATGAAGCCGCGTCCGTCGGATGATGCGACGAGAACCTTTTCGCCAGGCCGGTGAACGAACAGGGCGACGATGTCCTGGTCGTTCGGCAGATCGACCATAAGACGCACCGGGTCGCCATGGCCGCGGCCGCTGGGTAGACGGTCGCCGCCGAGGGTATAGAACCGGCCGTTCGTGGCGAACATCAGGATCTTGTCGGTCGTCTGCGCATGGAAGACGAAACGCCCGCGGTCGCCATCCTTGTATTTGAGGTCGCCGAAATCGGTAAGATGGCCTTTTGCGGCGCGAATCCAGCCTTTCTGCGAGCAGATCACGGTAATCGGCTCTTTATCGATCAGGATATCGACCGGCACGACAATATCATCCGGCGCGTCGCCGATTTCGGTCCGGCGGGCGCCGAGCGCGGTCTTCTTGCCGAAGCGCGCCCGGATATCCTTTATCTGGTCGGCGATGACCTCTTCGCGTTTTTTCTTGTTCTTCAGAAGCGCTTTGAGCTCTTTCTGTTCCGACGTCAGCGACGCGTGCTCGTCGCGGATCGCGAATTCCTCCAGCCGCCGGAGGGCGCGAAGGCGCATATTGAGGATCGCCTCGGCCTGAACGTCGGTCAGTTTCCACTTTTTCATCATGACCGGCTTCGGCTCGTCTTCCTCGCGGATGATCCTGATCACCTCGTCAATGTTGAGATACGCGATCAGATAGCCCTCGAGAACCTCCAGCCGGTGCTCGATCTTGCCGAGCCGGTGCGTCGTCCGCCGGACGAGAACAACTTCGCGGTGCTCGAGAAACGCCCGGAGGACGTCACGCAGGTTCATCACCTGCGGCACCATGTTCGCATCAAGCACGTTCATGTTCAGACCGACCCGGGTTTCCAGATCCGTCGCCCGGAACATCTGCTCCATCAGGACTTCGGGCTCGATGGTCCGGTTGCGCGGCTCGAGAATCAGCCGCACGTCCTCCGCGCTTTCGTCGCGCAGATCGCCGAGAAGCGGTAGTTTCTTTTCGTTGAGAAGGTCGGCCAGCTTTTCGACAAGGCGGCCCTTCTGAATCTGATAGGGAATTTCCGTAATGACGATCTGGTACTGGCCGTGGCTCAGCTTCTCCACTTCCCACCGCGCCCGCAGGCGGAAAGAGCCGCGCCCCGTGGCATAGGCCTCGGCAACCGCGTCGCGACCCTCGACAAGCACGCCGCCGGTCGGGAAATCGGGACCCGGGACCAGTTCGACAAGCTTCGTATTCGTCGCATTGGGGTATTTCAGAAGATGGAGCAATGCCGCGCTTACTTCATCCAGGTTATGCGGCGGAATATTGGTCGCCATGCCGACCGCGATGCCGGCGGAGCCGTTACACAACAGGTTGGGAACGCTTGCCGGCAGCAACACCGGCTCCTCCTCCGAGCCGTCGTAATTTTCGCGGAAACCGATCGCGTCCTCGTCGATTCCCTCGAGCATCGCGATTGCATAGTCGGTCAGGCGCGCCTCGGTGTATCGCATGGCGGCGGCATTGTCGCCGTCGATATTGCCGAAATTCCCCTGCCCTTCGACGAGCGGATACCGCACGGCAAAGTCCTGGGCGAGCCGGACCATCGCATCGTAAACGGCAACGTCGCCGTGCGGATGGTATTTGCCGATCACATCGCCGACGACGCGCGCGCATTTCTTGAAACCCGACTGGGGCTCAAGCCGCAGCTGGCGCATGGCGAATAACAGCCGCCGGTGCACGGGTTTCAGGCCGTCGCGCACATCTGGCAGCGACCGGGATGTAATCGTGGACAGCGCATAGGCGAGATAGCGCTCGCCGAGCGCATCGGAAAAGTTCACCTCCTCCACGCGGGAGACGACGGTCGTGTCGGTCATAGATAGAGTACTCTGCTGTCAGGAATTGCCAGATATAGTAGCGTCACGTCGCAAACGGTCAACAAATTGCGCACGGGCAGACGGCAATTCGCCGGCATCGGCATCCCTGGCGCAACGTGCGAGGAAATGTCCGGTGACGCGCAGGCCGTCACGAATTCCGTCCACGGTACTACGCCGGGCACTACCTGAAAGAAAATCAGGCAGTTTCAATAGCTTATCGGCATATGGCGCGCCTGCCGCCGCCGATACCGCACACCCGGTGCGGGGCGAAACATAGATCAGATCTTCGGTCGTGCCCGTCGCGGCACACGCCGTCAGGTCCAGACCGTAGCCGAGATCGTCGAGTAGTCCCCGCTCCCAGTGCACATAACCCGCCACCCAGTCCGGACCGTCGCCCAGCGATTCGATCAGCGCCTGAAATCTGTCGAATGTTTCGGGATGCGGTTCGCGCTCCGGCAGGAGGCGTTCTAGGAGCGCGCCTGCCGAGATCAGGGCCAGGAGCGGCAGTCTTTCGGTCATAAGGGCAGCAGAATAGGGCCTGAGCAATTCGCAACTCATGGTCCCGAGATGCTCACTGAGCCTTGCACGCCAGTCGGCGCTGACGAGGTTTCCGGTCTGGTAAATGCCCCGCGCCCGCGATCCGGAACCGCCATGCACAAGACCGGAATAGCGCCCGTTATTCCGCGTCAAAATCGTCACAATCGCTGCGCTTTCGCCGTGCTTGCGCGCGGATAGAACGATGCCCTCGTCCGACCAGTTCATGATCCCGTTTCTTGCGCTATGTGCTGAAGTCCAGTCCCCAGTCGCGATAACGATCAGGGTCCTCGCCCCAGTTCTCTCTCACCTTGACGAACAGGAAGAGATGAACATCCCGTCCCAGAAGCTCCTTCAGGTCCTCCTGCGCCAGCATCCTGACGCGCTTGATCCGTTCGCCGGCCTTGCCGAGAACGATCCCCTTCTGGCTCGCACGTTCGACGTAGATCACCTGTTCCACCTTCACCGCGCCGTTATCGAACGGCTCCCAGGTTTCGGTCTCCACGGTCAATGCATAGGGCAGTTCCTGATGCAGGTTCAGGAACAGCTTCTCACGCGTGATCTCCGCGGAAAAAAGACGGTCGTTCATATCCGACAGCTGGTCTTCGGGAAAATGCCAGGGGCCTTCCGGCAACTGCCCGGCGAAGAACTCTTTCAGTTCCTCTACGCCCTCGCCTTTGAGGGCCGATATCATGAAAAAGTCCGTAAACAGGTCTTCAGCGCTCAACTCGTCGATCAGCGCCAGCAGATTCTCGCGCGGCACCGTGTCGATCTTGTTCAGGACACATACCGCGCGCGCATGATTCTGCTTCAGCCCGTCGATAATGCGCCTTGTATCGCCCTCCAGCCGCATGCCGGCATCGATAAGCAGCGCGACAACGTCGGCATCCGCAGCGCCGCTCCAGGCGGCCGCGACCATGGCCCGGTCGAGCCGGCGGCGCGGTTTGAAAATGCCGGGCGTATCGACAAAAACGAGCTGCGTTTCGCCAAGGGCGGTGACGCCCAGAATGCGGGTGCGGGTTGTCTGAACTTTCTGCGTGACGATCGACACCTTGGCACCGACCATACTGTTCATCAGCGTCGACTTGCCGGCATTGGGCGCGCCCAACAGGGCTATAAAGCCGCAACGTGTCGAATCCGAACTTTCTGTCATTCCGCGCCTTTACCGATCAGTTGCAGCATTTCGCCCGCTGCCCGAAGTTCTGCCGCCCGTTTGGACGGGCCGGTCGCCCGTACCGGGTCCTGACCGCTGACGGTCAGTTCTACCGTGAAGACGGGCTTGTGGGACGGGCCTGTGGACTCGACCACCTTGTATTCAGGCAGCGGCAGACCGCGGCCCTGGAGCCATTCCTGCAATTCGGACTTCGCGACTCGGGGCTCGACCTCCTGAACCAGCGGTTCCCACACACGCCGAATAAAGTCCCGGGCTGCGTCGAGCCCGCCGTCGATGTACAGTGCGCCAATTACCGCCTCACAGCAATCCGCGAGAACCGAAGCCCTCGTATTCGTGCCGGCGGCCGCTTCCCCATCGGTCATCAGGATATACGCGCCGAGATCGATAGAGCGCGCAACGTCCGCAAGGGTGGCGCCGCTGACAAGAGCCGCAAGCCGGGGCGCGAGCTTGCCTTCCGCAGCGCCGGGGAATTTCTCCAGCATCAGTTCCGCAATCACGAGCCCCAGAACCCTGTCGCCGAGGAATTCCAGCCGTTCGTAACTCGGATCATGCCTCGATTGTTTCAGGCTCGAATGCGTCAATGCCAGGTGAAGCCGGCTTTTGTCCGCGAAGCCGTACTGAAGAATTTTTTCCAGTTCCGCGACAGGATCGGAAACCGGCGTCATCGCTGGACCGACAATATCAGCGGATTGCCTGAAAGAGGCGTGACCAGCGAACTGTCAAAGGCCATGACGCCCCCTCCGGGTCGTATGAGAAGAAAACGAACTCGGCGCGGCCGACCAGGTTTTCAATCGGGATATATCCGACTTCGCTCAGCACGCGGCTGTCCAGAGAATCGTCGCGGTTATCGCCCATGCCGAAAACGTGGCCCGGCGGCACTGTATAAACCGACGTGTTATCGAGCTGGCCCCGGTCGGTTTTCTCCAGAATGAGATGCTTTACGCCGTTGGGCAGCGTTTCCTCGAACATCGGAATGGTCATGTTCGAACCGAAAGGCCCGCGCGCCACATAACCGGGCAGCGGCTTTCTCTCGACGAGCGTGCCATTCAGATAGAGACGGCCTTCGCGGACCTGTATTTTGTCGCCAGGGAGACCGATGATACGTTTGATGTAATCCGTCTTGTTATCCTTCGGCAGCTTGAACACCGCCACATCGCCGCGTTCCGGCAACGAACCGAACACCCGTCCGGGGATCAGCGGCAGGCTCAACGGCAGGGAGTGACGGCTGTAGCCGTAAGAGTATTTCGAGACGAAAAGGTAATCTCCGACCAGCAGGGACGGAATCATCGAACCGGACGGGATATTGAACGGCTCGAACGCGAATGTACGGATAAAAAGGGCGATCACGATTGCATAGATAATCGTCTTGACCGTATCCCAGAGTCCGCCCGCTTTTTTGGTTGCCATTAATATCTTACTTCGGGTTATGGAATTTTGTCAGACAGCCGAACCACACCGCCGCCGGACAAGTCTCCGGGTTTAAGGACGCGGGCCGCCGGGTGTCAAGCCGAAGCCTTTGGTATCGCAGATATAATCACCATGGCCTCCGCAATCGGCGGCTCGTCGGTGATCGTAAGATCGATCTGAATTTCCATGCCTTCGGGCGTCATGGATTCGAGCCTTTTCAGAGCCCCTCCGGTCAACTGCATGGTAGGCTTTCCGCCGGGGAGATTGATAACTCCCAGGTCGCGCCAGAACACGCCCTTGCGAAAACCGGTTCCCAGCGCCTTGGAGCAGGCCTCCTTGGCCGCATACCGTTTGGCATAGCTCGCCGCCCGAAGCCGGCGGCGGTCGCTTTTCGCACGCTCGGTTTCCGTAAAGCAGCGGTTGGTGAAGCGCTCGCCAAAGCGTTCCAGCGTCTTTTCCACCCGACGGATGTCGATCAGGTCACTGCCGATACCGATAATCATGATGCCAGATTAACAGAATCGGTCACGCGCTGCGCTCGCCATGTGCATCCGAACGCGCCTTGTCCATCAGGGAGCGCATACGTTTTATGGAGCTTTCAAGTCCGCCGAATATCGCCTCGCCGATCAGGAAATGTCCGATATTCAGTTCGACGAGCGTCGGGATGGCCGCGATGGGCGCTACGGTGTCGAACGTCAGGCCATGACCGGCGTGACATTCGATACCCAGCGATTCCGCGTGCTCGGCGGCGCGCGCGATCCGCTCGAACTGGCGGTCGCGATCCGTCCCCTCCGCCTCGCAAAAGGCGCCGGTATGAAGCTCTACCACCGGGGCGCCGAGTGACTTCGCAGCATCGATCTGACGAATGTCGGGTTCGATAAACAAGGAAACGCGAATGCCGGCCGCATTCAGCTGTTCGACGTACGGGGCGAGATGATCATGTGTACCGGCCGCGTCCAGCCCGCCCTCGGTCGTACGTTCCTGGCGCTTTTCCGGCACGATACAGGCGGCATGCGGCGCATGGCGCAACGCAATCGCCAGCATCTCGTCGGTCGCGGCCATCTCCAGATTCAATGGCAGCTCGATACCGGCGCTCAGACGGGCCACGTCATCGTCGGTCATATGCCGCCGGTCTTCGCGCAAATGCGCCGTGATACCATCGGCACCCGCCGCCGCCGCGGCCCGTGCGGCGCGGACCGGGTCAGGGTGCTGCCCGCCGCGCGCGTTCCGGATCGTCGCGACATGATCGATATTCACGCCAAGTCTCAGATATCGTTTTTCCATCGGTTTTCAGCTCCGATACTTTCCTACCCGCCCATAGCGGACTTCAGATATTCGCCGGGACACTACTTCGGGCGGACCGCCCTTGTCATTTATCAAATGTCATTTATCAAATGTCATTTATCGAATTCAACGCCGCTCTCATCCATACGCCCTGCTGACGGAACTGATCTCCCGCATTGCTCGCAGGGCGGCGATAATATCATTGAGATGCTTCGTGTTCTCGACCTCGATATCGACAACCATCTCGAAGAAATCGGCTGAACGGCTGGTGAACTTCAGGTTGTGAATATTTCCGAAATTCTGGGCGATCGCCGTCGTCAGCGTCCCGAGCGCACCGCGTTCATTGCTGACGATCAGGTTAATTCTGCCGACAAGACTTTCCGGCTGTTCCGGTCCGAGTTCCCACGCAATCTCCATCCAGCGTTCAGGGGTATCCGCGAAGCTTTCAAGCGTCTCGCAATCCCTGGTATGGACCGTGACACCCTTTCCCGGCGTAAGTATGCCGAGAATCTTGTCACCGGGCAGGGGATGACAGCAATTCGCATAGTGGACGGCCATGCCAGGCGTAAGGCCGCGTATCGCAACCGCGTTCGGTTCTCCGTCTTCTCGCTGGCGGGACGGAAATTCGACGACGTTCGCCTGCCCAGGCGACGAATTTTCCAGAGCCGACTCCCGCAGCATTTCCTCGGGCACCAGCATCTGAAGGACTTCAGACACCCGGATGCCGCCGCTTCCGATCATTGCGGCAAGCTCGTCCGGCGTCTCCGCGCCAAAGTGAGCAAGGGCCTGCTGCGGCGGGTCATCCTGCGGCGTGAAGCCGATCTCGCGGAATGCATGCTCGAGCATTGCGTGGCCGAGCTTTATAAATTCCTCCCGCCGTTCACCCCGGACATACCGCCTGATCCGGGCACGCGCCTTGCCGGTGACAACCCAGTTCTCCCAGGTAGGCGATGGCGTACCGTCCGCAGAGGTAAGTATTTCAACCTGATCGCCATTGCCGATTTCGGTCCGCAGCGGCGCCATCTTGCCGTTGATACGCGTCCCGATGCACCGGTCGCCTATTTCCGAATGCACGGCATAGGCAAAGTCGATCGCCGTCGCCCCCTGCGGGAGGTTGATGATCTCTCCCTTGGGGGTGAAACAGAAAACCTGGTCGGGAAACATTTCCAGTTTTGTGTGTTCCAGGAACTCGTCGGGATTGTTCGAGTTTTCCAGAATATCGAGCAGTTGGCGCACCCAGTGGTAATTCTTACCCTCTGTAAGCGCGGCCCCCTGTTTGTATTGCCAGTGGGCAGCAACCCCGAGCTCCGCGATTTCGTGCATCTGCGTTGTCCGGATCTGCACCTCGATCCGATGGGCTTCCGGGCCGATCAGGGCTGTGTGAAGGGACTGATATCCGTTCGGCTTGGGCATCGAGATATAATCGTCGAACTCACCGGGGATCATTCTGTATTTCGTATGGATTATGCCGAGGGCCCGGTAGCAGTCCTCCACCGACGCGACAACGATCCGAAATGCATTGATATCGGTGAGCTGCTCGAAATCCACCTTCTTTCGGTGCATCTTCCGCCAGATCGAGACCGGCCGCTTTGTCCGCCCGGATATCCAGGCCTCTATATCGGCCTCCACAAGGGTCCGGTTAATCTCGTCCGAAATACGGTTGATAATGTCGTCGCCCTGCGCCTGCAGGAAATTCAGCCGGCTGACGATGGACTCCGCAGCGTCCGGATAGAGTTCCCGGAAGGCTATATCCTCAAGCTCTTCCTTGATTTCCTGGATACCGATACGTTCGGCGAGCGGGACGTATATCTCCATCGTTTCGCGGGCGATCCGGGCGCGCTTTTCCGGCGCCTGGATATAGTGCAACGTCCGCATGTTATGGAGACGGTCGGCGAGCTTGACCAGAAGGACGCGGATATCCTCTGAAATCGCCAGCAGCAGCTTTCGAAAATTCTCGGCATGGCCGCTGCCGGGCGACTGCAATTCGAGCAGCGACAACTTCGTCACCCCGTCCACGAGGCGCGCAACCTCGTCCCCGAAAAGCGTGTCGATCTGGTCGATCGTCGCGACCGTGTCTTCGACCGTATCGTGAAGCAACCCGGTTACGATCGATGCCGTATCCAGCCGGTAATCGGTCAGGATGCCCGCGACTTCGACGGGATGAGAAAAGTACGGATCGCCCGATGCGCGGGTCTGCGATCCATGGACCTTCATTGAAAAAACATAGGCGCGGTTGAGAGCGTCCTCGTCAGCGGTCGGATCGTAACTCCGCACCCGCTCGACAAGTTCGTACTGCCGCATCATGGGAATAAAACCCCGAAGGGCACGTCACGGAAACCCGGACGCCGGACTGACAAGGATCGCGAATTCATCGCGCGACCCTCCCGGATCAGTCTTCCTTCTTGACGTCCTCGATGGTGACGTCTTCAAAGCCCGCCGCGAGCGCCGCCATAGGATCGTCGGAATCGTCTGCCGGGGCCTCTGCAGGCGCCGCAGCATCCTCGCCCTCGCCGGTATCGACCAGGCCTGCAAGCTCGTTGAGGGCTTCTGTAACCTGAAGCATCTCGTCGTCTTCTTCCTCGACGATTTCATCAACGTCGATATTACGCTGAAGCCCCTCGATCACGGCCGTTTCCAGCTCATCGAGCGGGATCGTTTCGTCGGCGATTTCGCGCAATGCCACAACCGGGTTCTTGTCGTTGTCACGATCGACGGTGAGTTCTCCGCCGACAGACAGTTCGCGCGACCGCTGGGCCGCCATCATGACAAGCTGAAAACGATTGGGAATCTTGAGAACGCAGTCTTCGACAGTAACGCGGGCCATCTTATAAATCTCCGACTTCAGGAAGAGCAGTGATATAAGGTCTCAGCGCCTGAAAAGCAAGCGTTTCAAGTATTTCGGCGACACACCGGATCAGTCAATCGGGTGACAGGTCTGGTCGTCGGGCAACCCTTCAATAAGCTTCGCTATCGGCATTCCCAGCGCCGGATGCCGCCAGTCCGGCGCGATATCACGGAGCGGGTACAGGACAAAAGCCCTGCCGGTCATTCGGGGGTGAGGCAGCAACGGCCCCCCCGCCCTTTCGTTAACCAGCTCGTCATAGGCGATCAGGTCCAGATCAAGCGTTCTCGCGGCATTCGGGACAGATCGCAGGCGGTCGAAACGATCCTCGATCCCGTGCAGGGAGGCCAGTAATTCAGCCGGTTTCAGGTCGGTCCGGACAGAAATCACGCCGTTTACGAAATCCGGCTGGTCCGACACGGGCACCGGGGCGCTCCGGAACCACCGTGACCGGTCCAGAAGCCGGCAACCGATGGCCTCGATGGCCTCGATCGCTGCGTTGCAGACATCGATCGGCGCACCGAATTCAGGGTGCGGCAGGTTTGATCCGATTGCTATGATTATCATGACAGAACCGAACATAAATCTTTGATTTCAAAAGAAAACGTTATAATTATCTGATGTCCATATGACGCTCGAACCGGTCGGCGGCCGGACTTTTTCAATCCGTCGCCCGGAGTACCCTTTTAAACCATGATTTTTTGACTGAAGGAGCTATTTCAATGATGCATTTCAATCCTCAGGAACGGATCGCCCTGTTTATCGATGGGCCGAACCTCTATTCGGCCGCCCGTTCGCTCGGCTTCGACATAGATTACAAGAACCTGCTCGACGTATTCCGCCAGAAAGGCAGTCTGGTGCGGGCCTTTTATTACACGGCGCTCGTTGAAGATCAGGAATACTCGCCAATCCGCCCGCTCATCGACTGGCTGGACTACAATGGCTACACGATGGTCACCAAGCCGGCCAAGGAACACACCGACGCGTCCGGACGCCGCAAGGTCAAGGGCAACATGGATATCGAGCTTGCGATCGACATGCTCGAAATGGCGCAGCACATCGATCACGCCGTCCTGTTCTCGGGCGACGGGGATTTTCGTCGCCTGGTCGAAGCGGTTCAGCGGCGCGGCGTTCGCGTGACCGTTATCAGCACCTTCCGGGCCCACCCGCCAATGGTCGCAGATGAGTTGCGCCGCCAGGCCGACACATTTGTCGAATTGCAGGACATCACCCAGTACATCGCCCGCGAAGCACGACGCGATACGGATGTCGATGACATGCCGGCCTTTGTGAAGAACCCGATGACGCGCAGCCCGACCCCGGCAGACCCTGACGCGGGTTTTGACGACAGCGACGACATATACGAAGACGCCTGACATTGACCGGAAACATGACCGTCACCGCCGACGGCCCGCCGCTGGATTGCGACCTCTGCCCCCGCCTTGTCGCCTATCGCGCCGCTAATGCCGCTGCGTGGCCGGACTGGCACAATGCCCCGGTCCGCTCTTTCGGGCCGCTGGATGCACAATTGCTGATCGTGGGCCTCGCGCCCGGCGTCAAAGGGGCCAATCGGACAGGTCGGCCCTTTACCGGCGATTACGCCGGGGACCTGCTTTATCAGACTTTAGGACGTTTCGGCTTTGCCGAAGGGACCTACGATAAACGGCCCGATGACGGCGTTACACTAATCGACTGCCGGATCGCCAACAGCGTGCGCTGCGTGCCGCCCGAGAACAAACCGACAGGCGCGGAAGTAAATGCCTGCCGCCCGTTTCTCGTCGCCGAGATAGAAGCGATGAAGAACCTGAAGGTGATCCTCGCGCTGGGCGGGATTTCCCACAACACCACGCTGTCAACCCTGGGAGAACGCCGGGCAAGCTACAAGTTCGCCCATTGCGTCATGCACGAACTGACAAACGGCCTGAAGCTGGCCGACAGCTATCATTGCTCGCGCTACAACACGAATACCGGCCGGCTGACAGAAGAAATGTTCGAAGACGTCTTTCGGATGATCCGCGCAACACTCGACGGCTAGTCGCTACCGAAAGGCACGCTGTCAGCGATAGCGCTGCTCTTTCCACGGATCGCCCTCGTTGTGATAGCCGCGATCTTCCCAGAACCCGGTTTCATCCTCGGCGATGAATTCGATCCGGCGGATCCATTTGGCGCTCTTCCAGAAATACCATTTGGGGACGACCGCCCGGACAGGCCCGCCATGTTCCCTGGTCAGGTATTCCCCTTCCCAGGAATGGGCCAGTAGTACGTCTGAATCCGCAAACCGGTCGAGGCGGATATTCGTCGTATAGCCGTCCGACGCGTAGACTAGGCAATGCATCGCCTCTTTCTCGGGCCGGCACATCTCCAGCAGATGCGCGGCATGTACGCCGGTCCAGGCATTGTCGTATCGCGACCAGCCGGTCACGCAGTGAATATCGGACGTAACGGTGACCTGCGGTTGCGCAAGGAAGTCCGTCCAGGTCCACGTGATCGGGTTCTCAACCAGACCATCGATCCGGAATATCCATTTATCCCTCGGGATTTCGGGCTGAACGCCAAGGTCGAGAACGGGCCAGTTCTCCACCAGTCTTTGCCCAGGCGGCAACCGGTCTTCCTTTGACCGTGGCCCGTTCTCACCGTCGATCAAACGCCCCTCGCGGGCCCATTCCTGTTTCCGGCGCACCAGCTTCTCGCGGTAGCCGTCCAGCAGTTCCGGCCTGTCGGTCATCTCTTGTGGCTGAGAAGGCGCGCCTTCTGCATGTTCCAGTCGCGGTTCTTTTCGGTCTCGCGCTTGTCGTAATGCTTCTTGCCCTTGCCGAGCCCGATTTCCAGCTTCGCGACACCGCGGTTGTTGAAGTAGAGCTTCAGGGGCACGAGCGACATCCCTGCCCGCTCGGTCGCGCCGATCAGTTTTGCGATCTCGCGATTTTTCAGCAGGAGTTTACGCGGTCGCGTGGGCTCGTGATTGAACGGTCCCGCCTGCTTGTATTCGGGAATGTGGGCGTTGATCAGCCAGATTTCGCCGTTCTCTGCCTTGGCGTACGATTCAGCGATGGTCGCGCGGCCTTCCCGCAAAGACTTTACCTCGCTGCCGGTCAAAACAATCCCGGCCTCGAGAGTGTCCCCTATTTCATAGTTATGTCGCGCCCGGCGATTATGGGCGGCGACGCGATACGCCGCGGTATCCGATTTCGCCATTCAATCGACCGTCAGTTCAGCAGGCCGGCGTGACGCATTGCCCGTTCGACCTTGCCTCTGGACTCCGCGGTAATCGGTACCAGGGGCAGACGCAACTCTTCGCTGCATTTGCCCAAAAGGCTGGCGCCGTATTTGACCGGTCCGGGATTGGCTTCGCAGAACAAATCCGAGTGCAGCGGCGTCAGCCGTTCGTTCAGTTTCTGCGCCTCGGCGACATCGCCCCGCTGCCACGCGGCATGCATATCGGCCATCATCTTTGGTGCGATATTTGCGGTCACGGAAATACAGCCGACGCCCCCCTGCGCGAGAAAGCCGAGCTGCGTGATGTCCTCGCCGGATAACTGACAGAAATCCTCACCGCAGGCGAGCCGTTGCTCTGTCGCCCGACCGACCGCGGCAGTCGCGTCTTTCACACCGATGACGTTCTCGAGTTTTGAGCAACGCGCCATGGTCTCGACGGTCATATCAATCACAGAACGGCCGGGAATGTTATAGATGATCAGCGGGATACCGACCCCGTTCAGGGCCTCGAAATGGCGATACAGCCCTTCCTGTGTCGGTTTGTTGTAATAGGGCGTTACGATGAGGGCGGCATCCGCACCCGCCGCTTTTGCATGCTCGGCAAGTTCGATTGCTTCGGCGGTCGAATTCGACCCTGCGCCGGCAATTATCGGGACGCGTTTGTCCGCAACATCGATGCACAGCTCGACAACACGCTTGTGCTCCTCGTGGCTGACTGTCGGCGATTCACCTGTCGTCCCCATGGGCACAAGTGCGTTGGTGCCCTCCGCTATCTGCCAGTCCACGAAGCCGCTAAAAGCGTCTTCATCAATCTTGCCGTCTCGAAACGGCGTTATCAGCGCGCAAATGGAACCGCTGAACATGGCGGTCTCCCCGAAATGTGATTGTCATAGAGTTGCCGCACATTACTCTCGGCGCCATTCTGCGGCAAGGAGACTATGTGTTGTAATGTATGTGAAGATTCAGACCGGAATTTGCCGAATTCACATTCGTCATCGGCAAAATACATGGCATTATACGCCCTCGTGTTAAGAGTGATTTAACTCCACGGTCGCAACCTGCTACCCGATACGGCAAGGGGCCGAACTGAATGATTTTACGGGTAAAATACTGCGTCTGCGCCGCAGCCCTGCTGGGCATAGCGCTCTCGGGCTTGACCGCGCACGCCTCGTCCCTCCCCCTGTCGAAGTCGGACGCGAAAACCTATTCGTCGGCAATTGCCGATGCAGCCAGGGGCGACTGGCGAAGCGCCCACCGCCGTGCCTCCGGCATTCGCGAGGAGCTCCCGTCAAAGATACTTCACTGGCTGGAGCTGTCAGCGCGGGGCAATCGGTACAGTTTCGAGACGATCTCGGAATTCGTTCTCAAAAACGATGACTGGCCCCTTCGCGGGACCTTGCGACGACGGGCAGAAGAGGCATTGGGCTCGGCCTCGCCGTCGAAAGCGACCCTCCGCTGGTTTGATACCTATCCACCGCTGACGACCGACGGGAAAATCCGCCATATCGAGGCCCTTGTCGCGCTGGGCGACCAGGAAAAAGCCGCGAAACTGATCCGCGAGACCTGGATCGACGCCAATTTCGGACGAGCGCAGGAAAAGAAATTCCGCAAGCAGTATCGGAAGTACCTGACCAGGGCCGATGACACCGCCCGTCTGGACCGCCTGCTATGGGATGGCGAGATATCCCGGGCCAAACGGATGATACCGCAGGTTGACGCAGCGACCCAGAAACTGGCCATGGCACGCATTTCGCTTCGGGCGTTTCAAGGCGGCGTGGACTGGCACATTCGCCGGGTGCCGGCTGCTCTCCAAACCGACCCCGGCCTGGTTTATGAACGCACCCGTTGGCGACGCCGAAAAGGGCTCGACAACGACGCATACGATCTCTTGAAGAACGTCCCGCCGGATGCTCCCCATGCCTCCAAGTGGTGGGTGGAGAGATCTATTCTTGCGCGCCGTCTGCTTGAAAAAGGACACGTTTCCGAAGCTTACAGGCTCGCCAAGGCGAGCGGGCTGACAACCGGTGCCCAGTTTGTCGAAGCCGAGTGGCTTGCCGGCTGGATTGCGCTGCGCCACCTTGAGGAACCTCGAACCGCCCTCTCTCATTTCGGCCGGATCGAAGAACAGGTCTCTTACCCCATCAGCAAGGCCCGGGGCGCATACTGGCTTGGGAGAGCCGCCGAAGCCGCGGGTGACCTGGACACGGCTGCGAAGTCATTTCAGGCCGCCAGCAGGCATGGAACCACCTATTACGGACAACTTGCCGCTGCGCGATCGAATAATCCGGTCGCACTCACGTCTTCCAGGGTCTCCCCCGGTAAGTCGGATCGGGCAGCCTTCGAACGCGACGAGCGGGTCCGTGCCGTCAGAATACTGAACCAGATCGGCGCCCGAGATCACGTTCGCCCGTTTCTCGACCAACTGCTGAGCGAAGCAACGACGCCGCAGCGCCAGGTGCTGATCGCTGAACTCGCAACCGAAATCGGCAGACAGGATTTCGCCGTCCGCACCGGACGCAAAGCCTACCGCACCGGATCGCCGCTGCCGGAAATCGCCTATCCCGTCATCAGCATGACCGGCAACCACCCCGAACAGGCACTGCTGCATGCTATCGTACGCCAGGAGAGCAATTTCGATTCAGGGGCAGTCAGCCACGCGGGCGCGCGCGGCCTCATGCAACTGATGCCGGCGACGGCCCGTTCCGTCGCGAAGAAGCTGGGCGTCCGGTATTCCCCAGCGAAGCTGGTTCGCGATCAGAACTATAACGTGAAGCTCGGGCAGGCCTATCTGGGGCAGATGATCAATCGCTTCGACGGCTCCTACATCCTGGCGATAGCTTCGTACAACGCGGGGCCATCGGCGGCAAAACGCTGGGTCCGTCAGTTCGGCGACCCGCGCGAACCGGGCGTGGATGTGATCGATTGGGTAGAGTCCATCCCCTACCGCGAGACGCGGAATTACGTCCAGCGTGTCATTGAAAACCTTCAGGTGTACAGAACGCGTTTGGGGGGGCCGACGGTCGCAGAAGCCATCGTCCAGGACTTGCAGCGCTAGGCACACACCCATTGCCCGACCTTCTCTGCGAAGCTAGTTTAGCGGACAAGGAGAAGTGAATGTCCGACCCCCGTTTCAGCGAAATCAAGGCGTGTGTGTTCGATGCATACGGAACGCTCTTCGATGTGCATTCCGCGGCTGCGCAGATGAAGGACGATCTCGGCGATCAATACGAACAGATGTCGGAGCTCTGGCGCCAGAAACAGCTTCAGTACACATGGCTTCGCAGCCTGATGGGCCACCATGCAGATTTCTGGCAGGTGACGGGGGATGCGCTCGATTATGCGATGCGCGCTCTCGACATGGAGGATGCGGGTCTGCGCGCAAAGCTGATGGAGCTTTACCTGCAGCTCAACGCCTATCCGGAAGTGATCGATGTGCTGACGGCCCTTAAAGACGGCGGCAAGAAAACGGCCATTCTGTCCAACGGCGAACCGTCCATGCTGATTGCCGCCGCTAAGAACGCTGGAATCTACCAGTTGCTCGACGGGATATATTCGATAGAGGCTGCAGGTATTTTCAAACCCCACCCGTCGACCTACCAGATCGCCGCCGACGCATTGAAATCGACCCCGGCAGAAATCTCCTTCCAGTCTTCAAACGGCTGGGATGCGCATGGGGCGGGGGCGTTCGGCTTCAAAGTCGCCTGGGTCAACCGGTTTGCGCAGCCGGCGGAGTTGCTGCCCTCTCCGCCCCTGGCAGAGATCAGGACGCTTTCCGACCTCCCCCCTCTTCTCGGCATATAGAAACCCGGTCCATGCCCTATATCGAACGCCGGGTCACCTCCCATGACAACCTGTCTCTCTACGTGCGTGACTACGGGAACCCTCTCGACAATCGCCCGCCGTTGTTCTGCCTTGGGGGCCTGACGCGGAATTCAAAGGATTTTGAAGGTCTGGCGGAACGGTATTCGGCCGACGGGCGCCGCGTGATCTGTCCCGATTATCGCGGTCGGGGAAAATCGGACTACGACACCGACTGGCGGAATTACGAGCCCCGCATCTATATCCGGGACATCCAGGACCTGCTGGCTGCGCTGAATGTGCATCATGTCGTGGTGGTGGGCACTTCGCTCGGCGGTATCCTCGGCATGGGCATGGCGGTCGCGATGCCCGGCGCGCTTGCCGCTGTCATCATGAACGATGTCGGACCCAAGGTTGAAACGGGCGGCCTAGATTTCATCATCAATTACATCAAGGAAGATCGCCCGCACGACGACTGGGACAGTGCGGTGGCGACGATCAAGACGATGCTGCCGAACCTGACATTCCAGGACGAGGGAATCTGGCTGAAGATGGCGCAGAACACGTTTCGCGAACGTGAGGACGGCCGGCTGTATTTCGATTGGGACGTCGACATCGTCAAACCGATGCAGGAACCGTCCTATGCCATCCCGGATATGTGGCCGCTGTTCCGTGCGCTGAAGAATATCCCGACGCTGGTTCTGCGAGGCGCAGAATCCGATATCCTGTCGCGGGAGACCTTTGCCCTGATGCAGGAAGTCAAACCGGACATGATCGGCGTTGAAATCCCGCGGGCCGGACATGTGCCGACAATGGCGGAACCGGAATCCCGGGCGGCGCTGGACTCGTTCCTTGGCAGTCACTGAGCGCATCCCGGATATCGGGGATATCCGGTCCGCCGCCGACCGTTTGCACGGTATCGCCAATCGCACCCCATTGCTGGAATCGGAGCGGCTGAACGAACGGCTTGGTGCCCGCATCCTTCTGAAATGCGAAATGTTCCAACCCGTCGGCGCCTTCAAGGTCCGCGGGGCATGGAACCTGATGAGCCGACTGTCGGAAGCGGAGCGCGCAAGCGGTGCAGTCGCCTTCTCTTCCGGAAACCACGCCCAGGCCGTCGCGTGGGCAGGACGCCGGCTTCGCATGTCGACCACGATTATCATGCCGCGGGACGCGCCGCGGATCAAAATCGCGAACACCCGGGCCCTTGGCGCGGAGATCCGGCTTTACGATCGCGCCAGCGAGGATCGCGAAGAAATCGCCCGACAGATCGTCGGGGAAAGCGGCGCCGTCATTGTGCCGCCTTTCGACCACCCGGACATCATCGCCGGTCAGGGCACCGTCGGTCTCGAAGCCGCAGAGCAATGCGCCGAGATTGGCGTCGTCCCTGACGTCGCCATCGTTCCCTGCTCGGGTGGCGGCCTTATCGCAGGATGCGCGATCGCTTTGAAAGGCGCTTATCCGGAAATAGAGATACTCGCGGCGGAACCCGAAGGATTCGACGACACCGGAAAGTCTCTTGAACAAGGCAGGCGGATCAGGAATTCACCCTCGGCCGGATCGATCTGCGATGCATTGCTCGTGCCTGTTCCCGGAGAACTGACGTTCGAGATCAACAGAAGATTGCTGGCGGGCGGACTGGTCGCCAGCGACGAGGATGTCAAAGAAGCGATGTTCGCGGCATTTTCGGATTGTCGCCTTGTAGTGGAACCGGGCGGCGCGGCCGGTCTCGCCGCAGCGATCAGGAACAGGGACCGCTTCGCCGGCCGGACAATCTGCATCGTTCTATCCGGCGGGAACACGGAACCCGGGTTATTCGCCGAAGTCCTAAGCGATGGCGACGGCGGAAAACAATCCTTCGAGGTCTAGAAGGAACCGCGGTCGACGTCGGTGACGACGAGGTCGAGTTTGGGGTCTTCGGTCTCGTTCCTGTCGATACGGCGGCAGTGACCGTCGAGGCGGGCACCCGGTTCGATCGCCAGCATATCGTGCAGGACATCGCCTTCTACCCGTGACGACCGGGACAAGGTGACGGCATCGGCCATGATCTGGCCCACCACCGCACCGTGCACAAGGCAATCGTCGGCAACGACAGAACCGCTGATGCGCCCTGTTTCGCCTACGGTGAGTTTGGCGCAACGAATGTCGCCGGAGAGTTCGCCGTCTATCTGAACTTCGCCATCGCTCACAATATCGCCCGTAACCTGCATGCCGGCGCTCAGGATGGACGGGGCACCGGACGAACGGCGCTCTGTGACAGGTTTATCCTTTGAAAACATTTTTCCCCGCTTTCATGAATTTGAGAGGGTCAACGCTCTGCTTGTTCACATGAATTTCATAGTGCAGATGCGTACCGGTGCTTCGGCCGGAATTTCCCATTTGCCCGATTTTTGTCCGATATCCGATTTCCTGACCGCGCTTCACATAGATACGGCGCAAATGGCCATAACGCGTGACGATACCATTCCCGTGATCGATCTCGACGAAGCGTCCGAAACGACCTTTCCAGCCGGCGTAAATCACCTTGCCGGGTGCGCTCGAAAAAATCGTGGCCCGGTGCTTCGCGCCGAAATCGACACCGCGGTGCATCGCCTTGGTTTTGTTAATCGGGTCCGTGCGGACGCCGTATGTGCTCGAAACGTAGTAATAGTCGAGGGGCGGCGCCAGCGGCAGGCTCCGAACGATGCGCTGCAGTCCCTCCAGATGATCGATCACGCCGTTTGCGCCGGTGAGTGAGGCTTCAATGGTCTCTTCGTCTTTGTCCGCCCCCGATTTGGGCGCGGCCTCGAACGGGCCGCCCTGCGGAAGCGGTGCAACGCCCTGCGCCTTCAGCAGTTTTTTTACATTAAGCCCCGCGGTGACAATGATGTCTGTCAGCCGCTTTGCTTCCGCATGGGAAGTGTCGGAAACGCGGTCCAGCAGTGCCGTCTGCGCCTCCTTCGCCTCGACGATGCGTTTTTCAAGTTCGGTCACGCGACTGTTGAGCGTATCGCCCTTCTGCCTGACGTGATTTTTCTCCGCCAGGGCGACGGTCAGTTCAGCGCTGGTTGTCTTTAGGTCCTGTGCGAGGGCTTTATTCTGTCTTTGCGCTTTTTCCAGTTGCGCCTCGAGCGCCTCGAGCCGTTCCGCGATCTCGCGCTTGGCCGCCTCCGACTTCCGGCGCGCCTCTTCGATGGTATTTAGTTCCTGGCGTGCAGACCTGAGGTTGCTCTTCAGGGTCTGGTTCTGGCCGATCAGGGAAACAAGCCCCTTCTGGCTCTGCTGAAGCGAATCCTTGGCAGCGGCATAGCTGCGCCGGGCGTCTTCCAGCTCCGCACGAAGTGTCGCCGATGTTTCATCGCGATCGGAAATCGCCGCGTTCTTTGCAGACACGACCTTCTCATAGCTGACATAGGCATAGCTGGTGTGAATGACCCAGGCGGCGAAAGCACCGACGACCAGAAAGCCGGCCGCCTGCAGGAGACGGGGTATACGGATGTAAGCGGTGCGCCCATGCGACCGCAGTATGAGGTGCCGGTCTGTCAATGCGGACGGCCGCGCAAGACGCGATATCCGTCTGTGCAGCTGTTCTAAATCCGACTTATCTTTCCGAAATCTGGACATCGCCCCCGGCAGTCCCCCTTCGTACCCAATCCGTTTGTTTCACTATCTTCAACGCTAACTGTCAAAAATCCATGAAAACCCGTGGATTCGAACGCAGTATTCGACAAAAGACCCTATTCAGCGACATCCATTCTGCTCGCGCGGAGCAAACACAAAACCCCCAAAGCAATTGCCAGCAGCCCGAGCACAGCGGCCGCGATCCCGCGCGGCCCCATGTATATCAGACCCTCGTGAGAATTACCCACAATATCAGTCACATAGGCGAAATTATTCACGAGCACGCCCAGAATAATGAGAACAACACCCAAGCTACGGTTCTTTGCCATATCAATTCCCCACAACTTTATCAGCACTACGCACTGTGCCGGAACTTATACCAGAAGAGGTAATAACGCCAAGTAACTCCGGGATTATCTGTCCTGTCCGAATTCCTTTGGCGGCGCCCCCTTGATACGATAGGATTATTGTCTGTTGGGCAGATTTTATCTTTTATTCAACATTATCAATAAGTTACTCTGGAGGGACGAAGGTGGCGGATTTGTACGTCGGAAAGACCGAGGAATTCGAGGACCGTGATCGCAAAATTATAGCGCAGGGCAGTCTCGAAATCGGCGTGTTCCATGTCGATGGTGAATTTTATGCCTATGAGAACAATTGCGTTCATCAGGGCGGACCGGCCTGCCAGGGCAAAATAATAAATCGTGTCGAAGAAGTCATTCATGAGACGGAAAAGACCGCCCATGGCCTTAAATTTTCCGAAACCGATGTACATATTGTGTGTCCCTGGCATGGATACGAATACAACGTTCGTGACGGTCGCCACCCGGGAAACAAGAACATCCGTCTGAAACCGTTCAAGGTGGAGATCAAGGACGGAGAGGTTTATGTCGTCGTCTGAACCCGATTTTGGAGCCTTGGAAGCCGCGGCGACAAAGGCGCTGGAAGTCGCCGAAGCAGCCCTTTCACGCGGAGAAACCGAAGGTATTTCAGACGAAACCGTTCAGCGGCTGCTGACCGCAGGGACAAAGCTGTTTGCCAACAAGGTCGAAATGGAAGAGCGCTTCTTCTCGCCGTATACGGCCGCGGATGCGGTCACGGCGACAGATGTCGTCATGACGTGTTCCGATATGCTGCGGGCGGTCAATCTGTCCACGTTCGATCTCGCCATGTGGTTCCAGCGCCCGCGGCCCGACGACATATAAATCGAATTGATTTGAATTTTTCATAGTCAGGAGTGACATGATGGATACCGGAATAGAACAGGTCAAAGAGAACCCTATCAAGGAGATCACGACCTATACCGACTCGCGGGATGTTCTCGCGAAAGCCCGCCAGCAGGCGGACGAGCGGAATTTCAACGACATCTTTATCGCCGATATCGACGCGCATCATACCGAAACGGAATCGTGGCGCGAGATTATTACCTATATCGACGACCCGGTGGTGCGCGCCCAGGCCGAAGAAATGGTCCTCCACCGCTCCGGCACCCCGCCCTACGGGCTGAACGGCGATCTCGCACTCCGCTATCAGGACGTCGGCGGCCGGATCCCCCATCAGGCGGCCAGAAGCGAGAAGATAGACGAGAGCGAGATCAAGGAAGCGGGCCATCGCGATCTCGTGCTTGCGAAACGCGCCTACGAAGCGATGGGCATCGACATACAGGTCGTATTCCCGACACCGATGCTGTTTCTCGGCATGCACCCCCAGTTCGATATGGAGGCTATTCTCGGCAAGGCCTACAACCGCTGGCAGGTCGAGAACATCCTGAAGAAAGATCCCAAGCTCAAAACCATGATGTTCCTGCCGTTCAACGACCCGGAATCGGCGTTGGAAACCATCGAGGAATTCGGCGATGCGCCCGGCTGCGTGGGGTTCATGGTCACATCGGTTCGCTACAAGGCGGTCCATCACAATCACTACATGAAGGTGTATCGCGCTCTTGAAGAACGCGGCCTGCCGCTCGGCTTCCACGCCGGATATTACTGGCAGGACCCCTTCATGATGCAGATCAACCGCTTTGGATCGATGCACGCCCTGTCGTTTGTCTGGTGCAATGTCGTTCACATGACCAACTGGATCATGAACGGGCTTCCCGAAAGGTTCCCCGGTCTGCCGGTCGTCTGGATCGAATCCGGTCTGGCGTGGGTGCCGTGGCTGATGCAGCGTCTCGATCACACCTATCTGATGCGGTCGTCCGAAGCGCCGTTGCTCAAAAAGCTGCCGAGCGAGTATATGAAAGAAATGTTCTATACCTGCCAGCCGCTCGAGACCGATCACATGAAGGCGGTGGAACTGACCTTCGAGATGATCAACGCAAAGACCCAGCTGCTCTACGCGTCCGATTGGCCCCATTACGACTTCGATACGCCCAGCGTGATCTGGGATCTTCCGTTCCTGGATGAAGAATCCAAACTGAACATCCTGGGCCGGAACGCCCAGCGGCTATTCGATTTCAGCCGGTAGAACGACCGGCGGATAATCTGGAAGAGGCGGGAATTTACCCGCCTCTTTTTTATCTCCAGTCGTCGACCGCAAAGATACCGGGCACGTTGTATCCGTCCCCGCGGTCATCCCCTGCGGTCTTCAGCATCGCGATGCCGTTCATCCAGCTCCGAAAGCCCATACCGAGCATGGCCTCATAACATTCCGCCCGGCCCGTATTGGTGCCCGCAACGAGCCTGTTCGTGCTGCGTAATGCGGCGAAAGCCTCGCAGGCCGTCATAAGCGCCTCGAATTCCGCCGGGGCGTTCTCGCCCGGGCGGATAGCTGCGAATTTGACAAGCGTCTGCGGACTGCCGGCTTCCGATCCGCGTCCCTGATGACAGCAGGCAAAACCCGTCATCGCTGTATCCGGACCCAGCAAAACCGTATCGCCGAAGCCCGCCCTGTCGATCGACATAATTTCTCCGGTCAGATCGAGCCCGCGATATACGCTGCCGGCGATGCTGCGACATGCATCAAGAACCGCCGGCCTTTCAGATGCAGCCAGTTCGGAAAAGAGCCGCGCGGTCGGCGGCATACCTGTCTCCGGCCTGACCGTCCTGTCCATAACGGCAGTGATCCTTTTCATCCGGAATCCGTATGCTTCATAAAGACGGATATGGGTCGCGCTCTGCGGATGGGTGAACAAACCCTGCAGGGAGAAACCGCGCGAATTCATATATCGCGTCATCTCGTCGAGCATGGCGCGGCCTATTCCCCTGCCCCAGGCATCCACATCGACGGTCAGCGGCCCGAGTATGCCGACGCTGCCCCAATCCATCACGAAGCCACAGGCGACCTGCCTGCCGTCCATCTCGGCAACGAACGCCCCTTCGGGGTTCGTCGAAAACCGTCCGGCGACCACTTCCCCGTCTCCGCGAAATGCCGACGGGGCCTCCAGACCGAAGAACGTACCGAACGCGACCCGGTTGATCCGGTCTGCGTCGGCAAGGTCTTCCTGCGACATTTGCCGGATGACGAGGTTGCTCATGGGCCCCGCGCTTCGCGCCAGACGCCGAGTTTCTGCTGCACAACCCTGTCGGAAAAGCCGAAAAGCACGGATTCCGAGGCGGCGCGATGCACGTATTCCGCCCAGGACGGTACGACAAACACATCATGACGTTTCCACGCGAATGGCTCTCCGCCGATCGTCGTCTCTCCTTCGCCTTCAAGCACGGCGAAAACAGTGCCGTCCGTGCTGCGATAGGGATGTCCCGCGAAGCCGTTGTCGAGAAGCATCAGTGTTGTCGTCATCGTGGGCATCGCAGGTCCGCCATCGGCGGGATTTAGATACTCCATCCGATAGCCGTGGCTGGGGTCTGCATCGGTGACTTTGCGCAAAATCTCCAGCGTCTCTCGCGCGGTGTCATAGGGATATCGCACGACGCGGTCACTGCCGGTTGCAAGCGCGCGGTCGTCCTCTACCGCTTCTCCCGGTGCCGGTTCTGTGCCGGGCGCAACAGACCGGCCGGGTTCGAAAAACGTCGTATCCAGCTGCGCCATCAGGCCGTTATCGAGCCCGTCCAGCCAGATCATCGGCGTGTCTCCTTCATGGGTGTGACCGTGCCACGCCCAGGACGGCGTAATGATGAAATCGCCGGGCATCATTTTCACCCGGTCTCCATCGACGGTGGTAACCCCTCCTTCACCTTCGAGCACAAGCCGCAGGGCCGATTGCGTATGACGATGCTCCGGCGCGTATTCGCCGGGAAGGATCAGTTGCAGGCATGCATACAGGCTGCGCGTCGTTCCCTGAAAGCCCGTCAGGGCCGGGTTCTGCAGCACAAGCACCCGCCGGCTCGCTTCCTCCGGCGTGACGACATTTCCCGCCTCTACAAGAAGCGGTTTGATGTCTTCGTATTTCCAGATAGCCGGATCGTATGGCGGGTCAGGCGCTTTCGGCACATATTGCGCGGTATCCACCCAAAGCGGCAGCACATGCTGCGCGGCAATGCGGTCATAGTAAGTGCCGGGTTCTGGCGGGTTGCGCGCCATGGCTACCGAACCTCGACCTCCATCTTGCCGATGATATCCATCTGACAGACCAGATGATCGCCGGGCTCGATCGGCCCGACCCCTTTCGGCGTCCCCGTCATCAGGATGTCGCCCGGGTACAGGGTGTAAAACCGAGACGCATATTCGATCAGCCTGCGGCAATCGTAGATAAGGTACCTGGTATTCGATTCCTGGCGAACCTCGCCGTTTACGGTGATGCGGAAATCAAGATCGTCGGGATCGGCGATTTCATCCGCGGTCGTGATCCACGGCCCAAGAACAGCATAGGAGTCCAGCGACTTTCTGAGGTTTCGGTCTTCGACACCGCGGACGGTATTGTCCAGTCCGATGGAATATCCGGCCACCACATCCAGCGCATCATCGTAGGCGACGTTCTTCGCTGTCTTGCCGATAATCACCGCCAGTTCGATTTCGTGATCGTTCCGGCGGTCGGTATGACCAAGCGTGATCCCCTCGCCCGGCCCGACGAGCGCCGAGTTTGCCTTCAGAAACAGGCCGTATTCGTTGATCGTCTTGATATCCCGCCCGAAATTTATTCCGTTATCTTCCCGCGCCTCGTCTACGTGGTCGCGATAATTGGCAGGGGCGGCGATGATTTTCGTCGGGTTGGCGACGGGGCTTTTGAGGACGACATTGTTCACGCCCTGCACATATCCCATCTTGCGATTGGCCTCGATCCCGACCCTGATCTCATCGATATGCGCGACCATCGCGTCCCCGTGCGGGCGCGGCCACCCGGTTTTCGGAAGATCGTCCAGCGTGATCGTGACATCAATCAGCTGATCGCCCTTGATCAGGCCGAGCTTGTCGTCGTTGTACCGGCAAATTCTCATAGGTCGGTTCCGAACTCTTCACGTGCCCCGTCCGCCCAGACAAGGCCATGACCGGGCGCGTCAGACGGCGAAATGTTTCCTGCCCCATCCATCGTCACCGGGGAATCGAACAGGGGTTCCAGCAGGGGAAAATCCTCCATCCACCGGATCGAGGGCGCGGCGCCCGCCAGGTGAATAAACAGCGCGGGCAGGAAATGCGGCGAGACCACAAGATTATAGTGTTCCGCTATCTGCGCGAGGCGAAGGCTCTCGGTAATGCCGCCCATCATTGCGAGATCGGGCTGGACGATCGACACGGCCCGGTCGGCCATCAGGGGGGCGAGTTCCACCGCCCCCTGGTGATGTTCGCCGGTCGCGATCGGAACGCTGCAGGTCTGGGCCAGCGTGGCGAACCCGTTCGCATCGTGCGCCGGAAGAGGCTCTTCGAACCACAACGCGTTTACGTCGCCCAGGACGTTCGCCAGCCATTGCGCCCGGGCGAGATCGCACTTTTCATTCGCATCGGCCATGATATCGACCCCGTCCGGCAACGCCTCGGCGACCGCCTGAATCCGCGGCAGATCCGACGGCGCGCCGGCAACCCGCAGCTTCACGGCCGTGCATCCCATATCGGCGTATTCCAGCGCCCGTTCGACAGCCACGTCCGGGTCCTGCATGGGTCCGAAACCGCCCGAGCCGTAGACAGGCAGCGTCTTCGCCACACCGCCCAGCGCCGTGTACAGGGGCACCCCCTGCTTTCGGGCATAAAGGTCCCACATGGCGACGTCGATCGCCGCAATCGACAGGTAGCCCACCCCGCGACCGAGGCGGTTGAGCGATCCCGCCAGCCGCCGCCACAGGGCCTGCGGGGGCACGATCTCCTGACCTTCGACAAAGCGCGCAAGCATATCCCGCGCGGCGTGGGTCACCGTCCTGCCGCCCCCGCCGAGAACATAGGAAAAGCCTGTTCCCGTCACGCCATCGGAATCTTCAATGTCCACGACGATCACATCAACTGCCGTAATGCCGGAGCCGCCGGTCGGCCCGGACAGGGGAAATTCCCACAGTTCTGCGGTTGCCCGTTTCAGGATCGTGGTCATATCTCAGTCCTTCAAAGTCAGCGTCACGGTGTCCCCGTCTTCGATGCCGAACGCATCACGGACACCGACGGCCGCAATCACTTCGACCTGTGCCGGCGGGTAGCCGTCCACCAGCGGGAAAACGATTGCGCCATCGATCTTATCGTTGATGGAAACCCTCCAGCATTTCGCATCGCAATCGTGCGGACCGTCATTCGGATTGTCCATGTGGATGCCGTCCGTCCGCTTCAGGCGCACCCAGACTGGCATCGAATCCGGGTCATCGACGATGACATTTATCGTGCCCGGAAACGGGTCGACACCGACCCGGTCGATGAACTGCTCTTTCGCCCAGTCAAGCTGGGTGAATGTCGTCCCCATGCCGATGCCGGTTGCGAGCCGGCCGATAAGCTTCTCGCCCTTCATCAGGCCGCGCGGACGTCGACATCCATCCGGCCGATGCCCTCGCAATAACAATGCATGACATCTCCGGGCTCAACTGGCCCGACCCCTTCCGGTGTGCCGGTCATGATCACGTCGCCCGGATACAGCGTGTAGAACGACGATCCATACTCGATCAGCTTCCGGCAATCGAAAATGAGTTTGTCCGTATTCGAATTCTGGCGCTCTTCGTCTCCCACGTGGATTGAAAAACCGAGCTTGTCGGGGTCGGCGATCTCGTCCGCCGTCACGAGCCAGGGCCCCAGCACCGAATAGGTGTCGATCGCCTTTCGCAGGCTGCGTTCCTCCGTGCCGCGTACCGTCATGTCGAGACCGATGGAATAGGCTGCAACGTAATCGAGCGCGTTATCGTAGGACACGTTCTTCGCGGTCTTGCCGATGATCAGCGACAGTTCGATCTCGTGATCGTTGCGCCGGTCGGTGAAGTGCAGATCCACACCCTCACCCGCGCCGACGAGGACCGGGTTCTTGAGGAAAAGGCCGTAATGATCGATCGTCTTTATCTCGCGGCCGAAATTGACACCTTCGTCCTCGATCGCTTCGTCCTGGTGCGCATAGTAATTCACCGGGGCACCAATGACCTTGGTCGGGTTCGCAACAGGGCTTTTGAGGACAACCGATGACAGCGCGTGCCGTTCGCCGGCGTCTGCCAGCGCGGTCGCCCTGGCGCAGACCGCATCAAGATGGGCGATAAGCGCATCGCCGACCGGCGCCGGCCATCCGGATTGCGGTATCACGTCCAGCGCGGCGGTCACGTCGATGACATCGTCGCCATCCACGATACCGAGACGATCGTCGTTGAAGCGGCATATTTTCATGCTCTCATCCCCTGAGTGAAGTTCACCTGATCACAGGTAATGGCATTCCCCCAACGGTCGGTCCAGCGCAAATTTGGGGGGCTTGAATGTCGCTAAAAGCGGCGTAGACTGCGCGGCGCGCGGGTGTAGCTCAATGGCAGAGCAGAAGCTTCCCAAGCTTACGACGAGGGTTCGATTCCCTTCACCCGCTCCAGTCCTATTGCTTAAGAACAGACATCCAGGCGGCAGGCACCCTGCCCTCGTCGACACCGCGTCCGAGGTAGTATTTCCAGAGCTTTTCAACATGCGCGGGCCGATTGAACCGCTCCATGAACGACGTCATTTCGTCGTTTGACAATCCTCTCACCGTGCCGAGGGCTGCCGCATGAAACAGCGTTTTCGCATTTTCCTCGAAATGGACTGAATCGATCAGCAGGGCCGGCACGCTTTCCGCCGTCACGACGACACCGTGGGCACGAATAAGCGCTGCATGATGGGCGCCGAGCGTCTCCGCAAGCGCCTTTCCCGACGCCACTGAATTGATATGTCCCGGGTCCGGATGCACCGGGATTCCGTCCATCCACCGCGCCGCATGATTCTTCACCGGGACCAGCGGCCGGTCTTCCACCAGCGTGAACATCGTCGCCGTTTCGGGATGGAAATGCCCGATGGCATTCACGTCGGGCCGCGCCCGCATGATCTCGGTGTGGATGTATATTTCCCGCGGCGGCTTCTTGTCGGTGGCGCCTTCCAGAACCTTTCCGTCGAAATCGCAGACAAGCAGGTCTTCCGGCTCCAGCGCCGCGCGGGAATCGTCGAATGACTGGATCAGAAGCCCGCTGCCGTCCGGCAGGCGCGCACTGACATGCCCGGAATAATCTATCAGCCCGTCCATGTTCATGATCCGCGTACAGGCGGCGATTTCCGCCCGCAATGCCTCATGGCCGGCGTTATGACCCTTCATCTTTTCCTCGCGACAATGTGGAAGATATGCCAGTGCTTCTGAACGCCGCGCGGCGTGGTGGAATCGTCTTCCTCCTCTTCAAAAAATTCGAGATCGAACGGTTCGAGCAGTTCGGTCACCTGGTCCCGCGACAGGCAGGTCACACCGGGCCGGTCCGCCCAGTCGTCCCGGTCGCCGTAAAGCTGGCCCGAAAAACGCCCCCCCGTGACCAGCGCCCTGACGATTTTGTCCCAGACATCCGGGAAGGCATCGGCAGGACAAAGCGGCAGAGAGAAACCCGCATTCACAAGATTGCATCGCGGCAACACCATATCCTCGTATCTGGCGATCTGCGTTTCGATTTCGCACCCCACGGGCAGGTCGGGCCGGGCGAGAAGTTTCCCGATCGCCGCGAATTCGGCATCGACCGCCAGCACCGGCCAGCCGCGCCGGAGTATCTCGATCGTATCGCGCCCCGAACCGCAGCCAAGATCGACCGCCATCCCGCCCGATGTCATTCCCTCCGCCGCGAAGGCATCCAGCGCCCTTATGAGCGTCGGACGCGGCGGGCGTTCGCCGGTCTTTTCATAGTACGAAGACCAGTCGATCGGAGCGTCTGCGTCAGATGAAGTTCTGTCCGCCATCCACAATCATTCCCTGGCCGGTGATATAGGCCGCTTCCTCCGAGCACAGGAACATCATCGCCTTTGCCAGGTCGTGGATCGTTCCCTGCCGGGGCAGCGCCTGCGTCGAGGTCATCGTTTTGAACATCTCGCGCGGAACCGACGGACGCTCGACCTCCGTCTGCATAACCCCCGGCCAGAACGTGTTCACCGTTATCCCGTACGGCCCGCATTCGCGGGCCATCGAGCGGGTCATGCCGATCATTGCCGCCTTGGTCGTAATGTAGTGCAGATAGTTGGGGCGACCCGACATCATCGTGCCGGACGACACGTTTATAATCCGGCCCCACTTGGCCTCGATCATCGGTTTCACGGCGGCACGGGAACAGAGAAAGGCCCCGTTAACATTCACATCGACAGCACGTTTCCATTCGTCGACCGGCAGTTCCCAGAACGGCCCCATCGTGATCTGCGAAAAGACCGCCGCGTTGTTTATCAGGATATCGAGGCGACCGAACGCCGACAGCGCCGCATCGACCATCGAATTCGCGGATGCTTCATCCGCCACATCGACCTGCACGGCGAGAGCCCTGCCCTGCTTTTCCTCGATCTCGCGCTTAACCTTCTCGGCGTTGTCGCCGTTTATGTCCGCGATCACCGGGATCGCGCCATGTGCCGAAAAGTAATGCGCATATCCGCGTCCGATCGCCTGCCCCGCGCCTGTGATGATCACCACACGGTCCTTCAGGCTGTCATAGCTCGCGTTCTTGTCGACGTTCATTTCCGAATAATCGATATAGCCGATTTCCGTATCGGTCATTGTTCCCTCCAAAATTCGTTATGCGTTTCTATCGTCTGCATTTGTATAGTTGGGCATGGCGCGACGCCGGACGCAAGCCCGTCATTCCGCCCGCTGACGTTCAACCTCTTCCAGCAGCGCATCCAGATCGGCATCCTGTATGCCATGCACCTTCATCTCCCGGACAGTCTCCGCGAGATAATCGTAGCAGGTGCCATATTTCCCAACGGCCGTCGCGATATAACGCGCTTTTTCCGTCAGCGGCAGACCGCCCGCATACTGACGGTGATCGGGAGACACGACGAAAGTAAGCGCTGCCAAGTCTTCGCCCTCGACCGAAACTTCTACCCATTCCGCGGTATAGGTGCCTGTCCACATTTCACGTTCCCATAGCGGCATCAGGTCCGCTTCCGTGGTCGTTTCCGGCAGCGCGAACACGATTCCTTCGCAGAGGGAGCCCGCCTTTTTCTCCAGCGCGAACCCCAGACCGGGGCGCTCTGGCGTCCCGCGCGCGAATACCGACCAGATCGAAAAATCCCGGTGGTAGCCATGGAGATCGCTTTTCGCCCGGGAGACCACATCGAAACAGGGATTCCACATCAGGGATCCGTACCCAAAGACGCGCAGCCTGTTGCGGTCCGGCGCCCTCGCAAGCGTCTCCCTCAGAGATTCCGCGCGTTCGGCATCCGTCAGCGGCGTTATGAGGTGGGTGGGCGGCGGATTAGCCATTGGCGGCCGGGCGTCTGTTGACAAGTGCGACACCGGAAATGACGCATGCCGTGCCGGCCCATACCCACCAGGTCGGCGCTTCGTCAAAGACGACGATGCCGGCAAGAACCCCGGTCAGCGTGACGACGTAGTTCAGTTGCGAAGCATAGGTCGGACCCGAAAGCCGGATCATCTCGAAAAGGGCAAAAAACGCAAACCCGGAAATGATGGCGTGTCCGAATACCGCAATATCCGGCACCGCCGGCGGGAAAGACGGGACGTGAAACGCCCCCGCAAGCAGGCTGACCGGCAACATCACGGCGGCGCCGAACCAGACCATACCGGTAGTCAGGGATAGCGAATTTCCCGTATCCGGCCTTAGCCGCTCGATAAGGATATTCCCCAGCGAATACGTCAGTGGCGCGAGCAAACCGAAAAAAAGCCAGGGGATCATCGCCGGGTCCGGCAGGCTTTCCCGGGGCGCGACGAACAGCACGACGCCGATGAATCCGAGGCTAAGCCCGGCCGCCCGCAACGCCGCGAAATACTCCAGGCGCAGCATTAGGCTGATCGCATAGGTAAAGATGGGCGTCAGGCCGAGGACCACGGCCAGAGCGCCCGCGGGAACGTACTTCACGGTCGTGTACCAGACCACGTTCGCGCAGACGATCCGAATGCCGCCGATGATCACGTAGTACCGCAGGTGCTGTCCTGTGAGCCCCGGATATGTTCCGCGAAGAGCGCATATTCCGGACAGTATCAGGGCGGCAATAACCGCGACCCAGAAAACATAGCCGAGCGGATCGACCCCGCCGGCCGTCGCAATCTTGGCGATCGCGACCGCCGCGCCCCATCCTATGCCGCAATAGAACAACAGGCAGAGCGATATGAGGCGTGTCCGGTCGATCGCCATATCCGGCGCTTTCTCAGATCACCTCTTTGTCGCGCAGCGCTGCCAGGTCGTCATCCGACAGGTTGAGTTTTTCGCGCAACACTTCCTCGGTATGCTGGCCGAGCAATGGCGGCGCATGGCGATATGTCACGGGGGTATCGCTGAATTTCATCGGGCTGGCGATCAGATCGGCGCCGCTGTCGCCGGTCGCAGGATGCGGCACATTGACGACCATTTCGCGCGCTTTCACGTGGGGGTCGTCGAATACCTGCCGCAGATTGTTGATTGGCCCACAACCGATTTTCTGCTCCTCGAGCGCCGACAGCCAATCCGCGGAAGACCGTTTGGCGAATATCTCGGCGAGTTGGGGCACCAGCGCATCCCGGTTCCGGACACGGGCACCATTGGTCGCGTAATCGGGGTTTTCGGTAAAGTGCGTACAGCCTGCCATCTCGCAGAACCGTGCGAACTGCGTGTCGTTGCCGATGGCGACGATGATATACCCGTCGGATGTCTGAAACGGCTGGTAGGGTACGATATTCGGATGCGCGTTGCCGAGGCGGCCGAGCATGTCGCCGTGAATAAAGTTCATGCCGGCATTCGCGAGCATCGCAACGGTGGTGTCCATCATGCCGATATCGATGTACTGGCCCTGCCCGGTGACCGCCGCATGGCGAAGCGCCGCGTTGACGGAAACACTCGCATACATGCCGGCCATGATATCGGCGATCGGCACCCCTACTTTCTGCGGTTCGCCCTCCGGTTCACCGGTGATCGACATCAGCCCGCCCATGCCCTGGATCAGAAAATCGTATCCGGGGCGCGGCGCATAGGGACCCGTCTGCCCGAATCCCGTGACGGAGCAATAGACGAGCTTCGGATTGCCATCCTTCAGGTCTTCATAGGCAAGCTTGTATCGGGCGAGGTTGCCCGTCTTGAAATTCTCAACCAGGGCGTCCGCGTCCATCGCCATCCGGCGGACAAGCTCCGCTCCTTCCGGCTTCGAAATATCGAGCGCGACCGACCGCTTGTTGCGGTTCGCGCCGATGAAATAGGAACTCTCGGACGTATCGTTGCCGGCATCGTCCTTGACGAATGGAGGCGCGAACTTGCGCGTATCGTCCCCGGCGCCCGGCCGTTCGATCTTGATCACGTCGGCGCCCAGATCGCCGAGCATCTGCGTGCAGGTGGGGCCCGCAAGAACGCGGGTCAGATCGACGACGGTAACACCCGCGAGCGGGCCAATTTTTTCTGACATACTGAAATCTCCCTAATCGGAGGTGGTTTAAGCCATCCGGGCAGCCGGGAAAAGGGCCGGCAAAAACTCCCATGCCGCGATTCCCTTTCCTCCGTTGCGTTGAAGGTATAAAGGGGACGTTCACATGTCCGTCATCCATGACATTCTGGCAAGCGCGCCGGGGGTTACCGAATGGTCCTTCGCCGCCCTGTGCCTGCTGAGTTTCTTCACCTCCGCGGTCTCGGCCGCCTTCGGGCTGGGGGGTGGGGCCGCGCTGGTTGCCGTCATGGCATCGACAATGCCGCCGCTCGCGATCATTCCCGTACATGCCGTCGTTCAGGTCGGATCGAATTTCTTCCGCGCGGCGATGATGTGGCGCAATATCCTGTTTCGCTGGGTGCCCACATTTGTCGTCGGAACAATCATCGGGGCAGCGGTCGGCGGACAGATCGTCTTCGCACTCCCGAAATACCTGCTTCAGGGCATCATCGGGATATTCGTCCTGTATGCGGTCTGGGCGCCGAAAATGAAGGCGATGGAACCTTCAAATATCCGGTTTGCCGTCGTCGGCGCGGTCGCGTCGTTCGCAACCATGTTTGCCGGCGCGACCGGCCCGCTGATCGCCCCGTTCATCAAGGCATCCACCACCGACCGGATGATGACCGTCGCAACCCATGCGGCCTTTATGTCGTGGCAGCACGGCGTGAAGATACTCGCGTTCGGGTTCCTCGGATTCGCATTCGGACCGTACATCCCCCTGATGGTGCTTATGATCATTTTTGGCATTATCGGCACCTGGTCGGGCAAGTTTATTCTGAACTGGATGGCAGAGAGTGTCTTCCGGCGGGGCTTCAATCTGGTCCTGACCGTGCTTGCGCTGCGTCTCCTTTTTGAAGCCGGAACCGAGGTTGCAGGATGATCGAATTTCTCTCCATCACGCCGGAAATCGACGGCTGGATGTTCATCCTGTTTACGGTTCTCGCCTGCTTCACTGCTGCGTTCGGCGTCGTCGCCGGTCTTGGCGGCGGCGTCTTGCTGATCGGGTTTATGGCGACCGTCTTCCCGCCGGTCGCCCTCGTTCCCGTGCACGGTGTGGTGCAGGCGGGATCCAACGTGACGCGCACCATCATCGCCCACCGGCTGGTGATGAAGCAGGCCATCATCCCCTTTGCCATCGGCGCCGTGATCGGGTCGGCTATCGGCGGACGGATCGTGGTTTCCATTCCCCTGGCGCTGCTTCAGACGATCCTCGGAATATTCATGCTCTATGTCTGCTTCTCGCCGAAGATCACGGCGGGCATGCCGACACCGAGGCGCTTCTTCGGACTGGGCGTCGTCGGCGCTTTCATCTCGATGTTCATCGGCGCGACCGGCACCATCCTCGCCCCCTGGGTGCGTGGCGTGAGCGAAGACCGGCGCGTGTTCGTTGCGACACATTCCTGCATCATGATGTTCATTCATGGCCTGAAGGTCATCGTCTTCGCGGTTCTCGGGTTCGAGTTCTTCGATTACCTCCCGCTGATGGCGGCCATGGTGACGTCAGGATTCCTCGGCAACTGGATCGGCTTCAAGCTTCTCGACGTCATGGAAGAAGCGCTGTTCCGCCGGGTATTCCAGGTCGTCCTCATTCTCCTCTCCATTCGCCTGTTGTGGAGCGCCGCCGAGAACGCCGGCTACATATGATGGAGAGCTTCCTCGGGGTCCCGGACACGGGACTCTGGCTGACGATCGGACTCGTCCTCGCCGCGACCATGACGACATTTCTCGGCACCGTTACCGGGACCGCAGGCGGCCTCCTGCTGCTGGCGATCATGACATTCTTCTTCCCGCTCGCGGTCCTGATCCCGATGCATACCTTCATCCAGCTCGGAGCGGGTTCGAGCCGGACCTTCATGATGTGGCGCTACGTCAAGAAACCGCTCATCGTGCCGTTCGCGATCGGGTCATGTATCGGTGCATTTGCCGGCGCGCAGATATTCGTCACACTGCCGTCCGAATTGCTGCAGGGCATCCTCGGGATATTCATCCTGGTCGTGATGTGGACGCCCCGTCTCGGCGCCGGCGGACCGGAAAGACTCCGCTTCGGCATCCTGGGCGCCGTCGCGACGTTCCTCGGCATATTCGTCAGCGCGACCGGCACGTTTCTGTCGCCCTTTATCGCCCATGCGAGTTCGGACCGGCGAATCCATGTCTCGACCATGGCGACCCTGATGGCAATCTCGCATATCACGAAGCTTGTCGCGTTCGGCTTCGTCGGGATGGCGGTCGGTGCATACCTGCCCCTGATCGCGCTGATGATCTGCGGCACCGTTCTCGGCACCTGGCTTGGCCAGCATGCGCTTAACCGCATTCCGGAGAAGCTCTTCCGTCAGGTTTTCCGGATCCTGCTGTCTCTCCTCGCCTTCCGGCTCCTGTTCGGCGCAGCGGTCGAGATGGGCTGGCTTGACGGTATCCTCTGAAGCGAAGCCTTGCCGTATGGGCAGGTTCCGCTACACTTTTCCAATGGAGAAATCGGATACACGCCCGGACGGCACCTATGCCAGCACATGCTGGGAATGCAGCACCCGCTGTGGATCGCTCGTCACTGTCGAAAACGGTCATGTCGCAAAGGTCGGCCCCAACCCGACGCACCCCGGGTCGAAGGGCGCGTTCTGTGTAAAGGGGATCCGCGCGTTACCCGAACTGACCTATAGCGAGAACCGCATCAAAACCCCGATGCGCCGCGCGGGCGATCGGGGGTCCGGCAACTGGGAAGAAATATCCTGGGATACCGCCCTGGATGAGATCGCCGACCGCCTGCTGGAAGTCCGCGCGGAACACGGCCCTGAATCCCTTGTCGGCGCGGTATCGAGCGCGTTTTTCAGCCGGGGTGCCATGGTCGCGCTGTTGATGCGATCGCTGGGGTCGCCGAACTGGATGATGAACCAGGATTTGTGCGGCGGCTGCCGCGCCCTGTCCGACCGGATCATGGGGCTCGGCATTGTCGGCGGCGAGGATGTCGACAACACAAAATGCGCGCTTATCGTCGGGCGCAATCCGTCTGCCGCAGACCCGGTGCAATGGATGGCGCTCAAACGCGCAAAGGCTGCCGGTGCAAAAATCATCGTTATAGACCCGGCGCGGACACCGGCGGCCGGGATTGCGGATATCTGGATGCGCCCCCGCCCCGGCACCGACGTCGCACTGGGGCTTGCCCTGATCAACGTCATCATCGAGGAAAATCTCTACGATCGTGACTTCGTTTCCGCATGGACCCGGGGCTTCGATGAACTGAAAGCACGGGCGGCGGAATTCCCGCCCGCGCGCGCGGCGGAACTTACGGGCGTTTCAGCCGATGACATTATCGCGGCGGCCAGATTTTATGCAGACGGGCCGTCCAGCTTCGTATCGGGTCACGGGATCGACGCTTTTTCGAACGGCGTGCAGACCTTCCGCGCATTTCACTGCCTCGTCGCCATCACCGGCAACGTCGACCGGCCGGGCGGCAATCTTCGTGTGAAGCGGCCACGCGGCTTCCGCAATTATATCGATATCCTGCACGATCCCGACTTCGCCCTGCCGCAGGATGTGGCGGAGCGCACCCTTGGCGCCGACCGCTTTCCGCTGTGGGCAGGACCGAAGGGATGGCAGACATCGGCCCATAACCCGACCGTTCTGGATGCGATCCTGACCGGCAATCCGCACCCGGTGCGCGCCATGTACGTTTCCGGGGTCAACATCGCGGTGACCTATCCCGACACACAAAAGGTCATGGCCGCGCTGAAGTCCCTCGACTTCCTTGCCGTCGCCTCGCACATGATGACGCCGACATCCGAACTTGCAGATATTGTCCTGCCCAAAACCACGGGGCTGGAAGAGGAAGAGGTCTCGCTAGAGCCGTCAGCGCAGATCGTCTGCTACACTAACCCGGTTATTCCGCCGCAGAACGAAGCGCGATCGGATTTCGATTTTACGACCGACCTCGCCCGGCGGCTTGAGGCGCGGGGGATCGACACGCGAAAGTATTTCCCGTGGGAAACAAAACAGGAGTTCAACGAATACCTGCTCGGCGACGAAATAGACTGGGAGATACTGAAAGAGAATGGCTGGGCGCCGTTTGACTTCAAGCTCGGCAATTTCGCGGAAGCCGGATTCAAAACACCGTCAGGAAAGATAGAGTTATGGTCGGAAACGCTGGACGAACTCGGCATCGACACTCTGCCGAATTACGTGGCGCCGCGTGCTGACGCCGCCGATGACGCAACACGCGAAGCGTATCCGCTGATCCTGATTACCGGCGCGCGTGAAAAGACCTACCACCATTCCCGCTACCGGGATCAGGCATGGGCGCGGAAGGTTTCCCCCTTCCCGCTTTTGCAGGTTCATCCCGAAACAGCGGCCGCATCCGGGTTGACGGAGGGCGACTGGGTTGCGGTGGAAACGCCCGGCCTGGACGGCCGGTGCAAGTTGAAGGTATCGATCACCGAGGAAACAGGGCCCGGCACGGTGCGGACCGGGATGGGCTGGTGGCTGCCCGAGGCCGCAGGTCCGGACCGTGGCGCGCTTGACGTCAACGTAAACGCCGCCCTGTCCTATGGCGGCCCCTGGGACCCGGTCACCGGTTCGGCCGACACGCGCGGCCTGCCCTGCCGTCTGACGCCGGTCCCGGACGCGGAGATACCGATGCGGGAAACAGCATGAGAATTCGTGAAAGGCTGGACGAACTCGGGCTTCGCCTGCCGCCGGCGTTCGTTTATCCGAGTGCGAACCGCACCGGCTGCGTCATAACGCAGGATCTTTTGTACACGTCCGGCCATCCGCCGCCCGAGGACTTCGGCGTGACCGTCAAGGGTAAAGTGGGTGCGGACGTGAGCGAGGAAGAAGCCTACGCGGCGGCGCGCGCGACGGCGCTCAGCATTCTCGCCTCGGTCGAGGCCGAACTCGGTTCGCTGGACCGGATCACGCAGGTCGTGAAGGTTTACGGGATGGTCAACTCCGCGCCAGGCTTTGACCGGCAATTCGCCGTCATCGACGGCGCATCGGATCTGTTTTTCGAACTCTTCGGCCCCGGCGCCGGCAAACACGCGCGATCCGCCGTCGGCATGTTCGAACTGCCCCGGCAGTTCTGCATGGAGATCGAAGCGATATTCGAACTCGGCGGCTAGGTCCGTTATGCGGGGCCGGTCATGCCTCGTCCGGCTCGCGCCAGTTGGTATTGTGGTCCGGGAACCATTCCCGTCCTTTCAGCATGTAATGCCAGTACATCAGCGGCAGGCCCGTCTTCTTGATCCACCAGTTCACCCAGCGCTCCTTGCCGGGATTTAAGGGTAATGAGGGTGTCACCTTTCCCCCATATATGAACTCCGCCATGATCACCTTTCCATAAGCCGTCGTCAGCGGGCAGGATGCGTAACCATCGTATTCCGCCACTGCCTCCTCGCCCTTCCGGACACGCAGGATATTGCGCACCACAACGGGCGACTGCTTGCGGATTGCCGCTGCGGTTTTGGAATTCGGGGTGGAACAGACATCGCCCAGCGAGAAGACATTGGAAAACTTCGGATGCTGCAGGCTGCCCTGATCGACATCGACCCAACCGGCCTCGTTCGCAAGCGGACTGGTCCTGATGAACGCCGGGGGTGCCTGCGGCGGCGTGACATGCAGCATGTCGTAATCGACCACGATGCGGCTTCCCTTCCCATCGCCATCGACGACCTCGAATGTCGCCTTGCGGGCGGCGCCATCGACTGCAATCAGGTTATGGGACACATCGACCTCGATTCCATAACGGGCGGCACCGCGGGTCAGCGCCCTGGCAAAAAACGGCACACCGAAAATTGCAGGTGTCGCAGTATGGAATTCGACATGGCAGGATTTGAGCAAGCCTGACCGGCGAAGATGATCCGCTGTCAGATAGGCGATTTTCTGGGGTGCCCCCGGACATTTGAACGGCATCGGCGGCTGGGTAAAAACCGCGCGCGCGCCGGATTTCAGCGCCTAGATACAGGCCCAGGTATATTCGGCGTAGTCCGCAGAATAGTTGCTGCAGACCCCGTCCCGGCCAAGCGCCTCGGGCAGGCCTTCCACTTTCTCCCAGTCGAGGATCAGTCCCGGACAGACGACGAGTTGGGCGTAACCGACGACATCGCCGGAAGCGAGCGTCACTTCGTTGGCGTCGAGCCGGAAGGCGGTCACGGCATCCCGGATAAGGCGTACGCCGTCGGGAACGAGACTGGCGAGGCTGCGCCGGGTGCGCTCGAGCGAATATGCGCCGCCACCAACCAGGGTCCATGCAGGCTGGTAGTAGTGGGATTCGGCCGGGTCGATAATCGCTATATCGAGAGACTTCGGCGCGCGGCGGCGCAGGCTGGCCGCAACCGTGATACCTGCGGTGCCGCCACCGACGATCACAACGTCATGATTGCTATTGGACATCTGTTCCTCCTTCTCGTTAATGGAACTGCGACCGGCTAACGCGCACTTCTGTCGTGTAATATCCGCATCGGTCCCTACAGCGCATCGACCGGAATTTTGAGATAGGAAATGCCATTGTCTTCGGGCGGCGGCAGCTGACCGGCCCGCATGTTCACCTGAACCGCAGGCAGGACGAGCACCGGCATGTCGAGCGTTTTGTCCCGCGTCGTCCGGAGTTCAACAAACTCCGCCTCCGATACGCCGTCACGGATATGAACATTCTGTGCACGCTCCTCGGCAACAGTCGTTTCCCAGGCAAAGTCTTCCCGGCCCGGCGCCTTGTAGTCATGGCACATGTACAAACGGGTCTCCGGCGGCAACGAAAGAATTTTCCGGATCGACCGGTAGAGTGTCGCGGCATCCCCGCCGGGAAAATCGCAGCGGGCCGTGCCGTAATCCGGCATGAACAGGGTATCGCCGACAAAGGCAGTGTCGCCGAACAGATAGGTGATACAGGCGGGCGTATGACCGGGGGTATGGATGACCTTCCCCGTCATGCTTCCCACTTCGAATTCATCCCCATCTTCGAACAGGCGATCGAACTGCGACCCGTCCGTCAAGAAACCGGGTTCGGCGTTGAAAATGTCGCGAAACATCGCCTGTACGTCACGAATATGCGCGCCGATCCCCACAGACGCGCCCAGCTTTTCTCTCAGATACGGCGCGGCGGTCAGATGGTCCGCGTGAGCGTGGGTTTCAAGGACCCAGTCCACCTTCAGGTTATTTTTCCGAACGAATTCCAGAACCCGGTCAGCCGAGTCAAAGCGGGTTCTCCCGGATTTGGGATCGTAGTCACGCACCGGGTCGATGATCGCGCAATGAGACCCTGTCGGCTCCACGACGACATAAGTGACCGTATTGGTGGCTTCATCAAAAAAGGCGGTTACATCCGGTTGCATGATTCCCTCTCTTCCAACTTCACAACCGATCCTAAATCCGGAAGCGAGCGCGAACCTTGATGCAAAGCAACTGACGGCAACGGCCCTGTTCGTTGACCAACCGACGTTTCAGCCTGAAAAATTTGATCCGCTCTCGATAAATCATACGTATAGTCGTGCTATTGACCCTCAATTCCGGAACAACTCGGAGACACTCATATGCCACTGGACAACACTCCCACAAAGGACGAGATCCTTCAGTCTTCGGACCTGAAAAGCATGCTGCCGGCAACCAACGTAACCCGTCGGATGTTTGTAGCAGGTGCCGCTGTCACGTCGGGCCTCGCTCTGTCTGTGCGTCCGGCACGCGCAACCATGATCAAGACGAGCATGGACGGCCTGCGTGGCGGGATGATCAATATCCCGACCAGCGACGGCAGTATTCCGGGCTATATGGCAATGCCCGCCACGGGAACGAACCATCCGGTTATTCTTGTCGTTCAGGAAATCTTCGGCGTGCACGAGCACATCAAGGATGTCTGCCGGCGTCTCGCCAAGCAGGGGCATCTCGCCATTGCGCCGGAGATGTACCATCGCCAGGGCGACGCATCGAAATACACCTTCAAACAGATCAAGCAGCTTATCGGCGAAGTCGTCTCGAAGGTGCCGGACAAGCAGGTGATGTCCGATCTGGACGCAGCCGTGAAATTCGCAGGACGCAATAATGGCGACACCGACAAGCTGGCCATCACCGGCTTCTGCTGGGGCGGCCGGATCGTCTGGATGTATGCCGCGCATAATCCGGACGTGAAAGCCGGTGTCGCCTGGTACGGCCGGGTCGTCGGCAGCGGTCAGAACCCGAATACACCGACCCATCCGATCGACGTCGCCGGCAAGATCAAGGCCCCTATCCTCGGCCTTTATGGCGGCAAGGACGGCGGGATCCCCGTCGATACCGTCAAGCAGATGGAAGCCAAGGTCAAAGCGTCGGGCAATCCGAATGTCGAGATCGTGATCTATCCCGATGCGCCCCATGCATTCCATGCCGACTACCGGCCAAGCTACCGCGAAGCGGCGGCCAAGGACGGCTGGAAGAGGTTGACGGACTGGCTGAAGGCACACGGCGCGGCGTAAGTACTCCCGCCGGCAAACCGGCTCAAACGGGCGGGTCATCGACCTGCCCGTTTCGTTTGCTTGACTCACCCTCTGTGCTGCCCCAAAAACGCTTGTAAATCCTTGAACACAAGCCGAAGAGACGGCCCGTCACAGGGTCCGTCAGGGAGACGATGATGGCGACAGCGATGGCCGGCAATATCCGCGAACTGAAAAACTTCATCGGTGGCGAATTCGTCGCCAGCGGCAACACCTTCGAAAATATTACCCCGGTCGACGGAACGCTGCTGTCATATGTCCACGAAGCCACCAAGGAAATGGTGGATGACGCCGTTGCCGCCGCGCAGAAAGCATCCAGGGTCTGGGCCAAGATGCCGGTCGAGGCCCGCTGCAAGATCCTCTACGCCGTGGCCGACGGCATCGACGCCCGGTCCGAAGAATTCATCGAGGCCGAAACCCTCGACACCGGCAAGCCCCGCTCGCTCGCAAGCCACGTGGACATCCCGCGCGGCGCAGCGAATTTCCGGGTCTTTGCCGACCTCATCAAATCCGTCGGCACCGAAGCTTACCAGCAGGACACGCCGGACGGCGCGGGCGCGATCAACTATTCCGTCCGCCAGCCCCATGGCGTGGTCGGCGTGATCAGCCCCTGGAACCTGCCCCTGTTGCTCTCGACTTGGAAAATCGCGCCGGCCATGGCGTCGGGCAACGCGGTTATCCTGAAACCTTCCGAAGAAACCCCGACGACGGCGACCCTCCTCGCGGAGGTCATGAAAGAGGCCGGCATGCCCGCCGGTGCGTTCAGCGTGGTTCACGGCTTCGGCCCCGGGTCCACCGGCGAATTCATGACCACCCATCGCGGCATCAACGCCATTACCTTCACGGGCGAAACCACGACAGGCGGTGCGATCATGCGCGCGGCATCCGACAACGTGAAAGCGCTGTCCTTCGAGCTTGGCGGCAAGAACCCGTCCATCGTCTTCGCAGATGCGGATTTCGATGCCGCCATCGAAGGCACCGTGCGGTCGGTATTCGCGAATTGCGGGCAGGTCTGCCTGTGTTCGGAGCGCGTTTATGTCGAACGCCCGATCTTCGACAAGTTCGTCGCCACACTGAAGGAAAAAGCGGAAGGCATGAAGCTCGGCCGCCCGGAAGACGCCGACACGCAGATGGGCCCGCTGATCAGCTACGAACACCGCGACAAGGTGATCGGTTATTACAAGCTGGCGAAGGAACTGGGAGCCACGGTCGTCACCGGCGGCGGCATTCCCGAATTCGGCGATGATCGCGACAACGGCGCCTATGTAGAGCCGACGATCTTTACCGGCCTTGGCGAGGATTCGCGCATTCAGAAGGAAGAAATTTTCGGCCCGGTCTGCCACATCACGCCGTTCGATACCGAAGAAGAAGCGGTCTCCATGGCGAATGACACCGAATATGGTCTGGCGTCTACCGTGTGGACAACCAACCTTGCCCGCGCGCATCGTGTAGCGCAGGCGATGGAAGCCGGTATCAACTGGGTCAATTGCTGGTTCCTCCGCGATCTCCGCACGCCGTTCGGCGGGATGGGGCTCTCCGGCTTCGGTCGCGAGGGCGGACAGCACGCCCTGAATTTCTACTCCGAGCAGAAAAACATCTGCATCAAGCTATAAGAGGCGCAAATGGCAGCAAAAAAGGCGACAAAAAAAGAACAGGCGATCGCGGATGCAGCACGGCGTATCCGCACTGCCTGGAAAACCGGCAAGACCACCAAACCGATCCGCGATGTCCTGCCGAAGGGCGATATCGACGCGGCCTATGCGATCCAGCAGACGAATACCGATTTCTGGATAAAGGAAGGGCGCCGGGTCATCGGCCGCAAGATCGGCCTGACCGCGAAGGCCGTGCAGACCCAGCTCGGGGTCGACCAGCCCGATTACGGTATCATCTATGCCGACATGGCCGTGATCGACGGCGACGAGATCGATTTCAAATCGGTCGCCCAGCCGAAGGCCGAGGCCGAAGTAGCGCTGGTTCTCGCCGAAGACCTCGACGGGGAACAGATCACCCTCCTCGACCTCATAGGTGCGACCGCCTACGCCCTGCCCGCCATCGAAGTGGTCGGCAGCCGTATTGCCAACTGGGACATCAACATCCTGGACACCATCGCCGACAACGCGTCCTCCGGGATGATCGTTCTCGGCACCCGGCCCGTCCTGCTCGATGACGTCGATTTGCGGATGTGCGGCATGGTCATGGAAAACAAGGGCGAACAGGTTTCCGTCGGAGCTGGCGTCGCCTGCCTCGGTAATCCGCTGAACGCGGCGGTCTGGCTTGCCCGCAAGATGGTCGATGTCGGCATGCCGCTCATGGCAGGCGATGTGATCATGACCGGCGCTCTCGGCCCGATGGCGCCCATCGGCCCGGGCGAAGTGATCGAAGCACGTATTTCGGGGCTCGGCAGCGTCCGCGCCGCTTTCTCTGACTGATTTGAATTGAGGATATAGATGGCCAGCAAAGCAAAGGTCGCAATCGTCGGATCCGGCAACATCGGGACCGATCTGATGATCAAAATCATGCGCACGTCCGAAACCCTCGAGATGGGTGTGATGGTCGGTATAGATCCGGAGTCCGACGGACTGGCGCGCGCCAAGAAGTTCGGTTTCGCGACGACCCATGAAGGTCTGGACGGGCTGACAAAAATGCCCGAATGGAAAGACATCGCGGTCGTATTCGATGCGACGTCCGCCGGCGCGCACAAGCACAACGCCGCGCTGTGCGAAAAGGACAACAAGATCATCATCGACCTGACGCCGGCGGCCATCGGCCCCTATGTCGTGCCCGTGGTGAACATGGAACAGCACCTCGACGCCAACAATATCAACATGGTCACATGCGGCGGCCAGGCGACGATCCCGATGGTGCATGCGGTCGACCGTGTCGCCCACGTGCAGTATGCCGAAATCGTCGCCTCGATCTCTTCGAAATCCGCCGGTCCCGGCACACGGGCCAATATCGACGAATTCACCGAAACCACCTCCAAGGGGCTGGAAGTCGTCGGCGGCGCCGAACAGGGCAAAGCGATTATCGTCCTCAACCCGGCAGAACCACCGCTGGTCATGCGCGATACGGTCTATACCCTGTCCGAAGACTGCGATCAGCAGAAGATCGTGGACTCGGTCAACCAGATGGTCGCGGAAGTCCAGAGCTACGTACCAGGGTACCGCCTGAAGCAGGAAGTCCAGTTCGAGCGGTTCGGATCCAACAATCGGCTCCACATTCCCGGGCGCGGCGATTTCGAAGGCATCAAATCCTCGATCTTCCTCGAAGTGGAAGGCGCCGGTCATTATCTGCCCAAATACGCCGGCAATCTCGACATCATGACATCCGCCGCGCTGCGCACCGCAGAGCGGGTGATCGCACGCCGCATGGCGACGGCTTAAGGAACACGACATGGCAATCGATAAAGAAAAGAAAATCTACGTCCAGGACGTCACCCTGCGCGACGGGATGCACGCCATCCGTCATCAATACGGGCTCGATCACATCAAGGCCATCTGCAAGGCGCTGGATGACGCGAAGGTAGACGCAATCGAAGTCTCGCACGGCGACGGTCTCGCGGGCATGTCGTTCAACTACGGCTTTGCGAAGGAAACCGATCTCGATTACATCGAAGCTGCGGCCAGCGTTCTGGAGCATTCCAAGCTCGCCACCCTCCTCCTGCCCGGTATCGGCACCGTCGAAGACCTGCGCGAAGCATACGAAGCCGGTGCCCGGTCGGTGCGCGTTGCGACCCATTGCACGGAAGCCGACGTCTCGAAGCAGCACATCGAATATGCCCGCAATCTCGGCATGGATGTCGCCGGCTTCCTGATGATGGCGCATATGAATCCGCCGCAGAAACTCGCCGAACAGGCAAAGCTGATGGAGGATTACGGTGCCCATTGCGTGTATGTCACCGATTCCGGCGGCGCGCTGCTGATGAACGACGTTGCCGACCGCTTCAAGGCCTTTAATGACGTTCTCAAGCCCGAAACGGAAACCGGGATGCACGCCCATCACAATCTGTCGTTCGGCGTGGCAAACTCGATCACCGCGCTGGAATACGGCGCGACGCGCATCGATGCGTCGCTCGCCGGCATGGGCGCCGGTGCGGGCAATGCACCGCTTGAAATCTTCATCGCGGTCGCCGACCGGATGGGTCTCAATCACGGCTGCGATCTTTTCGGCCTGATGGATGCCGCCGAAGAGCTGGTGCGGCCGCTGCAGGACCGGCCGGTCCGTGTCGATCGCGAAACCCTCTCGCTCGGCTACGCCGGCGTGTATTCGAGCTTCCTGCGCCATGCAGAAACGGCATCGGAAACATATGGCGTCGATACGCGCGATATTCTGATCGAACTCGGCAACAGGCGCATGGTTGGCGGTCAGGAAGACATGATCGTCGATGTCGCGCTGGACATGATCAAGGCACGGGACGGCGCTGGCGCCGGCAAGGGAGAATAAAAATGGTCGATATCGCCAAACTCGCGAAGACGGTGGACGATGCGGCGCACAAGGCGCGCTCAATCCCGCAGCTTTCGGAAAAGACGAAATATTCGCTCGACGACGCCTATGCCATCCAGGCCGCGTCGATCCAGCGGCGTCTCGATCGGGGCGAGAAACGCAACGGCATGAAAATGGGCTTCACCAGCCGGGCCAAGATGATCCAGATGGGCCTGAACGACATGATCTGGGGCCGTCTGACCGACAAGATGATGGTCGAGGACGGAGATACCATCTCGCTCAAGAACTACGTCCATCCCCGTGTCGAGCCGGAGATCGCCTTTCTCCTCAAACGGCCCCTGGGATACCCCTGCACGGCCGCGGAAGCTCTCTCGGCCGTTGACGGTGTCGCCCCGGCGATGGAAATCATCGATTCCCGCTACCGGAATTTCAAGTTTTCGCTCGAAGACGTGGTGGCGGATAACGCCTCCTCCTCCAGTTTCGTCGTCGGTCCCTGGCACCGCCCGGATACCGACCTCGAAAATCTCGGCATGATCATGGAATTCAACGGTCGCCCGGTCCAGATCGGCTCATCGGCCGCCATTCTGGGCCAGCCGGTCCGCTCTCTGGTCTCAGCCGCGCGTCTGACTGCGGAGGCAGGCGAAGGCCTTCAGGCGGGCTGGATCGTCATGGCAGGCGGTGCAACGGCGGCAGAGGCCCTGCGTCCCGGCATCCATGTCCGCAACAGCGTTCAGGGCCTGGGCTCGGTCGCGTTTTCCGTCACGGAATAGGAACCGGCTAACCGGGGCTGACCGCAGCCCCGGAAATCTGCTTCAGCGTCCAGATCAGGGCGGACGGGTCGGCTTTGCCCTTGCCCGCGATATCAAGCGCACTGCCATGCGCCACCGATGAAAACAGGATCGGCGTGCCGATCGCAAAGGCCGCCGTGCCGGTAAAACCGATCAGTTTCGCCGGAATATGGCCCTGGTCGTGAAACATCACGGTATAGGCGTCGAAGCTCTTATCCAGATACATGGTATCGGCGCCGAACGGCCCGGCGGCGTCTATACCGGCGTTTCGGGCGTCCGCGATGGCAGGTGCGACGATATCGATATCATCGCTGCCGAACAGCCCGCCTTCCCCCGCATGGGGATCGATGCCCGATACCGCGATTCGCGGCGACGCGATCCCGATCCGTTTCAACGCGGCATCAGCCGCCTTCAGGGTCCGGACGATCCGTTCACGGTCGATCATCTCCAGCGCCCGGCGGACGCCGACATGGAGCGTCACATGGGCGATCCGCAAACGGTCAGAGACCAGCATCATGAAAACGTCGTCCGGGTCCGTCCCAGTGCGTTTCGCGACGTAGGACGGGTATCCGTCAAACTCGATCCCGGCCGATTTGATCGACGATTGGGTCTGCGGACAGGCAACGACCGCGTCAACCTCCCCCGCCGTCGCCATATCGATCGCGCGCCCGGCATATTCGAGGATCGCGCGCCCGCAGGCGGCATCGCTCTCGCCCGGTGTCAGAAAATTCACGTTCATCGCGCCGAGATCGACGATGTTCTCCGGCGGCTTCTTGCGCAACGTATGCGCATAGCGCGCCAGCACTTCGATATCGCCGACGATTACCGGATCGCAGAATTCCCGCACACCGCTGTTCAGCGCTGCTTTGAGCGCGATTTCCGGTCCGATGCCGGCGGGATCGCCGATGGCGATGGCGATACGCGGTTTTGTGGTCAAGATCGTGTCCTAGATGGGAATGACGATAAGTGTATCGACCCGGTTGGAATCGCAGACCACGAGGCGACTGCGGAACCGGGCTTCGTTTCCCGATATGACGATCTCATCGATATATTTACCGGTGCAGAATATGGCCATGTTGCCCTCCTGCATGATCCTGACGACCAGAAAAGAAGTCTCGACGTTGAAGATGTCGCCGCTCTGGCCGACGATCCGGGTACCCGATACGATATGGCGATAGCTATGAGGCTCGAACACGTTTGCCTCGCGCAGTGCAAGGATACGGTCCTGCAGCATCCCCTTGCTCGAACAATCCATGATGCCGACAACGCGGCCCTTCTCGTGATTTTCCCGGTTGATGATCCGATAGCTGCAATCGTCGGTGAAAAAATCCGCCCAGGATTCAAGCCGGTCGTCATCGATCGCATGCGCGTACTCGATGATCAGGTCGCTGATAAGCTGTCGCGCATCGCCGGAGACGCTGATGGATCCATCCATGATCAGATTCCCATGCAGTCGCGGTAGCCCTGCCAGAACCCGCGTATGGACACTTCTGTCGCGCGACCTTCGGCACTTGGCGCGATGTCGCGGCCGCCCATCTGGACAATGGTGGATTTCTCCTGATCGCGTTTCGTGCCGCGCTGTATCCAGCCGCCGACAACGCCGTCCTCCATCGAGATTACCCCGCCGGGGCCGATCATGTTGGATTGCTTGATCCGGATATTTCTTTGTTCTTCAGTATCTTCCGGCGTTCCGAACACCCACCATAGCAACTCGCACTCCTCGGGCCCCTTGGGCAGGCACAATCTCAGTGCCAGGGAGTTGCTGATCTGCTGGACGACGAAATTCGGATAGACCGACTGAATTGCCAGCGTGGTGCCGCAGTCGAATTCCCGCCAGCCCTTGACCAGTGTCGGGTCCGCCAGCGTATAGCCGTCCTTCACCGCACGGAGCTTCTTTGAATCGTACTGCGCTTCCTCGGTGTCGGTCTCGGCGATGGAGTAACTGATATGATGCCATCCGCCGTTCGACAGCTTGATACCGCCTTTCATCGACAGCCGGTTGATCCGGAAAGTCGCCTGGAACATATGCAGGATGCTGGCGTGGTACGAATCCCGCACGTTCTCCATATACAGCTTCCAGTTATTCGGCATGTACTGGCTGTATGTGCCCAGCAGGACCATGCCGCGGCCGACCACACGGTCGATATTCTCGACCATTTCAGCGCCGAGCCATTCGGTCAGCGGCGCGACATCGTCCGAGAAAGTCGCAAACACCAGACCGGCATACACCTCGCATTTCAGGCGCTGCATGCCGTTGTCTTCGCGCCTGAAATCTTCGGGCATACCGCCCTGCTTTCCGACGCCCTTGCCGAAAGCGACGCTTTTCAGGTTGCCCTGCAGATCGTAGCGCCAGTTGTGATAGACGCAGGTCAGCTCTTCGGCGTGGCCTTCCTTGGCGATACAAACCAGATTGCCGCGATGGGCACACCGGTTGACGATAACCTGAATCTCTCCCTCAAGGTCGCGCAGGACGATAACCGGGGTGTCGCCGATATAGGTTGTCTGATAATCGCCGGGTTTCGCGATCTCGTCGGCCATGCCGACAAAGCTCCAGATCGGCCCACGGAATATGCGCTGCTGTTCTTCGGCATATATGTCGGGGTCGGTATAAATCCGGATCGGTATCCGGCTGACACCGTCATTGGGCCAGGTCACGAGAGTCTTGATGTCCGTCGCCATTTTATCCGCCTTTTCGGTCTGCTGCGGGCTGTGTATCGTCTGGCAGCCCGACGGTGATGTTAGCACGGGGCCATCTGCCGTCTTCCGACAATAATCTTGCCCGGGCCTTTTATTGGTACTACCATTAGACCATTATGAAGGATCAGGTCAACACCCGCCCCATGCTAACGGTATCTCACCATGGATGATTTCGCCCCCGTCCGCACTGAACGGACGTTCGAGATTATCGCCAACAAGGTGCGCGACCAGATACGGGACGGCAAACTCCGCACGGGCGACAAGCTCCCGCCCGAGCGGGAAATGGCGCAGCAACTCGGCACCAGCCGAAATGCGCTGCGCGAAGCGTTGAGATCCCTCGAACATGCCGGATTGATATCCCTCCATAAAGGCGCCCGCGGCGGGGCTTTTATCACGGATGGCAACCCCAGCGCGGTTGCCCAGTCGATGGAAGACCTGATGCATCTCGGCGGGATAAATCTTGCCAATGTCACCGAAGCACGGCTCTCTATCGAGACTGCCATCGTGGAGATAGCCGCCGCCAAGGGAACGACAGCGGCTTTTGACGCTCTGGACCGGAATATCGACAAGGTAGAGGAACTTACCCAGGCGCGGGATATGGACGCGAAAGCCGCCCTGAACATGGAATTCCACGTATTACTGGCGGAAGCGACGGGGAACCCCGTTCTCGTTCTGATGATGCGCACCCTTATGGACCTGCTCCGGTCGGTTCACCGCCCGATTACCGCCGAAGACACGGTCGATATCATCAGGTCCCGGCGGCGCTTCATGATGTTGCTTCGCAGTCGGCAGTCAACAGCCGCGGCAGCCGAAATGAAAGATCACCTTTCGCGGCTTCACGATCTTTTTTCGCGTATAGAAATACCCGATAGCGGTTGAGGGCCGCTCAACGCTTGAGTAAACTCCGCCCGTCTTTTGCGCAAATTCGCGTGCCACAGCAATCAACCGAAAACGGAATAAATCATGAGTGACGTAACGTTTCACACAGTTGCAAAAACCGGTCAGCTTGACGAAGACGAGGCCATGCAGGTCATTGTCGAAGGCAAGGAAGTCTCGATCATCAATCTCGGCGGCGAATTCTACGCCATGGACGACATCTGCAGCCACGCCTATGCCTCCATGTCAGACGGCTACATTGAAGGCGACTGCATTGAATGCCCCCTGCATGGCGCGCAGTTCAACATCAAAACCGGCAAGGCGGAAACGCCCCCCGCCACGGTCGATCTTGCGACCTATGAAGTCAAAATCGAAGGCGACGATATCCTCGTAGGCCTGCCCAACGGCTGATCCGGGCCCGCCCCATGACCACTGACCAGACATTCGTCATTATCGGCGCCGGCCAGGCCGGCGGCTGGACCGCGAAGACCCTGCGCGACGAGGGGTTCGAAGGCCGCATCGTCGTCATCGGCGACGAGGATTTCGCGCCGCATGAACGCCCGCCGCTATCCAAGGAAGTCCTGCTGGGCGATGCTGAAAAGGACGTCTGTCTGCTCTGGCCGCCGGGTACGCTGGAAGAAGCGGACATCGAACTGCGGCTTGGCGAATCCGTTACCGCGATCGATGCCGATGGACACACCCTGACGCTCGAGAGCGGCGAGACCATCGGCTGGAACAAGCTGATGATCGCGACGGGCGGGCGGGCACGCCCGCTGCCGGTGGACGGAGCGGATCTGGACGGTGTCTACACGCTGCGGACGATCGCGGACGCAGAGGGCATCCGCGCGCGCCTTGTAAGCGGCGCGAACGTGCTGGTCGTGGGTGCCGGCTGGATCGGCCTTGAAGTCGCGGCTGCCGCGCGCAAGAGAGGCGCCAGCGCCACCGTGATCGAACTTGCCGACCGTGTCTGCGCGCGAGCGCTGACGCCGGAGATGTCGGCCTGGGTGCATGCGTTGCATGTGAGACACGGCGTGGACATCCGCCTGTCAGCGGCTTTCGAACGGTTCGAGGGCGACGGCAGGCTCGAACGGGCAATTCTTGGCGACGGGACAGTCATTCCCTGCGATGTTGCCGTCATTGGCATCGGCCTCGTTCCGAATACCAAACTCGCCCAGCAGGCCGGGCTCGCCGTCGATAACGGAATCGTCGTCGACGAATACGGGCAGACCTCACATCCCGATATATTCGCCGCTGGCGACGTGACCAATCACCCCAATCCCCTCCTCGGCCGCCGGGTCCGCCTTGAATCGTGGGAGAACGCTCAGAATCAGGCCATCAACGCTGCGAAAGCGATGCTCGGCACGATGCAGCCATATGCCGAAATTCCCTGGTTCTGGTCCGATCAGTACGATGCGAATATCCAGATGATGGGGCTACCCGAGGACTGGGACGAAACCGTTATCCGCGGAGATCGCGACGCCGGCGAATTCATCGAATTTTATCTGAAAGACGGTGAGATTCAGGGGGCTGCCGCCATCAACAACCCGAGGGACCTGCGCTTCACCCGGCGCATGATGACATCCGGCAAGAAGTTCGATGCCGCTTCGCTCGCGGATCCCGAAATCAAGCTCCAGAAACTCCTCAAGGGCTAGCTCACCCTAGAGCAATCCGAGGGCGCGGAGTTCTTCCGCCATTTCGGCGGGCATGTCGTCGGACTGATCCAGCCCGCCTATGGCGTCGTCAGGCGCATCCCCGGGTTCAAGATAGCGCCACCCCTGAAAGGCCCGCTGGGGACGCGCGCGCACGGGCACCAGTTCCGCATCCAGTATCAGCGCACAGCGCGGCAGGCCCTGATGATTGACCGCCGTATCGATGTCGATGATTCGCTGTCGTGCACGCACGGCGCCCTTGATGACCCAATAGATGGAGCCACCGTCCAGCACCTCCTCGCGGCGGCGCGGTGCCGACCGCGTCAGGATACGCAGAACGGGCGCTTCCCCCGTAGCAACAGCCTCTGTGATCCTCTGTGCCTGACGGTCGGACAAATGCGAAAGGCTGTCTATGCCGACAGCCAGTTTGATCAGATGAACAGTCATCCCTGCAATATTGTCGATCGGGCGCGCCCGGACCAGCGCAAAGGGCGATAAATCTGTGGAAAACAGACACTGCCCGACGATAAAGACCAGGACCCGGATCTCCCGCCGCTCATCCGGATCACCCCTTCCCAGAAGGTATTGGCGATGGAATTGCTTTCTCTCAGACCAGGGCCGTCATCTTGCCAGCGCCTCTTCAGGCGACATTTCGGCAGCAGCCTTTGCAGCGGCTACCGCAACGTCTGAACGCCGTTCGCTGATACCATCTGGCGGCCCCAAATCCTGCCTCCGCCGGTCGGGCCCGAAATAGTTTTCATTTTTGATAAACGGCCGGGGATGCTCGGTAATCGTGATCAGCCGGGCCAGCAGCGATTTGGCAGATACCGGCTTCGTCAGGAAATCGTTGACGCCGCAGTCCCGGGCTTCCCGCACCAGGGTCGAGTCTGAATGTCCCGACAGCATGATAATGGGCAGATACCGAATTGTGTCGACCGAAGAATGACGAAGCGTTTTGACCAGGGTCGTCCCATCCATGGGTTCCATGTGCCAGTCAGTAATCAGAATATCGGGCTCAAACGCGCCTATCTCCGCAAGAGCGGCTTCGCCATCCCCCACTTCCTTCAATTTCTTGATGCGGAGCGAGCGCAGGATGGAAGTCAGCAACGTCCGCATGTGACGGTTGTCATCGACGACCATCACACCGAGCTGCGCAAAACTTTCGGGCACCAATGCCATTTTCTTTCCCGCCCGTCAGATGGGATGGGACTGCTCCGCCGAATCCGGCGAACGTCGTACTTGCGTAGTACACGGCAGGTCTTAAATCCGGGTTAATCGGTGGCCCTAGGGGCGGGAAAAGCGCCACTTTTCATCGCGAGAAGGACGGTTTCAGATCAGGAACCAGGTTCCCAGTCCCAGAAACGCGAGAAACGCGACGACGTCGGTGACCGTCGTCAGAAAGACGCCGGAGGCGATTGCCGGATCGAACCGGGTCCGCGACAGGCCGAGCGGTATTGCGGCGCCGGCGAGGCCCGCAATAATCATGGTAATAATCATTGCCGCCGCCATTACCGCGCCGATTCCCACACTGCCCGACCAGATAAATGCGATCACACCGATTATCAGCGCGAACAGCAATCCGTTGAAGGTCCCGACCAGTACTTCCTTTGACATAACCCGAAAGGCATTGGCAGTCGTCAGTTCCTTCATGGCGATGGCGCGGACGGCAACCGTCAGCGTCTGCGTGCCGGCATTGCCGCCCATGGACGCCGCAATCGGCATCAGGACGGCAAGCATCACGACCTGTTCCAGCGTTCCCTGGAACAAACCAATGACCACCGACGCGAGAACCGCCGTGACCAGATTGACGAAGAGCCACATAAAACGCGCCCTGCCGGTATCGATAACCGCCGCATAAAGATCGTCTTCCTGCACGCCGCCGAGACGCATGATGTCTTCCTCGGCTTCCTGATGAATAACGTCGACGATATCGTCGATCGTGATCACACCGATGAGACGTTCCGACTCGTCGACGACCGGCGCAGAGACCAGGTTCTGCTGCGCAAAGACATAGGCGACTTCTTCCTGGTCCATCTTCACCGGAACGGACACGAACTCGTCGATCATGATGTCGCGCACCTTGACCGGCCGTTTGGCGCGAAGAACCCGGTTCAGGGCCACATAGCCGATCAGCCTGTGGCGCGGGTCGACAACGAATACGTCATAGAAATCGTCCGGCAGATCGTCGCTTTCGCGCAGAAAATCGATCACTTCACCGACGCTCCAGAACGCCGGGACTGCGACGAATTCCCGCTGCATGAGGCGGCCGGCACTTTCCTCCGGGAAAGCGAGGCCTTCCTCGAGCATCGACCGTAGCGCAAAGGAAATCGCATGCAGGACCCGCCGCTGCTTGGTCTCTTCCAGCGCGGAAATCAGGTTTAGGGCATCATCGGAATCGAGAGCCGCTATGGCTTTTGCGATGGTCTCGGTTCCGAGCTGTTCGGCGACTTCATCGCGAACGGTTTCGTCCAGCTCGGCGAGAATCTCGGGATCGAACTTCGGCCGGAGTAATTCGACAAGCTGGGTCCGCATCGGACCGCGCAGCATTTCGATAAGATCGGCGATTTCGGCAGGGTGCAGCGGTTCGACAATTTCATGGATCGCAGCGCCATCGTCGGAATCGAGGGCCATGATGGCATCCCGGATGACATCCGGGTTAAGGCCGAGCAAATCCGATGCCTGAACCGGCAGGACATCCTCGCCAACCTCTATTTCGGCTGCAGTCTCCGCCATGTTCATCTTCTTTCAGTCTGCGGCTTGAGTTATAGGACCTATATGATACCGGCAGACGTTAAAAACAAACCAGGCCCGCTGGATAGCCGGCGGGCCTGGGTTAATCTGGTGCGGTCGAGAAGACTCGAACTTCCACGGGATCTCTCCCACAGCGACCTCAACGCTGCGCGTCTACCAATTCCGCCACGACCGCAATCTGATTAAACATTCCGAATTTCTTGCTTTTTCAAGGCGATGTGACATACCAAATTGGAGATACGACTGCAAGGGCACTGCAACAATGAATACCCTGGCGCCGGTAGATTGGCGCATTTCCGACGATTTGACCGACTATCCCGAGGCCGTTTCAGAGATGGAAGCGCGGGTTGCCGGCATTTCGTCGGGTGACGCGGTCGAGCAGGTCTGGCTGGTACAACACCCCCCCCTCTATACCGCCGGGACAAGTGCCGATGACGACGACCTGCTCGATGCCGGTAAATTCCCCGTTTTCCGCGCGGGACGGGGCGGCGAGTTCACCTATCACGGACCGGGCCAAAGGGTCGGATACGTGATGCTGGATATCGATCAACGCGGACGCGATATACGACGCTACGTGCGCGACCTCGAAGAATGGATGATTGTCACCCTTGCGGCCTTCGGCGTGGACGGAGAACGTCGGGACGGCCGCGTTGGTATCTGGGTCGACCGGGGCCGGCATGGCGGTTCTCCCGGCAAGGAAGATAAGATCGCCGCGATCGGCGTGCGACTTCGGCGCTGGGTCAGCTTCCACGGGGTATCGCTCAATATCTGTCCCGATCTCAGCCATTATGACGGGATCGTTCCCTGCGGCATCAGCCAGCACGGCGTGACCTCTCTCCGCGACCTTGGCATAGATGTGACGGTCGCCGAGGTCGATGTGGCGCTGAGGGACTCATTTGAAAGCGTATTCGGACGATCGACCGTTATTTCGACGCCCGCATAGCAAAGCCGTCATCCGGAGGATCGCACGGCTCAACCAGGATCTCTTTGACGTCCGCGCGCCGGGGACCCGTGTAGCAGGCTTGCACCATTTCATCGACGGCGGCCTCGTAGCCGCTGAAAACCGCCTCGACGGTGCCGTCGGACAGATTGCGCACCCATCCGTTGAGGCCCAGCGCTGTTGCTCCCTTTTCTGTCCAGGCCCTGTACCAGACCCCCTGGACGTGACCGGAAATAATCACCCGGACGGACTTCAATGGACTGCCCTGCACAGGCGAAGGTACCGGTCCGCCGCCGTAATATCGTCCAGCAGTCCGGCACGGCGCTTTGTCGTTTCCGGATCCTCGCCCCAATTCTCTATCTGGAATGTCTCATCCATCAGCGATAACTCCCATGCGGACGCCCCATCTATCCGGCCATCGGCCACCGCCAGCCCGAGAACGACCGAGCCGCATGCAGAGGTAACCAGATGCAAACCTGCCAGAGAAAAGGCGTCAAATGACTCAACGACTGTCACCACAGCCTTCATCGAGTCCGCGCTTTGCGCGACCGGCAGCAGGCCTGTGGTCGTGTTGAGGGCAATTCCGTAGCGATCGGCCACCCAGGACACCATCGGCCCCCACCCCGCTTCCTGGCGTTCCGCAAGCGGAACAGGTTCGGCGGCGCGGTAACATACCAGGTCCGTATCGGCAAAACCTGCAACCTCGCCGACAACGGCATCCCTGTGTTCGGCGACCCGGTCGATTGCGCTGTTCGCAAGCCGCGTCAGCCGCATTTTATAGGTATCGATTTCTTCCGGCTGTTCATCCCACTCATCCGCGACGGCTTCCGCCAGCGAACGGTTTGGCAACATAAGGGGCTTCTTTGCCGGGGTCTTAACGGGGCGGTTGTCGAGCCGGACCGAAAAGCCGTTTCCCTCCTCGGCGATGCCGACGGATTTGTAAAACCTTTTCACGCCTCGAACCCGCCATTGGTCAGCCCTTCGATAATATCGTGCAGGTCCTCAAAGGCGTCTGTGACGTGATGCGCGCCGGCGCCGTGCAGTTCCTCCGCGGGATGGACGCCCCAGGTCACGCCAACCGCGCCCGTGCCGGCGTTGCGCGCGGTGAGGACGTCATAGGTCGTATCGCCGATCATCACTGTATCCTCACGCTCGACACCCGCCTCACGCATCGCCTCGTTGAGCAGAAAGGGATTTGGTTTTCCCGGTCCCTGATCCGCAGTCTTCACCGACACGAAACGTCCCGCAAGGCCGGCATTGTCGATCAGGTCCTGAAAACGCCGGTTGGAACGGCTTGTGACGATCGCCAGAACGTAGCCATTGGCTTCCAGCCGGTCGAGAACGTCGATCGCACCCGGAAAGATCGTTTCCGGCGGGCGCTCGGGCGCGGCGCGCTCTCCGCGGGCGATCTCGGCGTGATATTCCTTGATCATCGCGACTTCGCGCTCGCCCGCGCCCGGGTTCAGAATCTCGATGCTCTGTTCCCACGGGAGACCGATAATATTGCGTATCTGGTCCGGCGTTACCTCGGGAAAGCCCAGCGCCTCCCAGCAGGCGGTCACGCCGACCACGATCGACGGGATGCTGTTCAGCAGCGTGCCATCGAGATCGAACGCGGCCAGCTTCAGTCTGTCACTCATTTACTTGGATTCTCTCATGCTTGGATCGAAACCCAGGAACTCCCAGGTCTTTCTCATCTCCTTCGGCAGCGGTGCCGTTATCGTCAGATCGCCTCCGGACGGCTGCGGAAAGGTGATCTCCCGCGCGTGGAGGTGCAGCTTGTCGGAACGGGGCACGCCGTCGAGACGTGAGTCTGCACCGCCGTACTTGCCATCGCCCAGGATGGGGGTTCCGATCGCCGCGCAATGAACGCGCAGCTGATGGGTACGCCCGGTATGCGGATGCAGGGCCAGCCACGCGGCCCTTCGCGCGGCATTCTCGATCACTTCGTAATCGGTCGTCGCAGATTTTCCGGCCTCGAGGTCGACGACCATTAATTCACGTCCCTGATTGTCCGCCTGTTTCGCCAGCGGCGCATCGATCATCCCCTCGCGGGGACGGGGCACGCCGGCGACCAGCGCCCAATACGTTTTCTTCGCGCGCCTGCTATGAAAGACCTCACCAAGTCTTGCGGCAATATCCGCCCGGCGGGCGACCAGCAAAACGCCACTTGTATCACGGTCCAGCCGGTGGACGAGTTTGGGTCGTCCGTCACCCTCGTTCGCCAGCGCGCCCAGCAATCCATCAATGTGACGGGCCACCTTCCGCCCGCCCTGCACGGCAATCCCGGGAGGCTTGTTCAGGGCGATGATATCGTCATCGGAATACAGCACGAGAGACCTTATCCAGGCGGCATCTTCCGGGCTGACGTCAGCCCGGTCTGCCGGGCGCGCTGCCCGGTCTTCTTCCGGCATAGGGGGAATTCTGATGGCCTGACCTTCCACCAACCGCGTCGATGCCTTTACCCGGCCGCCGTCTACCCTTATCTGGCCTGTCCGGAGCATCTTTTCCAGACGGCCGTGTTTCAATGCCGGGAAATGCCGCCTGAACCAGCGATCGACCCGGATATCGGACTCGTTCTGGCCGACGTGCCGCGTTTCGACATTGCTCATGTAACCACCATCCGCGTGAGACGCATCCCGGCAAACAATCCACCGACCGAGAGTGCCACTGTCCCTATCAAATAGAGGGCAGCCAGCGAAAGCCGCCCCCTCTCGATGAGCAGGACGACATCAAGCGAGAATGCGGAAAATGTTGTGAATCCGCCAAGGACCCCGACGACGATAAAGGCGCGCAGCTCAGGAGACGGCGACCAGGAGAATGTCATCACCGCGACGAGGACCCCGAGGATGAACGAGCCGATGACATTCACCGAAAATGTCCCCCACGGGAAATGACCGCTGCCGAGATGCGTTGCGGCGACGCCGATCCCGTATCGGCAGGAAGCCCCGAGGGCGCCGCCAAGCGCGACAATTAGAAGTGTTTTCATCGTTGATCAGCACTCATCGGAGGAGACACGGTCGCGCAGTTTCTGCCAGTATTCCAGACGCTTCTTTACATCACGTTCGAAGCCTCTGTCAGCAGGCTGATAGAATCCGGCGCGGGCCATTTCGTCGGGAAAGTAGTTCTGGCCGGAGAATCCCTCTGCGGTGTCGTGGTCGTATTTGTATCCGTCGCCGTAGCCGAGATCTTTCATCAGCGAAGTCGGCGCATTCAGGATGTGTTTCGGCGGCGCCAGTGACCCGGTGTCCGACGCCGATTTTTTCGCCCGGGAGAGCGCCCGGTAGACGGCGTTCGATTTCGGCGCCGTCGCGAGATACAGCACGCATTGCGCGATCGCAAGCTCGCCCTCCGGGGAGCCTATCCGCTCGTAAGCCTCCCAGGCTGCGAGGGATTGCGGCAATGCATCCGGATCGGCAAGCCCGATATCCTCAACCGCGAACCGTGTCAGACGACGCGCTATGTAGCGTGGGTCTTCCCCGCCGGTCAGCATGCGGGCCAGCCAGTAGAGCGCCGCATCCGCATCGGAGCCGCGCAATGATTTATGCAGCGCGCTTATCAGGTTGTAATGGGCTTCCTGAGACTTGTCATATAGAGGCGCCCGTTTCTGAATCGCTTTTGTCAGATCGGTGACATCCAGCGTATGGTCCGGATCCAGCGAGACGATTTCTTCGGCGAGGTTCAGCAGGTATCTGCCGTCGCCGTCCGCCATCGCGCAAACCGCGCTTCGGGCGTCCGCGGTCAGCGGCAACACCCTGCCGATCACGGCCTCCGCCCGCGCAAGCAGCGCTTCCAGCGCGTCATGACCAAGCCGGTTGAGCACGAACACCTGACTGCGGGACAGAAGCGCGCCGTTGAGCTCAAAAGAAGGATTCTCCGTTGTCGCGCCTACCAGAATTACGGTCCCGTCTTCGACATATGGCAGAAAGCCGTCCTGCTGGGCCCTGTTGAACCGGTGTATCTCATCCACGAATAGCAGGGTTCCCTGCCCGCCGACGCGCCTTTCCTTTGCCCGCTCAAAGACCTTGCGCAGATCCGCGACGCCCGAGAAAACGGCGGATAGCGGTTCGAAATGTAGATTGGTTCGTCCCGCCAGAAGACGCGCAATCGTGGTTTTCCCCGTGCCCGGCGGTCCCCAGAGTATCATGGAGGTCAGCCGCCCATCTCTGGTCATACGACCGAGCGGGGCGTCCGCCCCCAGCAAGTGGTCCTGGCCGAGGACGTCTCCGAGAGATGCCGGCCGCAATATATCCGCAAGCGGCCGCGGCGCATCCGTCTCAAAAAGGCTGCCGGTGCCTGCGGCCATTCGGCTAGCCCCGGATAACCAGTTGAAGCGTGCGGCCGCCGCGAACGATTTCAATACGCCAGTTCGAGTACCCCCGCCTCACCATCTCCCTCAACTTGGAAACAGAGTCAATTTCAGTCCCGTTCAGCCGAAGCAGGATATCGCCCGGCTCCAGACCGATCCGGTCAGCGGGCGAGCCACGCTTGACGCGCATCACCACAACCCCGGAATCATCCGTATCAAACGAGATTTCCTCCGCAAGAGCAGGCGAAAGATTGGCGACCTCGGCGCCTGCATAAGGATTCGCGCCGGTGATCAGCGACAAATCCCGCGGCGGGACTTCAGGCGCCACGATAAGCGGTACCGAGAGACGAACGCGTTTCCCGCGGCGCATGACGGAAAACGTTGCTTCCGACCCGACGCTGAGGGTAGCGATCCGGAACTTCAGGATGTTGGCGTCAGCGACTTCCTTGTCATTTACCGCAACGACGACGTCGCCCACCCTGAGCCCGGCCTTTGCCGCCGGACCATCCGGATGGACAGAATTGATCAGGACACCGGACGGACGCGGCAAACCGAGAGAACGCGCGATATCCGAATCAACCGTCTGGCCACGGGCACCAAGCCAGGGACGTACTACCCGCCCGCCTGAAACCGCGCTCTCTATGACCGTTGCGACCATATTCGACGGGATGGCAAATCCGATCCCGTTGGATCCCCCGCCCCGAGAATAAATGGCAGTATTGATGCCTACCAATCCGCCATCCATCGTGATCAGCGCGCCACCTGAATTGCCCGGGTTGATCGCCGCATCTGTCTGAATAAAGAATCCGAAATCGCTGACCCCGCGCGCAGTCCGCGCCAGCGCCGATACGATTCCGCTTGTAACGGTCTGCCCGACACCGAAAGGATTCCCGATCGCGAGGACGAGGTCTCCCACTTCGAGCGTGTCTGAATCATGCAATCTGAGGAACGGCAGTTTCTCGTTATCTGCTTTGATACGAAGCACGGCGAGGTCCGTTCCTTCATCCCGCGTCACCACCTCCGCTTCGAACTCCCGCCGGTCTGTGAGCACGACGGTTATCTCGTCGGCCTGGTCAATCACATGATTGTTCGTGACCACCAGGCCGTCGGCGCTGACAATCACCCCGGATCCGAGAGAATTCTGGACCCGCTGGCTCTGTCGACTGCCGGGTGGGAACTGATCGCCGAAAAACCGGCGAAAGAACGGATCGTTAAAAAGGGGCGATATTTGCCGCGCCCTGACAATGCGTCGGGTATAGATATTGACCACGGCGGGCGCCGCCGCCTTCACCAGAGGCGCAAAAGAAAGGCTGATTTCGGTACGCGAATCCGGGACACGCTTTTCTGCCGCGCCCGCAGACAGAGCGAATCCGATGATCGCTGCGCCCATAATCGCGGCGCAAACCTGGCGGGAAAGAGTTATCTTCATCACCTCAGTTTACCATCTACCAGGATACGTTGTTCAAACGAAAAAGGTTCAAACGAAAAAGGGCGGCCCCAAGGCCGCCCCATATTTCTGCAAACAGGACAGGACTCAGGCCATCACTTCCTGCTCGTCATCCTCACGGATCTCAACCGGACCGGAATCCTGGCCCTTGGCGTCCGGATCGCGGTCAACCAGTTCGATGATCGCCATCGGAGCGGAATCGCCGTAGCGGAAGCCTGCCCGAAGAACCCGCGTGTACCCGCCGGGGCGGTCCTTGTAGCGCTCCGCGAGCGACGAAAACAGCTTGTCAGCCAGCTCTTTGTCGCCATGCAGGCGCGAAATTGCTATACGGCGGGCGTGAAGATCGCCCCGCTTGCCGAGCGTGATAAGACGATCGACAATCCCGCGCAGTTCCTTTGCCTTCGGCAGCGTCGTCTTGATCTGCTCGTGCTTGATCAGGGCCGCTGCCATATTGCCGAACAGCGCCTTGCGGTGCGAACTGGTTCGATTGAGCTTTCTGCCGCTCATACGATGGCGCATTGTACTTTCCTTTTCTTCTCTTGCTGTCCGGTGCCCTAGTAGGGCTCTTCCAGACGCTTCGCCATGTCCTCGATGTTCTCAGGAGGCCATTCGGTGATTTCCATACCGAGATTGAGACCCATCGTCGTCAGGACCTCTTTGATCTCGTTGAGCGATTTCCGCCCGAAATTCGGTGTGCGGAGCATTTCCTGTTCGGTCTTCTGAACCAGGTCGCCGATGTAGATGATGTTGTCGTTCTTCAGGCAGTTGGCCGACCGAACGGACAGCTCAAGCTCGTCGACCTTGCGAAGAAGGTTACGGTTGAAAGCGGGTTCCGCCGTTTCGACCGTTTCCTGAATCGCGCGCGGCTCTTCGAAGTTGATGAACATCTGGAGCTGGTCCTGAAGGATGCGGGCCGCCAGGGCGACAGCATCTTCCGGCGAAATCGTGCCGTCGGTTTCAACTTCCATGATCAGCTTGTCATAGTCGGTACGCTGCCCGACACGGGCGTTTTCGACCCGGTAAGCCACCCGCCGCACCGGACTGAACACGGCATCTACCGGCACCAGACCGATCGGGGAATCTTCCGCACGGTTATCGGCAGCCGGGACATAGCCCTTGCCGGTATCGACGGTCAGTTCCATGGAGATCTTTGCGCCATCATCCAGCGTGCAGATCACGACGTCGGGATCGATGATCTCGATGTCGTGCGTCGCCTCGATCATGCCGGCGGTGATCTCGCCCGGCCCCGTCGCCGCAAGCGTGATCCGCTTGGGTCCTTCGCCATGCATGCGAAGCGCCAGCGACTTGATGTTCAGGACAATATCGGTGACGTCTTCGCGAACGCCCGGGATGGACGAGAATTCATGAAGAACCTCGTCAATCTGGACAGCCGTGACGGCCGCGCCCTGCAGAGAGGACAAAAGGATACGACGAAGCGAATTACCGAGGGTCGTCGCGAAACCGCGTTCAAGCGGCTCCGCCGTGATGACCGCGAAACGGGAAGCTTCTTCACCAGATTCGATATCAAGCTTCGAAGGCTTGATTAGTTCCTGCCAATTCCTGTGAATGACCGTCATACCGTTATCCTTCAGCGGCATTCGCCGCACTGTGTTTAATCTTCTATCCGGCCGCAATCGGCCGGGATCGCAGTACCGCCCTAGACGCGCCGGCGTTTGCGAGGCCGGCAGCCATTGTGGGGAATGGGTGTAACGTCACGGATCGCCGTGATCGTAAAGCCCACCGCCTGCAACGCGCGGAGAGCCGATTCACGCCCGGAACCGGGGCCTTTCACCTCTACTTCCAGCGTTTTTACACCGTGATCCTGGGCCTTCTTGCCCGCATCCTCGGCTGCCATCTGGGCTGCATAAGGGGTCGATTTACGCGATCCCTTGAAGCCCTGGGCACCGGCGGACGACCAGGCGATCGAGTTGCCCTGGGCGTCGGTGATGGTGATCATCGTGTTGTTGAACGTTGAGTTCACGTGCGCAACACCTGAGGTGATATTCTTGCGCTCGCGTTTACGGACGCGTGCTGTTGCTTGTCTGGCCATGTTCTTTTCCTTTTAACCGGCTATTTCTTTTTGCCGGTAATGGGCCGTGCTTTGCCCTTGCGTGTCCGCGCATTCGTGTGCGTCCGCTGCCCGCGAACCGGAAGACCGCGACGATGGCGCAGCCCGCGATAACAACCCATATCCATCAAACGCTTGATGTTCATCGCCGTTTCGCGGCGAAGATCGCCCTCGATCGTAAAGTCGCGGTCCAGAACGTCGCGGATACGCGACAATTCGTCATCGCCGAGATCGTTTGCACGGACATCCCAGGCGACATTTGCCGCCTCGCAGATTTTAACCGCAGAGGTACGACCGACGCCGTAAATGTAGGTGAGCGCGATGGCCACCGGTTTGTTTGGCAGGTTTACACCCGATATGCGAGCCACTACGCCTTCTCCTTAGCGTTCAAGTCTTTGAAATCATGTAAAATATCCCGGTCGGCTCTTCAAGCCGAAGGGCCGGGAGTATAGGGGCAAAAAGCGTCAAGTCAACCATTCACCCCGCCTCCAGAACGGCTTCGATCTGACGCGTTACTTCGTCGATTTCGGCCATTCCGTCAACGCCCGCGAGGACGCCTTTTCCGTCATAATACGGCAACAACGGAGCTGTCTGCGTATGATACGCCGCCAGCCGCGATGTCACGGTTTCCGCATTATCGTCCTTACGCCGGCTGAATTCGGTCGATCCGCAGTTATCGCAGACCCCTTCCTTAGCCGGTTTCTGAAATTCATCGTGATATCCCGCGCCGCATTTGGCGCAGCTGTATCTGCCGGTGATCCGCTCCACGAGCGCTTCATCCTCGACCTGCATCTCAACCACGTGGTCCAGCGCCAGTCCCATATCGGCAAGCATCTCGTCCAGCGCCTCGGCCTGGGCAGTGGTACGCGGAAAGCCGTCGAGAATAAAACCGTTCGCACAATCGGGCTGCTGGATCCGGTCCTTGATCATCGCGATCATGATGTCGTCGGAGACCAGTCCGCCCTGCTCCATTATGGACTTGACCTGCTTGCCGATTTCACTGCCGGACGCGACGGCTGCACGGAGCATGTCGCCCGTCGACAGCTGTATCAGGCCGCGGCCGTCCTCGAGACGTTTCGCCTGCGTGCCTTTGCCGGCGCCGGGCGGGCCGAGAAGAATCAGGTTCATCCCCTGCGCCCCTTCAAACGGGACTTCTTGACCAGCCCTTCATACTGATGGGCAATAAGATGCGATTGCACCTGGGCGACGGTGTCCATCGTGACCGTGACCACAATCAGCAGACTGGTGCCGCCGAAATAGAATGGCACGCCGTATTGGGAAATCAGGATCTCCGGCATGATACTGATCGCTGTCAGGTAGGCCGCGCCCACGACCGTCAGCCGGGTCAGGATAAAATCCAGGTATTCGGCGGTGTTTTTACCCGGACGGATACCAGGAACGAATCCGCCATACTTTTTCAGGTTGTCCGCCGTCTCGGTCGGATTGAACACGACCGAGGTGTAGAAGAAGGCAAAGAAGATAATCAACCCCGCGTACAGGGCGAGATAAAGCGGCTGCCCCCGCCCGAGGCTGGCGGTTATGGCGCCAAGCCATTCCGGTCCGGAGTTCGCCGAAAAATTCGCGATCGTAATCGGCAGCAACAGCAGCGAACTGGCGAAAATCGGCGGGATGACGCCGGCGGTATTGACCTTCAGCGGTATATGAGAGTTCTCGCCGCCAAACATTTTATTGCCCTGCTGGCGCTTGGGGTACTGAACCAGAACCCTTCGTTGCGCGCGTTCCACGAACACGATGAAGGTGATGACCGCGACCGCCATGATCAGCAGGAACATGATGAACAGAGCGGAGAGCGCACCGGTCCGTCCGAGTTCGAGCGTTCCGACCAGCGACGCCGGCATTTCCGCGACGATACCGGCAAAAATGATAAGCGAGATGCCGTTGCCGACCCCGCGCGCCGTAATCTGCTCACCCAGCCACATCAGGAACATCGTCCCGCCCACGAGGGTGATGACCGTGGTCGCCCGGAAGAAGGCGCCCGGATCCGAGACGGCCGCGCCCTGCGAGCCGGTCATGCCTTCAAGACCGACCGAAATACCGTATGCCTGCGCTGTCGCGAGGATAACGGTGCCATAGCGCGTATACTGATTGAGCTTCTTGCGCCCGACTTCGCCTTCTTTCTTCAGGCCCTCGAAGTGAGGATGAATTGCCTGGAGCAGCTGCATGATAATCGATGCCGAGATATAGGGCATGATATTCAGCGCGAAAATCGTCATCCGGCCGAAGGCGCCGCCGGCGAACATGTCGAACATGCCAAGGATACCGCCGGCCTGCTGCTGGAAGATATCCTGCAGAATCGACGGATCGATCCCCGGAAGGGGGATCCAGGTACCGAGCCGATAGACGATGAGCGCACCCAGTGTGAACCAGATGCGCTTCTTCAGCTCGGTCGCCTTCGCAAAGTTCGAAAAGTTAATCTGCGAGGCAAGTTGTTCGGCGGCTGACGCCATAAACTATTCCTTACCCGACTCCTGAGCGCCGCCCCCGGCTTTCTCGCCTTTTGCCTTCCTCGGCGTCGCTGTGGTCGGTTTAACGACTGTCTTGACGGTGACGCTGCCACCGGCTTTTTCGACAGCCTCGATCGCACCTTTCGACGCGCCCGAGACATCCAGGGTTAATTTGGCGCTGAGTTCTCCCTTTGCAAGGATGCGAACGCCATCTCGCACAGATTTGATCACACCGGCCTCGACCAGCGCCGCTTCCGTCACCGGCTTGCCGGCGTCGAGCTTGCCCGCATCAACGGCCTGCTGCAGACGGCCAAGATTCACGATCCGGTAGTTCTTCCGGAAAATGTTCGTGAAGCCGCCCTTCGGCAAACGCCGATACAGCGGCATCTGACCGCCTTCAAATCCGAGAAGCGAGACGCCGCTGCGCGATTTCTGGCCTTTATGTCCACGCGCTGCCGTCTTGCCGGTGCCCGAACCGATACCCCGGCCGACGCGTTTGCGGGGCGCGCGCGCACCTTGGTTATCGGAAATTTCATTCAATCGCATTTGTCTTACTCCTGCAGGCGCACAATGTTGTACAGCCGCGTTCACATTCCCCGTCGCCGGACAATCAGGCCGCTAAATGCCTAATCTTCGACGCGGACGAGATGTTTCACCTTGTTGATCATTCCGCGCACTGAAGGGGTATCCTCCAGCTCGCTGGTACGATGCATCTTGTTCAGACCGAGACCGACCAGCGTTGCGCGCTGATCCTTCGGGCGTCCGATGGGGCTGCCGATCTGCGTAATCCGGATCGTATTTTTGCTAACGTCTACCATTTATCAGGCCTCCACCTGCTCCTCGCCGCGGCGGCTGACGATTTCGCCCACCTTCCGGCCACGCCGGGATGCCACCATGCGAGGGGATTGAAGGTGCGACAGAGCGTCAAACGTCGCTTTGATCATGTTATGCGGGTTCTGGGTGCCGATCGACTTGGCCACCACATCCTGAAGACCGAGCGTCTCGAAGATCGCGCGCATAGGGCCACCCGCGATGATGCCCGTTCCGGGAGGCGCCGCACGCAGCACGACCCTGCCGGCGCCGTAGCGACCGAGCACATCGTGATGCAGCGTACGGCCTTCGCGCAACGGAACACGGATCATGTTCTTCTTGGCCTGCTCCGTGCCCTTGCGGATCGCTTCCGGCACTTCGCGCGCCTTGCCCGACCCGAAGCCAACGCGGCCTTTCTGGTCGCCAACGACGACCAGGGCGGCGAAGCCGAACCGGCGTCCGCCCTTCACGACCTTGGCTGTACGATTGATATCGACAAGCTTGTCGATAATGTCGGTCTGCTCCTGACGTTCAGGCCTGTTGTCGCGTCTCGGATTCCGTGCCATGCGATGCTCTCCTAAAATTCCAGCCCGCCTTCGCGGGCGGCATCGGCCAGCGCTTTCACGCGGCCGTGATAGAGATAGGGCCCGCGATCGAACACTACCGATTTGATTCCTTTTTCAGACGCACGCTGCGCAACCAGTTTACCGACCTCGGTGGCCGCGTTCTGGCTGGCGCCGCTTGTCACGTCTTTCTCGATGCTCGAAGCAGCGGCGACCGTCACACCGGTCGCGTCATCGATGACCTGAGCATAGATGTATTTGTTCGAACGGAACACGGACAAGCGCGGACGTCCATTCGCCTTCCGCTTTACCTGCTTCCGGACCCGCGCCCGGCGCCGTTTCTCGAGACTCGCTGTATTCGCCATGACTATTTCTTCTTACCTTCTTTGCGGATGATAATTTCATCTGCATATCGTACGCCCTTGCCCTTGTAGGGTTCGGGTTTGCGATAGCCACGGATTTCCGCGGCCACCTGGCCGACGACCTGGTTGTTCGAACCGGAGATCACGATCTCCGTCTGGTTCGGCACATCGACGCTGATCCCTTCCGGAAGCGGATAGCGGATTTCGTGGCTGTGACCGAGCTGAAGGACCAACTCCTTGCCCTGCATCGCCGCACGATAACCGACACCCGTGATCAGGAGCCGTTTGGTGAATCCATCGGATACACCCGTGACAAGGTTGCTCAACAGGCTGCGGGTCGTGCCCCACATCATGCGGGCGCGTTTTCCGTCATTCGCGGGCTTGACCCAAACCAGGTTGTCTTCACGGGAGATTTCGACATCATCCACAACCTGCATGGACAATTCGCCCAATTTACCTTTCGCGGTGATCTGCCCTGCGGCGATCACAACATCTACCCCACTGGGAACTTCAACCGGCACCATTCCGACGCGTGACATAATATTGCTCCTGCGTCCCTAAAAGACTTCGCAGATTACCTCGCCGCCGACATTGGCAGCGCGGGCTTCGTTATCAGACATGACACCCTGGGGTGTCGACAGGATCGAGATTCCGAGGCCGTTATACACCGACGGGAGATCCTTGATCTTCGAATAGACACGACGGCCGGGCTTCGATACCCGCTGGATATGCCGGATAACCGGCGCGCCTTCGTGGTATTTCAGTTCCACACGCAACTGGTTCAGACCATCGCGAAACTCTTCGGTCTCGTAACCGCGAATATAGCCTTCGCGCTTGAGAACTTCGAGCACGCTTGCCCGGAGCTTCGAACTCGGCGCGGTCACGGCGCTTTTATTTGCCCGTTGTCCGTTACGGATACGGGTCAAAAGATCGCCGACGGGATCAGTCATTGTCATCGTTGTGTTCCCCTACCAGCTCGACTTGACCATACCGGGGATATGCCCGGAGGAGGCCAGATCACGAAGTGAGATTCGCGACATTTTGAACTTCTTGTAGACGCCACGCGGACGACCGGTGATTTCGCAACGGCTCTGGATCCGGACCTTTGCGGAATTGCGCGGCAACTCCGCGAGTTTCAACCGGGCCTGGAACTGCTGTTCCATCGGAAGGTCGCGGTTATTCGCGATCGCCTTCAGGCGTTCGCGCTTCCCGTTAAACTTCTTGGCCATGCGGCGACGTTTTTCGTTACGTTCAATGGCGCTTTTCTTTGCCATGTCTTCCTCCCAATCCCGTTAGACAGCAAACGGGAAATTGAAACCCTTGAGCAAGGCACGTGCCTGCTCATCGTCGGGTGCCGTCGTACAAACGACGATGTCCATACCCCGGAATTCATCGACTGTGTCGTAATCGATTTCCGGGAAAATGATCTGCTCTGTGATGCCCGTGGCGTAGTTGCCACGACCATCGAAACTCTTGTCCGACAGCCCGCGGAAGTCGCGAACGCGCGGCAGCGCGATGTTGACCAGGCGATCGACGAATTCGTACATCCGCTCGCGCCGCAGCGTCACCTTGACACCGATCGGCATACCTTCGCGAAGCTTGAACGTCGCGACGGACTTGCGCGCGCGGATAATGACAGGCTTCTGACCCGCTATAACCGTCATGTCGCGGGCGGCATTATCGACCTTTTTGGAGTCGTTGACCGCACCGCCAACGCCCATGTTCAGGACAACCTTGTCCAGCCGCGGGATCTGCATCGGATTCGAGTACCCGAACTGCTCCTGCATGGCAGGCCGGATTTCCGATGCGTAGAATTCTTGTAGACGCGTTCCCATCATCGGCTCCTTAATCGATCACTTCGCCGGACCGCTTCGCAAAGCGGACCTTGCGGCCATCTTCAAGCGAACGGAAACCGACGCGCGTCGCTTGACCGCCATCGGGATCGATCAGCGCCACATTGGACACGTGGATCGACGCTTCCTTCTCGACGATACCGCCCTGCTGGGTCTGGGTCTGACGCTCATGGCGTTTCACCATGTGCACTCCCTGAACCAGGACACGATTATCATCGGCCATCACTTTGAGCACGTTGCCCTTTTTACCTTTGTCACGACCTGAGATGACAATCACCTCGTCGCCTTTTCTGATTCGCGCAGCCATTTACTTGCTCCGATTCCCCCGCCTACAGAACTTCTGGGGCGAGAGAAATTATCTTCATGTATCTCCGGGCTCGCAGTTCGCGGGTCACCGGTCCGAAAATTCGTGTACCGATCGGTTCGTTCGCATTGTTCAGCAGCACAGCCGCATTACGATCGAACCGAATGCTCGTGCCGTCGGCGCGGCGGATTTCCTTGGACGTCCGAACGATAACGGCACGATGCACATCACCCTTCTTCACACGTCCGCGCGGAATAGCTTCCTTCACGGAGACGACGATAACGTCACCGACTGTCGCCCAGCGCCGCTTTGAGCCGCCCAGAATCCGTATGCACTGCACACGGCGTGCGCCGGAGTTGTCGGCGACCTCTAGGTTGGATTCAGGGATAATCATTAATCTTGTCCTTGTACGTCAGCGCTTCAGGCGTCGTCGAAGATGACTTCCCAGGTCTTCGACTTGGAAATTGGTTTGCATTCGCGAATACGGACGATCTCGCCCGCCTTGCATTTGTTCTCGGGATCATGCGCCGCGAATTTCTTCGACCGCCGGATGATCTTTTTATAGAGCGGGTGCTGGACCTGGCGCTCGACGCGGACCGTCACGGTCTTGTCGGCCTTGTCGGAAACAACCGTTCCCTGGAGAATTCTTTTAGGCATTGTCTCTACCGTTCCTTACGACGCGTCTGCGGCAACATGCCGACGTTCTGTCATCACCGTTTGTATTCTTGCGATATCGCGGCGTACCTCGCCGACCCGGCTCGTCGCTTCGAGCTGGCCGGACGCACGCTGGAAGCGCAGGTTCAACTGCTCGCGCTTCAGCTTCTGCAATTCGTCTTTCAGTTCGTCGTCAGATTTCTGACGGAGATCAGCTGCTACAGCCATGACTTAGTTCCCCCCGCCGACAAGACGCGTGACAATTTTGGTCTGGACCGGCAATTTCGCTGCCGCGAGTTCCAGAGCCACCCGGGCGATATCCTGCGGCACGCCGTCAATTTCAAACATGATGCGCCCGGGCTTTACCCGCGCAGCCCAGTATTCAACCGAGCCCTTGCCTTTACCCTGGCGGACTTCGGCAGGCTTCATCGTGACAGGCACATCGGGGAATATGCGGATCCAGACACGTCCGGAGCGGCGCATATGACGCGTAATCGCACGACGTGACGCCTCGATCTGACGTGCGGTCACGCGGCCAGGCGTCATCGCCTTAAGTCCGAACGAGCCGAATGTAAGGGTGGTCGCGCCCTTAGCATTTCCCTTGATCCGCCCCTTGAAGGCCTTGCGGAATTTCGTTTTCTTTGGTGCCAGCATCTTACTGTTCCTGTTTCCCGGTTCTTACCGGCTGACTTGCTGTTCCTGGAGACGCTTGTCCTGCGCCATCGGATCATGCGCAAGGATTTCACCCTTGAAGATCCAGACCTTGACGCCACAGGCGCCATAAGTGGTCCGACCGGTCGCCGTTCCGTAATCGACATCGGCGCGAAGCGTGTGCAGCGGCACGCGCCCCTCGTGATACCATTCCGTCCGGGCGATCTCCGCGCCGCCGAGCCGGCCGGCGCAGTTGATGCGGATGCCTTCGGCGCCAAGACGCATTGCCGACTGAACGGCCCGTTTCATGGCGCGACGGAAAGCAACGCGACGTTCCAGCTGCTGGGCGATGTTCTCGGCGACGAGCTTTGCATCAATTTCCGGTTTGCGGATCTCGACGATGTTCAGATGAACCTCGCTATTCGTCATCCGGGCAATATCCTGACGCAGCTTTTCGATGTCTGCGCCCTTCTTGCCGATCACAACGCCGGGACGTGCCGAATGTATCGTGACCCGGGCTTTCTTTGCCGGCCGTTCGATCACAACGCGGCTGATCCCCGCCTGAGACAAACGATCGAAGAGAAATTCACGCAGTTTGATGTCTTCATGAAGAAGACCTGCGTAGTTTTCATCATTCGCATACCAGCGCGAATCCCACGTGCGGTTGATACCGAGGCGAAGGCCAATCGGATTAACTTTCTGCCCCATCAGGCTTCCTCCTCGACTTCGCGAACAACAACGGTGAGGTTGCTGAACGGCTTTTGAATTTTGCCGACCCGGCCGCGTGCACGGGCGCGAAAACGTTTCATGACCAACGCCTTGCCGACGCTGGCTTCGGATACCACCAGACGATCGACGTCCAGCTGGTGGTTGTTTTCAGCGTTCGCAATCGCTGCCTGCAGCACCGTTTTCACAGTGCCCGCGATGCGCCTGCGCGAAAAGCTGAGCTCGGCAAGCGCCCGCTCGGCCGACAGGCCGCGAATGGACTGAGCAACGAGATTGAGCTTCTGAGGGCTGACCCGGATCGTCTTGGCGAACGCCCTTGCCTCGTTATCGGCAAGACGGCGGGGATGTGAAGGTTTGCTCATATCAACCCCGCTTAGATTTCTTGTCCGCAGCGTGACCGTAGTAGGTCCGCGTCGGAGCGAATTCGCCAAACTTGTGGCCGACCATATTTTCGGTCACCAGGACGGGAATATGCTTCTGGCCGTTATGCACACCGAAGGTAAGACCGACAAACTGCGGCAATACCGTCGAGCGGCGCGACCAGATCTTGATCACATCGTTACGGCCGGACGCACGGGTCTCTTCTGCCTTCTTAAGCAGATAACCGTCCACGAACGGACCTTTCCAAACAGAGCGCGACATTCTTCTTCCCTCTTCCTACTTCTTCCGCCGACGGCGCATGATGAGATCATCGGATTTTTTCTTCCGACGCGTACGCGCTCCCTTGGTCGGCTTGCCCCAGGGCGTTACCGGATGACGACCGCCCGAGGTACGGCCTTCGCCGCCGCCATGCGGATGATCCACCGGGTTCATCGCGACGCCACGAACCTTCGGGCGTTTGCCGAGCCAGCGGCTGCGGCCGGCCTTGGACATGTTCTGGTTCTTGTTATCGGCATTCGACACGGCGCCGATGGTTGCCATGCATTTCGCCGGCACCATGCGAAGCTCACCCGACGTCAGGCGCAGCTGTGCGAAACCGGAATCCTTACCGATAAGCTGGACATAAGTACCAGCCGCCCGCGCCATCTGACCGCCGCGACCGGGCTTCATCTCGACGTTGTGGATGATCGTGCCGACCGGCATGTTCTCCATCGGCATCGCGTTGCCCGGCTTGATGTCTGCGCGATTGGCGGCAATAACGCGATCGCCTTCCTGCAGGCGCTGCGGGGCAATGATATATGCCTGTTCGCCGTCGTCGTATTTCAGCAACGCGATAAATGCAGACCTGTTCGGATCGTATTCAATACGCTCGACAACCGCCGACACGTCGAATTTCGCGCGCTTGAAGTCGACAATGCGATACAGGCGCTTGTGCCCGCCGCCACGGCGGCGCGACGTGACGCGACCGTTATTATTACGTCCGCCGCTCTTGGTGACGCCTTCGGTCAGGGTCTTGACCGGGCGGCCCTTCCACAGCTCGGATTTGTCGACAAGGACAAGTCCGCGCATCGCCGGGGTGTTTGGTTTGTATTTTTTAAGCGCCATTGGTTCAGATCCCCGTCGTCACGTCGATGGTGTTACCTTTTTCGAGCGTAACGATCGCTTTCTTGTAGTCCGGCCGACGACCGACCATGCCGCGGAAGCGCTTGGTCTTGCCCTGCTGGCGGATCGTGTTGACAGCCGTCACCTTGACCTTGAACAGATGTTCGACGGCCGCACGGATAGCCGGCTTGCTCGCATCCAGCGGCACCCGGAAGGTAACCTGGTTATGCTCGGACCCCATGGTCGCCTTTTCCGTGATAACGGGCGACAGGATGACGTCACAGGCGGATGCCGGCGAAATCTTTACCGGGCGATGATATTTCCAGCTCATGAGAGGCGCTCCTGAAGATGTTCGGCGGCAGCCTTGGTCAGAACCAGCACGTCGCGACGCACGATGTCATACACGTTGGCACCCTGCTGCGGCAGAACATCGATGTTCATGATGTTTGCAGCGGCGCGCGCGAAGTTGCCGTCGACCTCGGGCCCCGTCACGATCAGGGCGTTGGACAGGCCGAGTGCCGCAAATTTCAAAGACAGATCCTTGGTTTTCGCTTCCCCGAGGATCGCATCGTCCAGAATGATCAGCTTGCCGTCGGCCTGCTTGCTCGACAACGCGGAACGGAGCGCCAGCTGGCGGACCTTCTTCGGAAGCTTGTGCGAATGATCGCGAACCACCGGTCCGAAGATGGTGGAGCCGCCACGGAACTGCGCTGCCCGCATCGTGCCGGCGCGAGCGCGGCCTGTACCCTTCTGGTTCCAGGGCTTCGCCGTCGTACCGCTGATTTCGCTGACGTTTTTCGTCTTGTGGTTGCCGCTGCGACGCTTGGCGAGCTGGTAATTGACCATACGCGCGATGATGTCCTTGCGCACAGCGGCGCCGAAGACATCATCGGCAAGATCAACCGAACCCGCCTTTTTATTGTCGAGGGTAAGAATGTCGCACTTCATGGCGCGTTATTCCTTTTTCTCTGCGTTATCGCCCGCTTCGGGGGCGTCTGTCGCGGCGTCCGCGACTTCCGCTGCGGGTGCGACTTCTTCTTCGGCCGCCGGCGCATTGCCGCCACGCAGACCCGCGGGGAAAGGCACGCCTTCCGGCAGCGCCGTCTTTACGGCATCGAACACTTCGACCCAGCCGCCCTTGTGACCCGGCACCGCGCCGCTCACCAGGATCAGGCCCTGATCGGGATCGGTTCTGATCACCGAGAGGTTCTGGACCGTAACGCGTTCCGCGCCCATGTGGCCGGCCATCTTCTTGCCTTTGAAGACCTTGCCCGGATCCTGGCTGTTACCGGTCGAACCATGGCTACGATGGCTGATCGAAACACCGTGCGACGCTTCAAGACCCGCGAAATTGTGCCGCTTCATACCGCCGGCGAAACCTTTACCGATCGACGTGCCGGCAATATCGATTTTCTGGCCGGCAATGAAATGCTCGACGGTGATTTCGTCACCGACATTCAGCATCGCATCTTCGCTGACACGGAATTCGACCAGACGACGCTTGGGCTCAACCTTCGCTTTGGCATAATGCCCGCGCATCGGCTTCGACACGTTCTTTGTCTTCGCCGTACCGGCGCCGACCTGAACGGCGAAATAGCCATTTTTATCCGCGGTTCGAATATCGACGACCTGACAGCCATCGACCTGAAGAACCGTTACCGGCACATGCTCGCCGCCGTCCGTAAAGACGCGGGTCATGCCCAGTTTCCTTGCTAGTAGTCCCGAACGCATTGTTCTGTCCTTACAGCTTGATCTCGACGTCGACACCCGATGCGAGGTCGAGCTTCATAAGCGCGTCCACCGTCTGGGGGGTCGGGTCGATGATGTCGAGCAGCCGCTTGTGCGTGCGAATTTCAAACTGCTCACGTGATTTCTTGTCGACATGCGGCGAACGAAGAACCGTGTACTTCTCGATTTTGGTCGGAAGCGGAATGGGTCCACGGACTTCGGCGCCGGTGCGTTTGGCCGTATCGACGATTTCACTCGTCGATGAGTCCAGTACGCGATGATCGAAGGCCTTTAGCCGAATGCGAATGTTTTGATTTTCCATAATTTCGCCCCTTAAAGGCCTTTCCTCTATGTCGTCTTTTAGGCTGAGATGGAAGCGACGACGCCGGCACCGACGGTGCGGCCGCCTTCGCGGATTGCAAAACGCAGACCTTCATCCATCGCGATCGGTGCGATCAGCTCGACATCCATCGAGATGTTGTCGCCGGGCATGACCATCTCCGTGCCTTCCGGCAGGGAAACCTCGCCCGTAACATCCGTCGTCCGGAAATAAAACTGCGGACGATACTTCGTGAAGAACGGCGTGTGACGGCCACCCTCCTCTTTCGTCAGGATGTAAGCTTCCGCCTTGAACTTCGTGTGCGGCTGGATCGAGCCCGGCTTCGCAAGAACCTGACCGCGCTCCACGCCCTCGCGGTCCGTGCCGCGCAGCAGGCAGCCGACATTGTCGCCGGCCTCGCCCGAGTCCAGAAGCTTCCGGAACATCTCCACACCGGTAACAACCGTCGTCGACGTGTCCTTGATGCCCACGATCTCGACGTTGTCGCCAACGTTCACAACACCGCGCTCGATACGGCCCGTAACAACCGTGCCACGCCCGGAAATCGAGAACACGTCCTCGATCGGCATCAGGAACGGCAGGTCCTTCGGACGGTCAGGCTGCGGTATGTAACGGTCAACCTCCGCCATCAGTTCGAGAATCGCATCGCGGCCCGTCTTCTCGTCGCTGTCCTCAAGCGCTGCAAGCGCAGAACCCTTGATGATCGGAATATCATCGCCCGGGAAATCGTACGAGCTCAGAAGCTCGCGCACTTCCATCTCGACAAGCTCCAGAAGCTCTTCGTCATCGACCTGGTCCACCTTGTTCAGGAAAACCACAATCGCCGGAACGCCGACCTGGCGTGCAAGCAGGATGTGCTCGCGCGTCTGCGGCATCGGGCCGTCGGCCGCGTTCACAACCAGGATCGCGCCGTCCATCTGCGCGGCACCCGTGATCATGTTCTTCACATAGTCCGCGTGGCCGGGGCAATCGACATGCGCGTAATGACGGTTCGCCGTCTCGTACTCGACATGCGCCGTCGCGATCGTGATACCGCGCTCGCGCTCCTCAGGAGCCTTGTCAATGTCGGCATACGCCGTGAACTTCGCGCCGCCGCTCTCGGCCAGAACCTTCGTGATAGCTGCCGTCAGCGATGTCTTGCCGTGGTCAACGTGGCCAATCGTACCGACGTTGCAATGCGGCTTTGTACGCTCAAACTTCTCTTTACCCATTCGTCTCGTTCCTCAAAGATAAGGTTCTTATTGCAAAAATGATCAGGCCAGCTTTTCGCGGACTTCATCCGCGACGCCCTGCGGAACCTGCTCATAGTGATCAAAATGCATCGTGTACTGTGCACGCCCCTGGCTCGACGAGCGCAAGTTGTTCACGTAGCCGAACATGTTGGCCAGCGGCACGGTGGCATTCAGCACGCGGGCATTACCGCGCGTATCCATGCCGGACACATTGCCGCGACGGCTGTTCAGATCGCCGATGATGTCACCCATGTATTCTTCCGGGGTGACAACTTCAACGCGCATGATCGGCTCGAGCAGTTTCGGGCCGGCCTTGGCAGCGCCTTCGCGGAACGCGGCGCGCGCCGCGATTTCGAACGCCATCACCGAGGAGTCGACGTCATGGCTGTCGCCATCGAACAACGTCATCTTCATGTCGGTCATCGGGAATCCCGCCAGCACGCCGGTCGTTGACGCACTCATCAGACCTTTTTCGACACCCGGGATGTATTCGCGCGGCACGTTGCCGCCGACGACGGTGGATTCGAACTGAACGCCCGAACCCGCTTCCAGCGGCTCGAAAGTGATCTTGATACGGGCAAACTGGCCGGAACCACCCGTCTGTTTCTTATGCGTGTAATCGATGTCGATCTTCTTCGAAATCGTTTCGCGATACGCAACCTGCGGCGCGCCGACATTGGCCTCGACCTTGAATTCGCGCTTCATGCGATCGACGATGATTTCCAGGTGAAGTTCGCCCATCCCGCTGATGATGGTCTGGCCGCTTTCCTCGTCGGACTTTACGCGGAAAGACGGATCTTCCTGCGCGAGACGCGACAGGGCGACGCCCATCTTTTCCTGATCGCTGGCCGTCTTCGGCTCCACAGCAACCTCGATAACCGGGTCTGGGAACTCCATCCGCTCAAGAATAACCGGATGCGCCGGATCGCAAAGCGTATCGCCGGTCGTAACGTCCTTCAGCCCCGCAAGCGCGACGATGTCGCCCGCATGCGCTTCCTTGATTTCTTCACGCGAATTGGCGTGCATCAGCAGCATACGGCCGACGCGCTCGCGCTTTTCCTTGACCGTGTTCATGATGCCATCACCGGTGTTCAGCACGCCGGAATAGATCCGCACGAACGTCAGCGTACCGACAAAGGGATCGGTCATGATCTTGAACGCCAGCGCCGCGAAGGGCTCGCTGTCGCGGTTGGAGCGCTTGATGACCGTCTCGCCATCCATCTCGACGCCCTGGATCGCCATGACATCGACCGGCGACGGCATCAGATTGACAACGGCATCGAGCAGCGGCTGAACGCCCTTGTTCTTGAAGGCGGTACCGTTGAAGACAGGGACGATCGCATTGGCGATCGTGCCCTTGCGCAGGCAGGCAATCAGGGTCTCTTCGGACGGCTCGGTGCCGTGCTCAAGATACGCCTCCATGGCGTCGTCGTCATACTCGATCGCGGCTTCGATCAACCGCGCACGGTAGTCGGCAGCCTGGTCGGCATATTCGGCCGGAATGTCCCTGTATTCGAATTCGGCGCCAAGATTTTCGTCCTTCCAGACGATCGCCTTGTTCCGGACCAGGTCGATGACGCCCAGATAATCGGCTTCCGAACCAAGCGGTAACTGCATGACCACAACGTTCGCACCGAGGCGGTCGATCATCATATCGACGCAGCGGAAGAAATCGGCGCCCGTGCGATCCATCTTGTTCACGAAACAGATGCGCGGCACATGGTACTTGTCAGCCTGACGCCAGACCGTTTCGGACTGGGGCTCAACGCCCGCGACCGAGTCGAACACGGCAACCGCGCCATCGAGCACGCGAAGCGAGCGCTCGACCTCGATCGTGAAATCAACGTGACCAGGCGTGTCGATGATATTGATGCGATGGCCGTCCCATTCGCAGGTCGTCGCGGCCGACGTGATCGTAATGCCGCGCTCCTGCTCCTGCTCCATCCAGTCCATCGTGGCAGTGCCCTCGTGGACTTCACCGATCTTGTAGGACCGCCCCGTGTAATAGAGGATACGCTCGGTCGTCGTCGTCTTACCGGCATCGATGTGCGCCATGATGCCGATATTGCGATATTTTTCGATGGGCGTTTTGCGGGCCATAACGGTCTATCCTGATCTCTACGCTAAATAATTTCGCGAGCTACCAACGGTAATGGGCGAACGCTTTATTGGCGTCGGCCATCCGATGGGTGTCTTCACGTTTCTTAACGGCCGAACCACGGTTCTCGGCAGCATCCTGCAATTCGCTGCAAAGCCGGTCCGCCATCGTGTTTTCATGCCGGTTGCGCGCAGCGTCGATGATCCAGCGGATCGCCAGCGCCTGACGCCGGTCGGGACGAACCTCGACCGGCACCTGATACGTCGCACCGCCAACGCGGCGCGAACGCACCTCGACGGTCGGGCGCACGTTTTCAAGCGCGTCATGAAAGACCTTCACCGGATCAGCGCCGGAGCGCTTGGCAATGGTTTCCATCGCACCGTAGACGATGCGCTCCGCGGCAGACTTCTTGCCGTGGAACATGATGTTGTTGATGAACTTCGTCAGAACAACATCCTTGAACTTTGCGTCGGGAAGGACTTCCCGTTTTTCTGCTGCGCGTCTGCGAGGCATAAAGAGGCTCTCCCTTACTTCGGCCGCTTGGCGCCGTATTTCGACCGCCGCTGACGACGATCGGACACGCCCTGGGTATCCAGCGTTCCGCGAATGATGTGATAACGAACACCAGGCAAATCCTTCACGCGGCCGCCGCGGATCATCACAACGGAATGCTCCTGCAGGTTATGGCCTTCGCCGGGGATGTAGCTGGTTACTTCGAACCCGTTCGTCAGCCGGACACGCGCAACTTTACGCAGCGCCGAGTTCGGCTTCTTCGGGGTCGTTGTATATACCCGAGTGCAAACGCCGCGCTTCTGCGGGCACGCTTCCATTGCGGGGACCTTATTGCGCGCAGGCTTCGACTTGCGCGGCTTCCGGATCAATTGATTAATTGTCGGCACGCCGTCCGTTCCTTAATCTTGTGCGCGAGCGTCTAAGCCGGGAGGACCCCAGATCACACGAAAAGCAAGACGCATGACCGGACCAGCCGGTTTACGACTCACGCTGATTGTATTCAGTTTTTCCCGGGATTTCGTTTCACCGAAGCGATACTTATCCCCGTAGAGGCGCGGAATATAGTCAGGCGCCCCACCCCCGTCAACAGGGATTTTACATGATTTCCCGGTTATTTGCGGCGCGGAGTCCCCTTTGAGTCGGGGGCTTGCCGCGCCGCAGCATAATCGGACCCGTCGAGACTATTCGGCGGGCTCTGCCGTTTCCATTTCCCCGTCTGCCGGCGGAAGCGCAGCGGCTTCCGCAGCCCTGGAAATCTCGGCGATTTCGTTGTCCCGCTCGGTGGCGATCGCACGCATTTCGTTCATAAATGCGCCGGTACCCGCCGGGATCAGGCGTCCGACAATCACGTTCTCCTTGAGACCGACGAGGTTGTCGACCTTGCCGGAAACCGCCGCCTCGGTCAGCACGCGCGTTGTCTCCTGGAACGACGCCGCAGAGATAAAGGACTGTGTCTGCAGCGATGCCTTGGTGATGCCCTGCAATACAGGTTCCGCCGTGGCGAGCTTCAGGTTTTCGGCGCCGGCCTTGTCGTTGACCTCGTCGAATTCCAGCCGGTCGACGAGTTCGCCCGTCAGGAAGGTCGTTTCGCCAGGATCGGTGATTTCGACCTTCTGCAGCATCTGGCGTGCAATGACCTCGATATGCTTGTCATTGATTTTCACGCCCTGCAGTCGATAAACTTCCTGGATTTCCTTGATAAGGTAATCCGCAAGCGCCTCGACCCCCATAACCCGCAGAATATCGTGCGGCACGGGATTACCGTCCATCAGCGCATCGCCACGTTCGACGAGATCGCCTTCCTGGACAGCGACAGGCTTGCCCTTCGGCAGCAGGAATTCGACCGGTTCGGCATCCTTCTCCTCGGGATGGACGAAAATGCGCCGCTTGTTCTTGTAGTCCTTGCCGAATTCAACCCGACCCGCGACATCGCTGATAATCGCGAAATCCTTGGGCTTCCGGGCCTCGAACAGTTCTGCAACACGCGGCAGACCGCCCGTGATATCACGGGTTTTCGAACCCTCGAGCGGGATACGCGCAAGCACGTCACCGGCATGGACCTTCGCGCCCGGCTCAACCGACAGAATAGCGTCGACCGAGAGGAAATAACGGGCTTCAGCACCGGATTCCAGCATGATGACCTCGCCGTTCTCGTCTCGCAGGGTGATCCTGGGGCGAAGATCCGTGCCTTTCGGCTGCTGCTTCCAGTCGACAACCGTCTTGTAGGACAGACCGGTGGCTTCGTCCGTGATATCCCGCATCGAAACGCCATCAACGAGGTCGAGGTAATTAACGGTACCTTCCTGCTCGCTGATAATCGGGCGGGTATAGGGATCCCATTCGGCGAGCTTGTCGCCGCGCTGAACAACCGTTCCCTCGTCCCGGAGCAAACGTGCGCCGTAGGGCACACGATAGGACGCGCGTTCGCGGCCCTGATCATCCACCAGCAGGATCTCCGTGTTGCGGGCCATGACAACCGGCATGTTATTGCGGTCGACAACCACGTTACGGTTGTTGATCCGGACCGTCGCATCGAAAGACGCCTCCACGCTGGACTGTTCGGCGCCACGCTGCGCGGCACCGCCGATATGGAACGTCCGCATGGTAAGCTGCGTTCCCGGCTCGCCGATCGACTGGGCCGCAATAATACCGACCGCTTCGCCCATATTCACGGGCGTGCCGCGCGCAAGATCGCGTCCGTAACATGCCGCGCAGACACCCACCTTCGTTTCGCAGGTCAGTGCCGAACGGATCAGGAGAGATTCCAGACCGATTTCATCGATTTTCTCGGCAAGCGCCTCGTCGATCAGCACGCCACGCTTGGCAATTTTCTCGCCGGAGATCGGATCGATAATGTCCTCGCCGGCCGTGCGACCGAGAACCCGCTCGGAGAGCAGTTCCAACACATCGCCGCCTTCGATCATCGGCTTGACGGTCAGGCAGTTCTTCGTGCCGCAATCTTCTTCGATAATCGTGCAATCCTGCGCGACATCCACAAGACGACGCGTCAGATAGCCGGAGTTCGCCGTTTTAAGAGCTGTATCGGCAAGACCTTTACGCGCGCCGTGCGAGGAATTGAAGTATTCCAGAACGGACAGGCCTTCCTTGAAGTTGGAGATGATCGGCGTTTCGATGATTTCGCCCGACGGCTTGGCCATCAGGCCACGCATACCGGCCAGCTGCTTCATCTGGGCCGCAGAACCACGCGCCCCGGAATGAGCCATCATGTAGACCGAATTCACCAGTTCGCCGGGCTCGACCTTTTCAAGTCCCGCCATCATGGCATCGGCGACATCATCTGTGCACTGCGACCAGGCGTCGATGACCTTGTTGTATTTCTCGCCCTGGGTGATCAAGCCGTCCTGGTACTGCTGCTCGTATTCCTTCACCTGATCCTGGGTTTCGGCGACCATGCGCTCCTTGGATGCCGGAATGACTAGGTCATCCTTGCCGAACGAAATGCCGGCCTTGCAGGCATTGGAGAACCCGAGGCCCATCATCCGGTCGGCGAAGATCACCGTGTCTTTCTGGCCGCAATGGCGATAGACAAGATCGATAACGTCCTGAACGTCTTTCTTGGTCAGAACCTTGTTGATCACGTCGAGAGGCACGTTCGGGCTTTTGGGCAGAATGTTCATGATAAACATGCGCCCGGGCGTCGTCTCCATGCGGCGCACGATGTCCTTGCCGTCCGCATCCACTGTAGCCACGCGCACGTGAATTTTCGAATGGAGCGAAATGGCGCCCACGGCAAGGGCCTGTTCGACCTCGCCCGCGGAACCGAATGCCATGCCCTCGCCGGGCTCGTTATCGCGATCGATGCTCAGGTAATAAAGACCAAGCACGATATCCTGCGACGGCACGATAATCGGCTTGCCGTTCGCCGGGCTGAGAATGTTGTTGGTCGACATCATCAGGACACGTGCTTCGAGCTGGGCTTCGAGCGACAGCGGCACGTGGACGGCCATCTGATCGCCATCGAAGTCGGCATTGAACGCCGTGCAGACCAGCGGGTGAAGCTGAATGGCCTTGCCCTCGACCAGCACCGGTTCGAAGGCCTGGATGCCAAGACGATGGAGCGTCGGTGCGCGGTTCAGCATCACCGGATGCTCGCGGATGACCTCTTCGAGGATATCCCAGACTTCCGGGCGTTCTTTCTCGACCATGCGCTTGGCGGCCTTGATGGTGTTCGCCATGCCGTAAAGTTCGAGCTTCGAATAGATAAACGGCTTGAACAGTTCGAGCGCCATCTTCTTCGGCAGGCCGCACTGGTGCAGCTTGAGCTCCGGCCCGACAACGATGACCGAACGGCCGGAATAATCGACGCGTTTGCCGAGAAGGTTCTGGCGGAAACGGCCCTGCTTGCCTTTGAGCATGTCGCTGAGCGATTTCAGCGGACGTTTGTTGGCGCCCGTGATCGTGCGCCCGCGACGGCCGTTGTCGAACAACGCATCGACAGATTCCTGCAGCATGCGTTTTTCGTTCCGGACGATGATGTCCGGTGCGCGCAGCTCGATCAGGCGCTTCAGGCGGTTATTACGGTTGATGACCCGGCGATACAGGTCGTTCAGGTCCGACGTCGCAAAACGGCCGCCATCCAGCGGCACCAGCGGACGAAGCTCCGGCGGAATAACCGGAATGACTTCGAGGATCATCCATTCCGGGCGTGCGCCGGATTCCAGGAACGATTCAACCAGCTTCAGCCGCTTGACGTATTTCTTGCGCTTGGCTTCGGAACCGGTCTCGCGCATATCGACGCGAAGTTCGTCGCGCTCCTGCTCAAGATCGATTTCCGACAGCATCTTCTTCAGCGCTTCGGCGCCGATCATGGCCTCGAACGCGTCTTCGCCGTATTCGTCCTGCGCGTCTATGAAGGCCTCTTCCGACAGAAGCTGGCCTTCCTCGAGCGGCGAAAGGCCGGGCTCGGTAACGATGTAATTTTCGAAATACAGGACCCGCTCGACGCTTTTCAGCGTCATGTCCAGAAGCAGCGCGATGCGGCTGGGCAGAGACTTCAGGAACCAGATATGCGCAACCGGCGAGGCCAGCTCGATATGGCCCATGCGCTCGCGCCGGACCTTCGACAGAGTGACTTCAACGCCGCATTTCTCGCAGATAATGCCGCGATACTTCATCCGCTTGTATTTACCGCACAGGCATTCGTAATCCTTGATCGGCCCGAAAATCCGGGCGCAGAACAGGCCGTCCCGCTCCGGCTTGAAGGTACGGTAATTGATGGTTTCCGGCTTTTTGATCTCTCCGTAAGACCACGAGCGGATTCGCTCCGGGCTCGCGATGGAAATCTGGATCTGGTCGAAGCTCTGGGCAGTGCTGACCTGTCCGAAGATGTTCATCAATTCATTCATCAGCCGTCTCCTGGCATTTGCGGCCACTACAAAAATCGCAGCAGCCTCTCGTCAATTTGTTACGCCGTCAAAGCAGAAAGTCCCGGGGTCAGGACTCCTGGTTCAACTCGACGTTCAGGCAAAGCGATTTCAGTTCCTTCACAAGCACGTTGAAGGATTCCGGAATGCCCGCCTCGAAAGTATCGTCGCCACGCACGATTGCCTCGTAGACCTTCGTTCGGCCCGACACGTCGTCCGACTTGACCGTCAGCATCTCCTGCAGCGTATACGCCGCGCCATACGCCTCAAGCGCCCACACTTCCATTTCGCCGAAGCGCTGGCCGCCGAACTGCGCCTTGCCGCCCAGCGGCTGCTGGGTGACGAGGCTGTACGGACCGATCGACCGGGCATGGATCTTGTCGTCCACGAGATGGTGCAGTTTCATCATATAGATGTAACCGACCGTCACCTGACGATCGAACCGTTCGCCGGTGCGGCCGTCATGCAGGGTCACCTGACCCGAGGAGTCCAGACCGGCCTGTTCGAGCAGCTCGACGATATCTTCCTCGTGCGCCCCGTCGAAAACGGGGGTCGCCATCGGCACGCCGGGCCGCAGATTGCCCGCAAGCTCGATAAGCTGCGGATCCTCCAGTCCTGCGATATCTTCGTCGTAGGTCTCCTTGCCGTAGATGGCCTGCATCTCGTCACGCAGCTGGGACATCTTGCCCTCGCGCACGGCCTTGTCGAGCATGAGGCCGATCTTCTTGCCGAGACCGGCTGAAGCCCAGCCGAGATGGGTTTCGAGAATCTGGCCCACGTTCATGCGCGACGGCACGCCGAGCGGGTTCAGCACGATGTCAACGTTCGTGCCGTCCTCGAGGTACGGCATGTCTTCAAGTGGCGAGATCTTGGAGATAACACCCTTGTTGCCATGACGGCCGGCCATCTTGTCGCCCGGCTGCAGCTTGCGCTTCACCGCCACGAACACCTTGACCATCTTCATCACGCCGGGCGGAAGTTCGTCGCCGCCCTGGAGTTTCTCGACCTTGTTCTCGAACCGGTCCTGAAGACGTTTTTCGCTTTCCTGGAACTGCTTGCGCAATGCCTCGACGTTCTCCATGACCTTGTCGTTCTTGACGTTGATCTGTGCCATCTGACGTGCGGTCAGCTCGTTGAGCAGGCTCTGGGTAACACGCGCACCCTCGCTCACCTGCTTGGGACCGGACACGATCGTCTGGTTCATCAGCAGGTCCTGCAGACGGGCAGAGAACGAACGCTCCAGAATTTCGAGCTCGTCGTCACGGTCCTTCGCGAGGCGTTCGATCTCTTCGCGTTCGATCGCCATTGCGCGCTCGTCCTTGTCGACGCCCCGGCGCGAAAACACGCGGACTTCAACGACGGTCCCCGCCACACCCGGCGGCAGCTTGAGCGACGTATCGCGCACATCGGAGGCTTTCTCGCCGAAGATGGCCCGCAGGAGCTTTTCTTCCGGGGTCATCGGGCTTTCACCCTTCGGCGTCACCTTGCCGACAAGAATATCGCCGGGGTTCACCTCGGCGCCGATATAGACGATGCCGGCCTCATCCAGGCTTTTCAGCGCTTCTTCACCGACATTCGGAATATCGCGCGTGATTTCTTCCTGACCGAGCTTCGTGTCCCGCGCCATGATTTCGAATTCCTCGATGTGGATCGAGGTGAACACATCGTCGCGGACGATACGTTCGGAAATCAGGATAGAATCTTCGAAGTTGTAACCGTTCCAGGGCATGAACGCGACGAGCACGTTGCGGCCGAGGGCCAGTTCGCCCAGTTCCGTCGACGGACCGTCGGCGATGATGTCCTGAGCTTCTACGCGGTCCCCGACTTTCACCAGGGGACGCTGCGTGATGCAGGTGTTCTGGTTGGAGCGCTGGAATTTCCGAAGATTGTAGATATCCACGCCCGGCGCCGACAGGGACGTCTCGTCGGTGGCGCGGATGACGATACGGGTCGCATCGACCTGATCGACAATGCCCGGGCGTTTGGCGACGGTTGCCGCGCCCGATCCGCGTGCAACGGCTTCTTCCATGCCGGTGCCGACCAGCGGCGCTTCGGCACGCACCAGCGGCACGGCCTGACGCGACATGTTCGATCCCATCAGCGCGCGGTTGGCGTCATCGTTTTCAAGGAACGGAATAAGCGCCGCGGCGACCGAAACGAGCTGCTTCGGCGAGACGTCGATCATGTCGATCGTCTCCGGACGGGCCATGATGAACTCACCGCCCTGGCGGCAACTGACCAGTTCTTCCTCGAACTTGCCATCCTTGTCGAGCACGGCGTTCGCCTGGGCAATCGTGAACTGCCCTTCCTCGATCGCCGAGTGATAGACGACCTCGTCCGTCACCTTGCCGTTATCTACCCGGCGGTAAGGCGTCTCGATGAAGCCATACTGGTTGACCCGCGCATAAGTGGCGAGCGAATTGATCAGGCCGATATTCGGACCTTCAGGCGTTTCGATCGGGCAGATCCGGCCATAATGGGTCGGATGCACGTCACGAACCTCGAAGCCCGCGCGTTCGCGCGTCAGGCCGCCCGGCCCGAGGGCCGACAGCCGGCGTTTATGAGTGATCTCGCTGAGCGGATTGGTCTGATCCATGAACTGCGAAAGCTGCGACGAACCGAAGAACTCCCGGACGGCGGCGGCAGCCGGCTTCGCGTTGATCAGATCGTGCGGCATGACCGAGTCCAGATCGATCGAGCTCATGCGCTCGCGGATCGCCCGCTCCATGCGCAGCAGACCGATGCGATACTGATTTTCCATCAGCTCGCCGACCGAGCGTACACGGCGGTTGCCGAGGTGATCGATATCGTCGATTTCGCCCTTGCCGTCTTTCAGATTTACCAGCGTTTTGACAACGGCGAGGATGTCTTCGCGGCGCATGACACGAAGCGTGTCGTCGCCTTCGACATTCAGGCGCGCGTTCATCTTCACGCGTCCCACCGCAGACAGGTCGTAGCGTTCCGAATCGAAAAACAGGCTCTGGAACATGGCCTGGGCCGTTTCCAGCGTCGGCGGCTCGCCCGGACGCATTACCCGGTAAATATCCATCAGCGCTTCTTCACGCGAGCGGTTACGGTCCACCGCGAGGGTATTGCGGATATACGGGCCGACATTCGTGTGGTCGATCGCGAGCGTGTTGAAGGATTTTACGCCGGCTTCGCTGAGCAGTTCGAGCTTCTCTTCGTCGACTTCGTCCCCGGCTTCGACGAAAATCTCGCCGGTTTCCTCATTGATGATGTCTTCGGCGAAATAGCGGCTGTAAAGGTCTTCCTCCAGAACGAGGATCTCCCTCAGGCCATCCTCCTCGAGCTTGCGAATGCTGCGTGGCGTCAGCTTTTCGCCGGCCGCGACAACCACATCGCCGGTTTTGGCATCGATCATGTCATGCGTCAGCTTCACGCCGCGCATCGCCTCGGGATCAAAGGCCGTCCGCCAGCCTTCCTTGCCGAGCGTGAACGTGATCTTGTCATAGAAGTATCCGAGGATATCCTCGATGCTCATGCCGACAGCCTGCTCGGGCGGCAACTGGGCGCCTTCCTCGGCAAGTTCGATGCGCTTCTGCGCCGTCTCGTCGGAATCGAGGGCCATAAGCAACGTGGTCACCGGCAGTTTGCGCCGGCGATCGATACGGACATGGACGATGTCCTTGGCGTCGAATTCGAAATCGAGCCAGGAACCGCGATAGGGGATGACACGCGCGGCAAACAGGAATTTGCCGGACGAGTGGGACTTGCCCTTGTCATGATCGAAGAACACGCCCGGCGACCGGTGCATCTGGGAGACGATAACCCGCTCCGTGCCGTTCACGACGAATGTGCCCATGTTCGTCATCAGGGGCATGTCGCCCATGTAGACGTCCTGCTCCTTGATGTCGCGGACCGAACGCGCGCCGGTTTCCTCGTCGACATCGAACACCACGAGACGGAGGGTGACCTTCAGCGGCGCCGCATACGTGATGTCGCGCTGTTGGCATTCCTCAACGTCGTATTTCGGCTGTTCGAGCTCGTAGCTTACGAATTCGAGCGTGCCCCGCTCGGAGAAGTCGCTGATCGGGAAAACCGACTTGAAGACTTCCTGCAGACCGCTGTCTTCTCGATCCTCGACCGGCGTATGGATCTGCAAGAAGGCATCATAGGAACTCTTTTGCACCTCGATCAGGTTCGGCATAGGCGCCACTGCGCGAATGCGTCCGAAATCCTTACGAATGCGCTTACGTTCTGTAAACGACTTTGCCATGTTGACCTCTCACGAATCCAAAATTTGCCCACGCGAAGGCGCAGGCCCAATAACAATAGCGAACGCTGCCGCACCGCGCCGAGGCGCGGGCGGCAAACATCCGATAGATAGTGCTGAAAGCAGACGAAGTGTCATTATTTGACTTCGACCGACGCTCCCGCTTCTTCCAGCTTCGTCTTGAGCTCGGCAGCTTCGTCCTTGCTGACGGCTTCTTTCACAGGCTGAGGTGCGCCCTCGACCAGGTCCTTGGCTTCTTTGAGGCCGAGACCGGTAATTGCACGCACTTCCTTGATCACGTTGATCTTTTTGTCGCCGGCGCCCGTCAGGATGACGTCGAATTCATCCTTTTCTTCGGCAGCGGCGCCGCCCGCATCAGCACCACCGGCAGCCGCAACGGCAACCGGCGCAGCGGCGGAAACGCCCCACTTCTCTTCGAGCATCTTGGACAATTCAGCCGCCTCGAGGACGGTGAGGTTCGAAAGATCGTCTGCGATCTGTTCTAGGTTAGCAGCCATTTCTATATCTCCTTGGCTTGAACTTGGTTTCTGGTTATCGGCTCAGGCGGCCTCGCCCTGCTCGGCACGTGCAGCAAGCACGCGCGCGAGTTGTCCCGCCGGCGCTTGCGTCACGCCTGCGATACGGGTGGCCGGTGTCTGGATCATGCCAACGAGCTTTCCGCGCAGTTCGTCAAGCGAAGGAAGCTTGGCGAGTGCGTTGATGCCCGACACGTCCAGAGCCTGTTCTGACAGACCGCCGCCGAGGATCTGGAACTTGTCGTTCCCCTCGGCAAACTTGACCGCAACACGTGCGGCCGCGACGGGATCTTCTGAATAGGCGATCGCCGTCGGTCCTTTGAACAGGTCACTCAAGTGCGCGAACTTCGTGCCCTCGAGTGCGAGACGTGTGAGCCGATTTTTGGTCACTTTGAAGCTGGCGCCCGCCTGACGCATTTCCTGACGAAGCTCCGTCGATTGCGCAACAGTCAAACCGCTTTGACTGGTTACAACAACAAGCGTTGCCTCGGAGAAAGCGTCGTTAAACGAAGCGACCAGTTCTTCTTTTTGTGTCCGGTCCACTCAGTAGTCTCCACTTTTTTGGAACGTCACACCCGTTAAGGCGCTCGGTTCCTGTTGCGTCTGAATCCGCGGCTCGCCGCGAATCCGGCTCGCCTGTCCCAGAAGTTCAAGCTCTGACCGGCAGACTCGACTGTCTGCCGCAAATTGCTCTTACAACCGTCTGTGCAGGCGGATTGCCATTACCCGGATCGGCATTTCTGCTTTCACCGGACCTGCAGTCTCGGACAGGTCGGGTTTCCCTTGTTGCGTTGCCGCAAACGCGGGAAGCCCTGTTTACGGCCCCGAAAGGCCGCAAATTTCGTTCAGTGCTGGCTAGCGCGCTCCAGGAGCGGTCCAATGTCCAGCTTGATCCCCGGCCCCATCGTCGACGAGATCGAGATCTTTTGAATGTAAGTACCTTTTGCGCCCGCAGGCTTTGCCTTGTTTACGGCATCGACGAGGCTGCAGATGTTTTCAGCGATATCGCCCTCGGCGAAACTCGCCTTGCCGACACCGACATGAATGATACCGGCCTTCTCGACGCGATACTCAACCTGGCCGCCCTTGGCGTCCTGGACGGCCTTCGCGACATCCTGCGTCACCGTGCCGAGCTTCGGGTTGGGCATCATGCCCTTGGGGCCCAGCACTTTGCCGAGACGTCCGACGACAGGCATCATATCGGGGGTGGCAATAACGCGATCGAAATTGATCTCGCCCTGCTCCACCGCGGCCGCCAGATCGTCTGCACCGACAACATCGGCACCTGCCGCCGTCGCCTCATCGGCCTTGTCGCCCTTCGCAAACACGGCGACGCGGACCGTTTTACCGGTGCCCTTCGGCAACGAGACGACACCGCGGACCATCTGGTCAGCGTGACGGGGATCGACACCGAGATTCATCGAAATCTCGATGGTCTCGTCAAACTTGGCCTTCGCCTTTTCCTTCAGCATCCTGACCGCTGCGTCGAGATCGTAGGACGCATCGCGATCGATACCTTCATAAGCGCCGCTGATGCGCTTTCCCTTTTTTGCCATCGTCTTATCCCCTCACCTGAATGCCCATGGACCGCGCTGATCCGGACAGGGTCTTCACGGCGGATTCGATCGTGTTTGCATTCAGATCCGCCATTTTTATCTGGGCGATTTCCTCCAGCTGCTTGCGTGTGACCGCGCCGACAACCTCGGTACCCGGGGTCTTGGCACCCTTGTTCTGCTTTGCCGCTTTCTTGATGAAATAGGAAGCCGGCGGCGTCTTCGTCTCGAACGAAAACGATTTATCCGCAAATACCGTGATCACGGTCGGAATCGGGATGCCCTTGTCCTGGTCCTGCGTGGCGGCATTGAATGCCTTGCAGAATTCCATGATGTTGAGCCCGGCCTGACCGAGAGCAGGACCGATAGGCGGCGACGGGTTTGCCGCGCCGGCCGGAACCTGCAGTTTAATATAACCTGTTATCTTCTTTGCCATTCGTCCTCACCGTTCGTAAGGGCGCGGTACGGCTTTGGCGAGCCTCCCGCACAATTCGCATCCCGGAAACCCGCGATACCTCAACTACCCCAATGCGCAATAATGCGCCGTGCTCCGGGGATCAGAGCTTTTCGACCTGCCCGTATTCGAGTTCAACCGGCGTTGCACGACCGAAAATCGACACCGCCACCTTCAAGCGGGCGCGTTCTTCATCCACATCCTCGACCATCGCATTGAAGGACGTGAACGGACCATCGGAAACCCTCACCTGCTCGCCAATCTCGAAAGTGACCGACGGCTTCGGCCGCTCGACACCTTCCTGGACCTGATGCAGGATACGCTGCGCCTCGGCTTCGGAAATCGGGGACGGCTTGTTATCCGCCCCGAGAAAACCGGTTACCTTCGGCGTGTCCTTGACCAGATGCCATGCATCGTCGGTCATTTCCATCTTGGCGAGCACATACCCCGGAAAGAACTTCCGCTCTGCGTTCACCTTCGCGCCACGACGCATCTGGACGACCTCTTCCATCGGGACAAGGACCTCCTCGATGAGGTCATCGAGACCTGTTTGCTGCGCCTGCTCGCGGATCGACTGAGCGACCTTGCTCTCGAACCCCGAATAAACGTGAACAACATACCAACGTGCCGTCATGATCTATTAGCCTCCGAGCCCGAGAATGGCTTTGACACCAACCGACAACACCTGATCGACAAGAAGAAAAAACACAGACGAGATCGCAACGAAGATGAAGACCATCATCGTCGTGACCATTGTTTCGCGCCGCGACGGCCAAGTGACTTTCGCCATCTCGCGCCGAACCTGCTGTACGAATTCGCCTGGGTTCGCCTTCGCCATTTACGTCTTAAACTTTCACTTGCCGTTCAGATTTTCCGGACGCCGTTCCGGGTGGCAGGAGTGGAGGGACTCGAACCCACAACCCCCGGTTTTGGAGACCGGTGCTCTGCCAATTGAGCTACACTCCTAGCGTCCGTCGACTAACCGGCCAACTTATGCCGAGATGGAAGCGACGACGCCGGCACCGACGGTGCGGCCGCCTTCGCGGATTGCAAAACGCAGACCTTCATCCATCGCGATCGGTGCGATCAGCTCGACATCCATCGAGATGTTGTCGCCGGGCATGA